>Ga0209212_1008912_pt1 | contig 10636 bp, 14 predicted proteins | sample RifGroC2_FD_183996 | JGI IMG/M metagenome (GOLD analysis project Ga0209212, IMG submission 183996) | Groundwater microbial communities from Rifle, Colorado, USA - Groundwater C2 (SPAdes) (version 2) | ecosystem: Environmental > Aquatic > Deep subsurface > Groundwater | place: Rifle, Colorado... | reverse complement strand
TTATCGTCATTGCCAGAACACTCACGATCATTCAATAGTGATCCAATCTCATTCAAGAATTTGCAGTTTGTAGCCGGTGACGGCAGTAAGGGCTATGCTAAGCAAGCGCCGTACGACAGAATATTAGTTTCAGCAGGAGCAAAAGAAATACCTCTAAAATTATTAGAGCAGTTAAAAGATGGCGGCCGGGCCGTAATTCCGGTAGGGGAAACATTTCAGGATATGATGGTGATAGACAGGCGGGGTGATGAATTTATTCAAACCAAATACCCCGGCTTCGTGTTTGTGCCGTTGGTGAATAAATGATTATTAAGAAAAGTATTTTTCAGCCTTGGGGAAAAGTTGTCTTAAATATTTCAGCCCGGTTTTAGTTTTGAAAATTGGCACCCGTTCGTTTTTAAAATGATCAATAAATTTACTATAGCTATTTTTATCGAAAGTTGGCGTAACATTATCAATATCTATCTGGGCTAAGGAATCAGCTTCAAAAACCAATTGGGCGTCTTGCCCTTTAATTTCTGATAAGTTGTCGTGAATACTAATCAATTCCGATATTTTACCGATTTCATCTTCAGAAAATTCACCAATATCAATAAGTAACTGTTTCGCAACTCTGGCCCCTATTATCATGTGATCTTTCTTAACTTTTTTGTTTTCATCATAGGAATAATCTTCATTTAACATTCCAGCATACCCAATATCGTGTAAATATATTGCGGGGAGCAGAATTCTTGGATCACCACCTTCGTGAGCTAACAACTCCTTCATGTAGAAAATAGCCGCGTGTAGATGCGGCACATTCCAACCCGGACGTGATTGCTTCATGTACTCAAACGCTTTTTCCTTTATTTGACTTTCGATTTTTTGATCAAGTTCCATACTGATTAAGATATTTTGTAACTCGTTATTATACGAAGTCTTTGTGTATATTACGCCATAATTAGTATAGTATCTGTCATTTTCATGACATTTAATTGTCCAAACCCGTCTTCATTTTACTCACAATCACCGCTATCAGCAAGTGATTGAGATTTTTGTGATATGCCGCTACAATAATAGGTATGAAAGTATTAATTCTGGCTGGCGGATCGGGAACCCGGTTGTGGCCGGTGTCGCGCCAAAACCAACCCAAACACGTTCAGGTTTTTTTTGATTCCACTACTTTATTACAAAAAACTTGGCGGCGTTTAACCAAATATTTTCCGATAAAAGATATATTTGTGGCTACCACTGTCCCGCAAGTCGCGATGATAATAAAGGATTTACCAGCCATGCCGAGAGAAAATATTTTAGTTGAACCAGAGGCCCGGGGGACCCTACCGGCTTTAGTTTTAGCGTCCATAAATATTTTAAAAAAATATCCCAATGAAGTTTTAACCGTAGCCAATTCCGATCATTACATTGACGATGTCAAAGAATATTCTTTGGTGTTAAAGCGTGCGGCGCGGTCTATGGGCAGCTTTAAAGATCACATCGGGTTAATTGGCATTAAGCCAACATATCCTGACACTGGATATGGCTATATTAAAATTGGACGCAAACAAAGTAATAATGTTTATAAGGTTGATAAGTTTATTGAGAAGCCAAGTTTGGCCAAGGCGCTGTCATTTATAAAACAAGGAAAATATTATTGGAATCCGGCTTATTTTGTTTTTTATCCCCAAACCCTTATTAATTTAGTCATGGACAAATACCCACAAATTAAAAATGCTATAGAGCAAATTAGCAAGCATGTCGGACAGCCGAATAATTTAAATAAAATTAAAAAATATTTTATAAAATTTCCCGCCACTTCCATAGATTATGGCTTATTAGAAAAAACAAAGAAACTCATTTTGTTTCCAGCTAAATTTTTCTTTACTGATATAGGAAATTGGCGATCGGTATATAATATTTTGGCTAAAAATAATACAGAAAATGTAATTCGGGGACATTATTTGGGAATAGAATCTAGTGGTAACTTAATTTACTCTCGCCCAAATAAGTTGATATCCACAATTGGCGTTAAGGATTTTATAATAGTGGAAACGGACGACGCCTTGTTAATTTGTCAGGTGGTGGCTAAATTGGAGCGCTGGCGACTTAAAAAATATCTATAATCACACAAACATTCCGATATTCTTGAGAATATTAGAATGTTTAACAATTTTTTTTCAATGATTTTTTACCAAAAGTCTAAAAGCGGTTTCGGCCCCTGGGCAAGGCGACTTGTTATATCGTTCTGTGTTATATTGTTAATTGTTGGTTGGGGTATGTGGCAAATCACTTCCGCTAACGGGCGTGACGCCAGTTTGGTTAGTTTTACTATTGATTCTGGTCAAGGGGTAAAAGTCATTGGGGCTAATTTAATCGAGACCGGATTAATTTCTAGTCCACGGTGGTTTAGAACTTGGGTTTACGTAACTGGAACCGAAAAAGAATTTATTGCCGGCGATTATAAATTACCAAAAAATTCGAGCATTTTAAATTTGACCCGACTTTTAACCGGTGCGTCACAACCAGAATCAGAGGTGACGGTTACAATTATTGAAGGTTGGACGCTAAAGGAAATCGCCAATTATTTAGAAAGTTCTGGGGTTTACAACGCCAGTGAATTTATTCAACTAACAACTACCCCGGACGAGTTCAATCCGATTTTAGATGAATTGGAAATTTCCTTAGCATCTAAACCCGCTGCGGCGTCGCTGGAAGGTTATTTATTCCCTGACACTTACCGGGTTTATCGTGATTCTACAGCCTCGGCTTTAGTTACTAAAATGCTAGATAATTTTGCTAAGAAGTTTAAATTAGAATGGCGGCAGGCATTGGAAGATAAAGGTTATAATGTTTGGCAAGGAGTTATTTTAGCCAGTATTGTGGAAAGGGAAGTGTCTAGTTTAGCTGACCGTAAAATGGTGGCGGATATATTTTGGCGGCGCTTAAATACTGGCCAAGGTTTGCAAGCCGATTCCACAGTAAATTATATAACCGGCAAAAAAACACCGTCCGTGTCTTTGGAAGATACCAAACTTGATTCGCCATACAACACTTATAAATATCGGGGGTTGTCGCCCGGGCCAATTTCTAACCCCGGCGCCGAGGCTTTAGAAGCGGTGGCTTTTCCAACCGCTAATAACTATTGGTATTTTTTGACTACACCCGAGGGCCAGGTGATTTATTCTAAGACCTTTGCTGACCACATAAAAGCGAAACAAAAATATTTATATTAAAACATGTTTAAGCTTTGGTTAGCGTTGTTGTTAATGGTCGGCTGGTTGGGCTATTGGTCCCTTCATCGGACAGTTGGAGAAATCGAGGTTACTAATAAAATAAATTTATCTGATAGTGAATCGGTCCTATCATTTGAACCGGAAGTGGAATTGGGTGTGGTAGCTGGTGTTGAAGAGGTAAACCCGACTAAAGATTTATTTTTGGTGACGAGAGTTATTGATGGTGACACTCTGGAACTCGCTAATGGCGACCGTGTTCGGTATATTGGTGTGGATTCACCGGAAACTGTGCATCCCAATAAAACCGTGGAATGTTTTGGGCAAGAGGCGTCAAGTTATAATAAACAGTTGGTAGAGGGTAAGTGGGTGCGACTGGAAAAAGATATTAGCGACCAAGATAAGTATGGCCGACTTTTGCGGTACGTTTATTTAAATGATGAAATGGTGAATTTATTATTAGTAACCTGGGGTTATGCGGAGGGGGTTACTTATCCACCTGATGTTAAGTTTGCCGAGGATTTTTTGGCTGCTCAAACCAGGGCTAGAAACGACGGTAGAGGTTTGTGGTCGGCTTGTGGCCCGCAAGCGTTAACCGTGACTGATAATGATTTATGTGTTATCAAGGGTAATATTTCCTTGTCCGGTGAAAAAATGTTTCACGTTCCTGGCTGTGACTATTACAACCAAACAGCGATTTCGGTTGACCGGGGCGAGCGCTGGTTTTGCAGCGTCGCCGAAGCCCTGGCTGCCGGTTGGCGCCAAGCCCAAAATTGCCCCGCCCTCTGATAGTAATAATTTTTTATCCGCCTGCGCGAGATGCCACGGCTGTAAAGCCGTGGCTGAATGCGAACGGTGGATCACCCGAAGCGGTAGCGCCGGGTGATGCTTCGGCGGATTCCGCCGAAGTAATGGAGGATACCACGGGCGTCCCTCGACAAGCTCGGGATGGTGAGCGAAGTCGAACCATAAGCCCGTGGAGGCTTCATTTAATATCCGTAATTCATTGGATGATTTTATGCTCATCAATGTGGCTTACCAGGCTGACCGTCTACCGCAAGGCAAGTACGTGGTCAGGCATATTCGCCCGCCTGAAAACAATTAATCTAAAGCCTTCCTCTTTATTATTAAGGGGAAGGCTGTTTAATTTCGTAAATTGATTTTAGAGCTTTCGAAATAAACCCTTGTTCACAATCAATCGTGGATGCGGGTTTTTTTATATGCAAAAATTACCTACACGGCAACAAAGTAGGATATTATGTATCCCTAAATATGTCCGACCGGACATAATTAGGGACAGGATGTTTTTTGGGATTTTTTTACAACCTATGGCGACACTAAAATGTACACTATTGACACTATTTTTAGACCTGTTATACTGCTAATAACAATTAAATAGCCACAGACAGTAGGTCCCCGAGTGTAGTCGAGGGGTTAAGTCTCCGCCAGCGGCGGAGAGCCTACCGAGGCAGAAATTCGCTTAAGGCGGATTATATGTAGTCTGTGGTTATCACGGACTTTTTTAATAATTATTTAGGATTTAGAAATTAGGATTTAGGATTTAATTTTTTATGGCCAAGACTAAGCAACAAAAAATAGATTTAACAGCCCATGTAGTTAAAATGTTAACTACAGCCAAAGGCGCTGTGTTTGCTGATTTTACCGGTTTGACCATGAAGGAAATGACCGAGCTGCGGAAAAAGCTACGCGAGCAAGGCATAGAATATGAGGTAATTAAAAAAACCTTGCTTAAACGCGCTTTAACCGAAGCTAAATTAACCGATATTGCCAGCCAAGATTTTGCCGGCAGTATCAGTGTAGCCACTTCACCTTTAGACGAGGTGGTGGCGGCTAAAGTGCTAGTGGTTTTTACCAAAACTCACGACAAGTTGCAAGTTTTGGGCGGTGTTTTAGAAAATGCTTTTGTCGACCCGTCGCGGGTTAAGGCTTTGGCGCTGCTGCCTGGCAAGCAGGAATTACTGGGGCAAGTGGTGGGAACAATCGCCGCGCCGATGTCGGGTATGTTAAGGGTGCTGGCTGGCAATATGCGCGCCCTTGTGCAAGTACTGTCAGCTTTATCAAAAAAATCATAAAAATAAGTTTTAAGTTTTAACATTTAATCTTTAAGCTAAAAAAAATTATGTCCGATGAGACCAAAGAAGTAGAAGTACCGGCCAAGTTTAAAAATCTTGTAGATGAGATTGCCAAACTTTCGGTGCTAGACTTATCAGAACTAGTAAAAGTTCTGGAAGAGAAGTTCGGAGTATCAGCTGCCGCCCCTATGGCTGTGGCTGCTGGACCTGCTGCTGGTCCGGCCGAAGCTGTTGAGGAAAAAACTAGCTTCAACGTGGAGTTAACCGAAGCTGGTGCCAACAAAATTGGCGTAATTAAGGCCCTACGTGAAGTTACTCAACTCGGTCTTAAGGAGGCCAAAGATATTGTTGATGGCGCGCCCAAGATGGTAAAAGAAGGCGCCACCAAAGAAGAGGCCGACAAGATGAAAAAGAAAATTGAAGAGGCTGGTGGAAAAGTTACTTTAAAGTAAATTATTTTTCACAAAATGCCCCCGTCATCAGCGGGGGTATTTTTATATGTCAGGAAACCCCGCACAGAAGCGGCGTCATGGCTACTCGGTAGCCGCTGGAGTGCGGGGATGAATGACATCCCGGAACGAAGTGGAGGCCGGTTGCGCAAGTTATGCTTGTGCCGCCAAAAGGAACCCCCGGGCTTTAGCCCGGGGAGGAGGTCATTATAATCAAATTCCAACCCTGACCTTATTCGTTCGAATGGTAGAATAACAACATAGGTGCTATAATGGGTGTATGAGGGAATTGGAAAAAGTTTTAAAGGCCTTGGCCAATCGCCGGCGGTTGGCGTTACTTAAGTACCTTAAATTCCATAAGCGCGCCTCGGTGGGCGAGCTAGCCGCCGCCATTAAATTGTCGTTTAAAGCTACATCCAAACATTTGGGTGTACTTAAGGTTGTGGATATAGTTGAATCAGAGCAGGTGGGGGTAGAGGTTTTTTATGCGCTAGCCGCAATTCCGCCAGCTGCCGCCAAATACATAATCGGTAATTTATAATCGTTTATATGTCCCTTATTCGCGCGAATGGTAGAATAGTGTGGGGCGGTGCCCTGGAGTGAACCGTAGGTTCTACTACGGGGTTGATTTTTGGGTGGGGTGGAGTAAGATGTGGGTATGAATGAGGCGGAAATTTCACAAGAAATTAGCACTATCAAAGAGCGAAATAAAAAGGTGGAAGCTGATAAAGCGTGGGAATTATCATGGACCAGGCGGCTGTTTATTACTGCAGGGATTTATGTGTTGGCTGGTTTATGGCTGGGGATTATAGCTGCCAATAATCCATGGCAAAACGCTTTTGTACCGGCACTAGGTTACATATTATCAACTTTAACTTTACCAATTATAAAAAACTGGTGGCTCAAAAATTATTGATACATACTAACGTTTATCAATAAATAATTACTATTCAACGATTCGAGCGAATGGTACTAAATAAAAATAAGTAGTATAATCCAAACATGAGAGAATTAGAAAAATTGTTAAAGCCATTAGCCAATCGCCGGCGGCTGGCTTTGCTTAAGTATTTAAAAACCCATCGCAATGCCACAGTGGGGCAGTTAGCCGATGGAATTAAGCTATCGTTTAAGGCGACCTCAAAGCATCTGGCTGTCTTGCGAGTGGCCGATATAGTGGAGGCTGAACAAAAGGGTGTGGTGGTTGATTATTCGTTGGCGAGTACACTTCCGTCAATAACAAAATCAATAATCAATATAATTTGATTATTCACCCATTCGCGCGCCTGTCCGTCTTGGGCCGGAATGGTTCCAGATGAAAGGATTGATTTTTGGGTGGGGTGGAGTAAGATGGTGGTATACCCCGCATCTTATAGCCTATGTTTAAGTTCATAATTAATTCATAACTAATTCATACCCAAGCCGGGCGGGCTGAATTCCTAAATTCCTCCCGCCGCCCAACTCTGTAGTATTCGCCAATTCGCCCGAATTGGCGAAAGATAAGAAATTGTGTTAAGCTGTGATTATGAAACGTTGGTCGGTTATTTTTAAAACTTTAGGTAATATAAATCGCCTTAAGATTGTAATTTTACTGTCCAAACAAAAGAAGCTTACAGTTGGGGAGATTGCGGCTGAGTTGCGAGTTTCTATTAAATCGGCCTCCAAGAATTTAGTTTTACTCCATCAGCTCGATGTTTTGGAAAGCCGGGGTATGAATGGCCATGTTTACTATGAGCTGAACCCGGACATGCCTAGAGACATTAACAAAGCCATAAAGTTGGTAATGTGACTATTCGCCAATTCGCCCGAATTGGCGAATAAGTGAAAAAATTATTATGTCGGAAAATTTTGAAGGTAGCCACAATCAAGAATTGCCTGAAGGACATCAGGAGAAAGAAAAGATTGAGTTATTATTACGCGAAGCTCGCGAAGGCAACCTGGCGATTGATGTTGTGATGGAAAGTTTTGGCAAGGTGGTTTCTATTCCCGATGTGGTGGTAATCGAAATAAACGGCGATGATTTAATGCTAAGTTATATTGCCGATGACGGTGATTTAGGGGAAGCGATACCGGTTAATATAAATAGAATTAAACGGGTGGATATTGTCGGCCCCTGGACTCCGCCATTGGAAGGTCTAACTTAATAGGTAAATTTTTGTATCAATTCAATTCTTCCATCTTCGCCTCATTCGTACGAATGGTGGAATGACAATGAAAGTGCTACGATTAAAATATGAAGGAATTTGAGAGGGCGCTTAAAGCGCTGGCCAATAAACGGCGTCTTGGTATTATCAAGTATTTAAAAGTGCACCATCAGGCTGCCGCAGGTAATTTGGCCGCTGCCATTAAATTATCTTTTAGGTCGACGTCTAAGCATCTGGGTATTCTAAAGGCGGCGGATATTGTGGAATCCGAGCAAAGAAGCAGGTTGGTTTTTTATTCGCTGACAAGACCCCACTCGGGCCTTGTTAAGGCGGTTATAAATCATTGGTAACCTACCACTCATTCGCACGAATGAGCGAATAATAGATTTTAAAAAATCTTTCTGGATGCGTTGGCGGTAGAATTTCTAAAAACCTAATTATGCCGGGCTAATTTATGTAGCCCGAGATTTTGCTTTGGTAAACTCTATTACCCGACAGTATATAAAGCTCGTCGTTGTCAAAATCTACAGTAAAGTCGGAAATGTTGTTTAAACTAGAGAATATCAACTGCACCATTAGTTCACCGTCTTTATTTATCACCACTACCCGCTTGGTCGAAGGTTCTAAAATATAAATATATTCCGATTCGGCATGGGTAGCTATTTTAGTAGCGGCGGTGAGCCCAGGGCTAATCGGGGCGACGGTAAAATCACGCTTGGTGCCGCGAATATATTTTTCTATAACCGAACCATTTCTTAATACATAAATTGACCCGTCTACAGCTAGCGACGTGGCGCCGGTTAATTCACCTTGACTAGCCGATAGCCAAACTGTGGGCGAGCCGACGTCGACGCCATTAATATCTAAACGATAAATAGTGCGCGGTGAGTCGCCCAATACATATAAACGTGATCCGTCAAACGGGCTTAAAGCCAGTAATTTTGGCAATTGCCTATTTACTACCGAGCTAACGTTGTTGGTTAAATCCGCCACCCAAGCCGAGTTAGTGTTGGAAATAAACAAAGCCGTTTGGTTATTTACCGCCGCGCCGGTTTTAACCCCGCCTTGGTTAACGCCCAGTGACAATAAATTTTTGGCCGTGGCGTCGCCGGCGTTACCGGCTAATAAGCCGTCACCCGCGTAAGTTAGTAAAGCGTCGGGCCACAGCAAACCTTGCCAATTGTGTTCGCCTAAATTAGCTAAATCCAGCGCCAGGTCGGGAGAGGGGATATCTACCTGTTTAAGAATGCGCAAACTTAATAAATTAAAAGTTTGTTTGAATGTTTGATATTGTTCCCGTTGGCTGTCGGTGCGCTGGGGGAATTTGTCCAACAAAATTTTTACCTCTTCCAAAAGTTGGGCGACTTTAGTGGTGTTGTTGTAAATTAAAGCTGAGTCAATTTCACTTTGCTGGCTTTGAATATCTTGAACCAATTGGCCATAATTTTGTGATAAACCACTCACAAAATTTTCTTTGCTGGATGAGACTATGCTATACGAAAAAATAAATAACAAAGCGCCGGCGATGATTACCAGGGTTCGGTGTGTTTTAGGTAATTGCCGGAATTTAACCAGGCCGCGCGTGAATAAATTAACTAGGGCTGGTTTTAGTTGCGAGCGCCGCCAGGGCGCGCGCCGGCTGATAATTTTTTTCCCTAGTTTTGTAAGCGCGTCACGCCATCGCACTAGCCAGGATGGTTGGGCTGGTGCTGGTATCACTGGTACTATAACGTCAGTTTTTTTGCCCGACGGCTTGGCGGGCAGTAACTTGAATACCACCGATTTAAAATACCCCCACACTTTAGGGCGCAAAATTCCGGCGGTATCAGATTCGGTTTTTATTAAGTGGCTAACTGATTCTTCCACACCAGCTAATTCTTGTCGATTGGGAATTTTTAGAATTACCAAACTTACCACCGGCTGACGGTCGAGCTCTTTTAATATGTTATCTAAAGTGGCCGCCGCTTCCCCGGGCGTGAATTGACTTATAACTTGACGCAGTTTTTCTACCGAAAAATAATCTAGAATGCTGGGGTTGGTTAAAAACAAAGCCTCGCCCGATCGCAGCATGCCGGTAATTATTTGCTGAAACAATGGCTTCTTGGAGAATAGCGGGCTGGTGTCATCTTCGGTGACGCTGGATTTTACTATGTTAGTAAAACGAGTAGGCGAAATTACAAACGCGCCGGCGTTACCAATCGTGGACACGCACACCTCGGGGTATTTAAAATAAGCCACCGCCATATGATAGCGGGGCGCTTGGGGGTTAAAAGTATAGGGGGCAAATAGGTTGGCTAAAGTTTTATTAAGCTCGCCCAACAGGTGCTCCATTATTTCTTCGGTGGTGCTTAAGCTGGGTGGGGTTTCAAACCACAATTCATCAATGCGCGCTAAGATGGCCGAGCCCACCGCCTGCGCCGTAGCGTACGGTAGATTAATTTCACCGACTATTAAAAATTGGCTGGTACCCCTGGTCCAAACATTAGCCAGTGGCGGTGTGTCGGGGCTCGTTATAGCTAGTCGCGCTAACTTAATGGATTTTGATATCGAAGATGAAGGCATGAACTTTTAATCCGCGGGCTTAAAGTTGCTTTACCATAAAGCCTTTTTAAAGTATACTATAATCTAGTCTAATAAGGAAGCAATACATTTAGACGGGGTAATTATTTTTTTATGCTTGAACAATTATTTGGTTCGCGTACTAGGGTAAAGCTTTTGCGACTTTTTTTGGTGAACCCCGACACGGC
>Ga0209212_1008911_pt1 | contig 10638 bp, 8 predicted proteins | sample RifGroC2_FD_183996 | JGI IMG/M metagenome (GOLD analysis project Ga0209212, IMG submission 183996) | Groundwater microbial communities from Rifle, Colorado, USA - Groundwater C2 (SPAdes) (version 2) | ecosystem: Environmental > Aquatic > Deep subsurface > Groundwater | place: Rifle, Colorado... | reverse complement strand
TTGTCTATTTAATTGCATACCCATACCCGCTTTACTACCCGCTTTTTTTATTGCTGGAGTTAACTCAGTAATGACAGCATTAGCAATGCCATATTACCGCTCGCTGGGCGCTTTCTACAACAGTGCTTTTTCAAGCCGTTGCTTTCTCTTCTGCCAGTCCGGCATAAGCCGCTCCAGCAAAGCAAAGAATTTCGCATTGTGATCTCGATGACTCAGATGACATAGTTCATGCACGATCACGTATTCGATGCATGGGCGTGGCACCTGGATCAAACGCGAGTTTAACGTCATCAGGCCGCCGGGTGACAGACTACCCCAACGACTCCGCATATCCCGAACTGAAATTCGCGGCTTACCCAAGCTACGCTTGCCGAAGACATCAAGCATGTCTGTCAGAACCGCATTGAATACCTCTCTGGCACGACTCAAGTACCAACAATGAAGCAGTTCCTTAATTTTTTCCGGCGGAAGTCTTTTTTGCCCGATGACCACCATCTCCCCTCGGGTCAGTTTGACCTGTGCAATAGCTGCACTCTGATCGTTTGTAACTGCCCTCAAACGATACTGCCGCCCCAAGTATCGGTGAGACTCGCCACTGAGGTATTGTCTCGGGGCTGTATGCCGTTCGTATCGGGAAAACAGCGTGAGTTGGCGGCTGATCCAGCCAACTCGCAGGCATACCTTGTCCTCGATAGTCGCGTCATCACATTGGCTGGGCACCAGCACTAAAACGCGCCCGTCAGGATGCACCTCAATTCCCAGCGTCTTCCGTGCCGGTCGTTCAAGCACCTCGTATGGAATTAGCTCATCGCCATAAAGAACATTTCCTGACTTCATCATTAACTCACCATCCTGTGTCTGGCAAGTTGCATACACCGGTCAATGATTTCGTCCATCTCACCTGCCTTGAAAGTCACGGCTTTGCTACCGCTGACCACGTCATACAGATAATCGTCAATTTCGTTCATCGCGCGGCGTTGCGCATCCAGGTCATCCCAGAAGCCCACTTTTTTATTACTTTGGATGATGGCCCAAATATCAATGGCGGTATCCGCAGCAATCTCCGCTGCCTTCTCCTCCTCCGACACATAGCTGGCCACATAGGGCTTCAGAACACCGAACACCGCCACTGCATTGTCATTACCTGCAAGCTGTGCAGGCACATCGTCAGAGCGGCGGTTCACCACAGCATCCTTGATCTCCGACACCTTGTTCAGGTACTCCAGATCAGAGATGCGCTTGGCGCGGAAGTCATCAATGGCCTGCTGAATCATCTTGGAAAACTTTTCGTAGAACGCCGGGTCTTGCTCCAGGCGTTCCGAAATGGCCTTCTTGGTGGCGTGCGCAATCATGTCAGCTTTGGCCGCCGTTGATTTTGACCCACCCTGCTCTTCAATAATCTGTTTGAATGCCTGCTCGTCAAAGATATTCACCGGCTCGTTGAGCCGAATCACTTCGCTGGCCGTGATGTGGGTATCCAGCAGTTTTTTTATCTTGGGCTCGAAGTCGCGGTAATCAATCGTTTCCGCATAGCGCAACTTCACCGAGGCGCGCAGATTCGAAAAGCGTTTGAGGTCGTTCTTGTAGGCTTGCAGCTTTTTTTCCGATGTGGCGGTGATGAACTGCTCCGAGGACATCGCAATAGACAAGCTCTTGGCATAAGCTGTCAAACGCTCATAAAACTCGTTGCGTATTTTTTCATTCCCAAGCAAAAGCTCGTATTGTTCTTCGTCCTGCTGGTTCTTGACCTCCTTGAACAGGTCACGCAGATCGGCATGTCGCTGTGGCAGCTTGGCGACTTCTTCGTTGATGCTGGTCAACGCCCCGACAAGATCCTGCTCGTCGAAACCTTCCAGTGCGCTGTAGGTGGTCATTGCATGATCCAATTCGCCCAGCACACCCGCGTAATCGATGATGTAGCCAAAGTCCTTAGGCTGCATCCCTGCGTCATCGTCATATAGCCGGTTCACCCGAGCAATGGCCTGCAACAAGGTGTGTTCGCGGAGCGTGCGCGTCAGGTAAAGCACGGTGTTGCGCGGCGCATCAAATCCGGTCAACAGCTTGTCCACGACAATCAATATTTCCAGCTCATCCCCAAACTTGAATTGGTTGATGACCTGCTTGTTATATTCCTCTTCCGAGCCGTAGCGCTTGAGCATCCTCTCCCAGAACGCCACCACCACATCAGACGGCGCATCGTCGGTATTCTCATTGCCCTCGCGCGTGTCCGGCTGCGACATCACCACCTCGGATGTCACATGACCAATGTCGTCCAAGCACTTCTTGTACATCAACGCGGCAACCTTGCTCGGCGCGACCAATTGCGCCTTGAAGCCGGTGCCTTGCCAGTTCTGGCGGAAGTGCTCGCTGATGTCGAAGGAGCGCATATAGATAACCTGGTCGGCTTTGTTCAGCATCTCCGCGCGGCTGTACTTCTTCTTCAGGTCGGCCTTCTGTGCATCGGTCAGCCCCTGTGTATGCCGCTCGAACCAGGTATCAATCGCTTTTTCGTTCTGTTCCAAATCAACGTGCCGGGCTTCGTACAGCAGCGGCACCACGGCGCCGTCCTTCACTGCTTGATCTATGGCGTAAACATCAATGATCGTGCCGAATTTTTTATCCGTCAGCGCGCGCTTTTCTTTCTTCATCAGCGGCGTGCCGGTGAAACCCAGATAGCAGGCATTGGGGAAAAGTCTGCGCATCTCCGAGGCGAAGCCGCCCAATTGAGTGCGGTGGCTTTCGTCCACCAGTACGAACACATCCGGCGAGCGCTCGCAGAAATCGCGCGGGACGCGACCAAACTTATGCACCAGCGTAGTGACGATCGCTGCCTGATCGCCGCCCAACAACTCCACCAAATGATTCGCATTCCGGGCCGTTTCTGGATGCAGACCACATGCCGCAAAGGTATTGCCTAGCTGCTTGTCCAGATCAACACGATCCGTCACCAGCACGATGCGCGGATTGCGAATATCGGGATCGAGTGCGATGGCGCGGGCAAGCATCACCATCGTCAGTGACTTGCCCGACCCTTGGGTATGCCAGACGATCCCGCCCTGACGACGACCAACATCATCACGATTTTTCACGCGCGCGATAATGCGTTTGATCGCAAAGTATTGCTGGTAACGGGCGATTTTGCGCACACCGCCATCGAACACAGAAAATTGCAGAACCAATTCCAGCAACCGCTCTGGGCGGCACAACTGATAAAGCGCACGATCCTGGCCGGTAATGGCACGTCTAACCAGATATTCACCACTCGGCTCTCTTATACCCAAGCCCTCTGCCAGCAATTCATATAAGCCCGCTTTGGTTTCGGTGGAAAGGGGTTTGTCCAGCGCTGCCCGCAATTCGGCCTCCGGCGTATCTTCCTTCCATACAGCCCAGAATTTGGCGGGAGTAGCGACAGTGGCGTACTTCGCGTCGTTCTTGTTCACACCGATGACCATTTGCGCATAGCTAAACAGCTTCGGGATGTACTCATCGCGCTGGTTGCGTATCGTCTGCGACACAGCCTGCCCGACTTCGATCTTGGGCGACTTGCATTCGATCACCGCAAACGGAATGCCATTGACGAACAGCACGATATCCACTCGACATGTTTTGTCGCTACGACTACGCTCGACCGCAAATTCAGCACTGACGTGAAAATCGTTGTTCGCCGGATTTTTCCAGTCAATGTAATTCAGGGAAAAACTCTTGTTGTCGCCCTCAACCGTCTGCTCCAGCGCCACACCCAGCGTCAGCAAGTCATAGATGGCTTCGTTGGTCTTCAACAGCCCATCGTACTTGACGTTCTTCAGCCGCTGAATGGCGGTCTGGATATTCTCTTCCGAGAACAGGTAGGACTGCCCCCGGTATTGGATGCGGTTATTTTTCTTCAACCGCTCGCGCAGGATGTCTTCCAGCAGCACATTGCCTTGCTTGCCGCCGCGCTGGCTAAGCGCCTGCTCGGGCGTGAGGTAAGTGAACCCGAGGTTCACCAGCAGTTGCAGCGCGGGAATCTGCGACAGGTATTTTTCGTTGAACTGGAAACCAGCCGTGAAAATTTTACTTGTATCTGACATGTTCTTTGCCTATACTTGAGTCCAAAGGTACCCCCCCGATGACAAGAGACCAAGGGTCTCTCTCCGCAAAGAGTAGTCGGGGGGGTCAATTTTTTGTAGATCGAAATTCCGCATCATCAGTAGTACAGCCTTGTTCCTGTCCGAAAAATCTCAAATTCACTCTTCACCGCCGGTTTGATCAGGTCGTAAAACTCGACCTCACCTTTCTGCCATTTCCTGAATACAGCCCAGTTGCAGTAGTCGGCCACCTGCAAGCCGTAGTGGGAACGCGAGGCATGATGCAGGATGCGGTAACGCATACCAACGGGAAGCATCTTGGCGAGCGCGCTCTTGATCGCTTTTTCGATGGCCTGTCGTTTCTTCTGGATGGGGATCGTGTCGGTAATGACGATGACCTCGTCCACGCCGTCCTTAATCTCGCGGGGAATCACGTATCTGAGCAGATACCCCAGCATTTCAGGATAGAAGCGCTTGTCCTCGCGCAAGGCCGGCCCGGTCTTGGGCTTTTCCACCACCAGGCAATCAATGCGCAACGATCCGAGATGGCCTGCGATCAGCTCGAACACCTTGCCCCTCACGTGCGGGTTGTCGTCGGTGCAGTGGAAATACTCGGTATCCAGACCGTATTCAAGGCAATCATGCTTGAAATCGTCAAGCGAACCGTGGGAAGGGAAAGGCCGCCGGGTTGCGACACTCGTCAGGATGAAATAACGGGTGCCGGTCGGGCTGAAATCAAAGTTCCCGCCCTCGTCGAGGAAGAGGTAAGCGCAGTTGGCCATGTTTACTGTGACTCCAGCTTATCCAATTTTACTCGCCACTGGCCGGTGAATAATTTTTGCATCAGGCGACTCGTGAAGATGCTTCGATTTTGTCGATGATGGCCTTCACAGCCAAATCAATAGCGCTGCCATCCTGATAGTCGGCTGTAGCAAACAGGGTTGCGCGCCCATCCTTGATCAACTGCTGTGCATGCTTTTTTGCTCCGTGCTTGCCTGGGTTATAGACCGCGATGGAATGGCCGCCTTGATCCTTGACCAAGCGCATGCAAGGAATGTCGGTTTCCCCGTCGCCAACGAAAACCATGTGTTCGAAGGGAACAGGGCGCTGCTCCTTCGGCACATATTTGTTGATGATGGAATTATCGTGAACGTCCAGGCTGCCCTTGTTGATGCGGAATAAGTATTGGGTCTTGGTCGTATAGTTCACCGCCAAGGCCGGCCAGCAGGCGACGCCGTTATGGTCGAACATGAACCCGGAGGCATAGACCTTCTTAAACTCCTTGTAGATGGGTGTTCCTTCAACCATTTCCCGAATGCCGGAAGAGATAATGAAGTGTTCCAGCCGCACTCCTTTGGTCTTGGCATAGGCGTTAATTCGCTTGAACCAGTCTTTCACGCCGGGGAACAATTCTATGTTCGCACCGAAGTTCTTGAAGTCGGTTTTGCGAACCGCGACCTTTGCCTTGCGAGCCTCTTCGAGCATCATGTACATGTAGGCGAGAATCTGATCCATCTCGTGTTTTTTGGCGAGGTCATTCACTGATGGCCAAAATTGTTTGGATCGCATATTCAGCGCTGGAATGAAATCGTATTCCTGCATATTTCCCGGTGCTAACGTGCCATCGAAATCATAGGAAATTGCCATGCGAATTAGTTTTTTTGCCATCTCATACCTCCTCGGTTTCAGGAACGGTTACCCGCCACTGGCCGGTAAGCAGTTTTTGCATCAGGCCGCGTTTTTGTTCAATTAAGGATGCCAATATACTTTTGTGAAGTTGTATCTCACGGCTAGCGCCATCAAGTAGAGTCGCAATTGCGTTCTGTTCGTCTTTTTTTGTTGGGAGATAAATTTTTGTATGAAGAAAGACATCCACCTTTACGGCCATTCTTTCAATTAACGTACCCTCAGTTTTCGTAGCGAAATAGTTGATTTGTCGCGGACAGGTCAACGCATGCTCAAGTAATGATCCGTTTACGTTCTCATTAACTTTCAATACCTCATAGATAGGGGATACAACGACATTTCCGATTATTTTTGCTCTCGCAATCGCTCCCCATCTCAAATTTGCAGGATTAAAAACAATATCGCCTGGACAAACAACTGCGTATTGTTTTATTCCAGCATCTTTCACAAGGAACTCACGGTCATAGCGTTCTGTTTTTGGCGTTACTCCACTTTTGATCGTTAAAGAATACAAAGGCAGCGCCTCGCTCGGAATAGCTCGCTCATCTCTCTGCGTCAATAACTCAGAGAGCCGGTAGGGGCGCCAGTCGGTTCGAGAATGTGACTGCAGGCCAAATAGTCTTTGATATAGACCATGCAGATGACGCTCCTTTGCAGCAATTATCTGCTCAGATTTTTCTATTGCTAGATACCAAGTACCAAGAACTGCTGCAATACCCTTTTGCTCTTGAATCGGTGGCAATAGAATCGGAATAGACTCAACCGTGTGCTGATTTATTTTTTTCATGCTACCGCTTGTGCCGGTCGCATGCTGACGGATGAACTTTACAACACCGTCACCCTTCAAGATCGCTTCCAGATAATCCGGATTTACCTTTGCTGTATCTGGGCGGAATCGCATTATCAGATCCGGGAAAGAGCAGTTGTCGAGCCCACCTCGAAAGACACCAACACGCCCTACCTTGTCGAGAACATTGGATCGGCTTATCAAGAAGTCACCAGGCTTGAGGTAAAACCGATCAACGATAGGGTCGTTGAGTGGCGCTGGCTTTGCTTCAGCAAGAGATAGGCCATATCCGTTTAGAGATGAAAGTCCAAGCACCCACTTCCCAGTAGGGATATCGGAGCAATTGGGTGAGTAGCCATTTTGAGGCGAAGCTTCCAAGAGACTTCCAAGCGGCTGTGAAATGAAATGACGGACGGTCATTTCTTTTTCCCCGGTTTCTTCTTGCCGTTTTCAAGCTGTTTGATGCCCACATCTGGAGTTGGCAATGCTTCTGGCTCAGTGCCGCTCAGCTCGGCAATAGCCTGGTGCACCTTGGCAGCCACACGCTTGCGGGTCTTGGGCTTTTCAGCCGCTGACGATGCCAGCACCTCGGTCTGGGTTTCAACAAATGCCGTCACGGCGATTTCCGTTGAAGTTGCCTCTGATGAAGTCAGATAATTCTGTCGGCTGACCACGGGCACGCCGGTCTTGGCTTCCAGTTCCTTGCGGGCGTTGCCCGCGACAGCGCCGCCTTCTTTCGCGGCAGTGCGGTTGTCGGTGAAGCCTTGGGAATCCTTGCGGCGGGCGATCTCGGTGGTGCCGGCTTCGCCCAGCATGGTGAAGATCAATTCAAGATCGGTCATGTGGTCGCGCAGGTTGTTGCCGGTTTTGACTTGATCCAGACCCTTGAGCTTTTTGTGGGCGTCGGGGGTGATGCCAAAGGTGGCGCGGGCAATTTCTGCGGTGAGGATGGAATATTCGCGTCCTTCGGCGACGCCGCGCGCTTTCCATTCGTCAGTCAGCGCACCCCGGATGGCGATAGAGCGCATGCGCTTTTCGATCCAGCCCTTGGGGTAGCCCTTGGCTTCGTAAAGTTCGCGGGCGCGGGCACTTGCCAGTTCCGGGTCTTCGATTTCCTTGACGCGCTCGTAGCCGACCTGCGCCAGCCAGCGCTTGAAGGGTTCGGCCTTGGGCGAAGGGATGGACTGGATGATGCGGAACAGCGTCTCGGTATTGGCGACGTCAGTGTCCCGTTGCTTCCCGTCGGGGGCGGTGAGTTTCAACCGTACGATTTTTTCGTACGGTTGCCCGGAACCGGCCTCCTGAGCCAGTTTCCGCTTGAGATCAGACCAATAACGCTTGGGGATGGCCGTTTCGGAAAGAATGCCCACCACGTCAATGACGGAAAACCACCATTCGTTTTCGTGCCAGGCACGACGTATGGCTTGTTCCTGGAAAATAACGATGCGGTCTTTAGCACCCAATGCAGAGGTAACGGCTTTCTTGCTCATACGCCCAACTCCTTCAAGTAGGTTTTCATCTTTGATCTGACCTCCACCAGCTCGGCCTCCAGCCTGTCGATATCCTTCTGAACTGCGGCGATGTCGATTTCTTCCTCTTCCTCGAAGGTATCTACATAACGCGGAATGTTGAGGTTGAAATCGTTCTCGACCAGTTCCTCGAAGGGGGCGACGTAGGCATATTTTTCGAGCGATTGCCGCGCCTCGACTGTGGCGATGATTTTCTCGAAGTGCTCGTCGGATAAGGAGTTATGGTTCTTGCCGGGGATAAAGTCAGCACTTGCGTCAATGAATAGGACATCACGCACATCTTCGCGCGCGCCGCCTTTTTCCCGCGAGCGGTCGAACAGCAAAATCGCCACCGGGATAGAGGTGGTCGGGAACAGGTTGGCGGGCAAGCCGATGACCGCATCCAGCAGGTTTTCTTCGATCAGCTTCTGGCGTATGCGCCCTTCTGCGCCACCACGGAACAGCACACCATGCGGCACGACCACTGCCACGCGGCCATCCTGCGGCAAGGCGATTTCTATCATGTGGCTGATGAATGCGTAGTCGCCCTTGGACTTGGGCGGCACACCGCGCCAGAATCGCTTGAAGCGATCATGGTCGGCGTGTTCTGAGCCCCACTTGTCGAGGCTGAACGGCGGGTTGGCGACGACGACGTTGAATTTCATCAGCCGGTCAGCCTCCACCAGAGCCGGGCTATTCAAGGTGTCGCCCCATTCGATGCGCGCCGAGTCTTTGCCATGCAGGAACATGTTCATGCGCGCCAGCGCCCACGTACTGCCGTTGACCTCTTGCCCGAATACCGCAAAATCACGACTGCCAGCCTGCTCAATCAGGCTGGAAGCCTCTATCAGCAACCCCCCTGCACCGCAGGCCGGATCACAGATACGATCACCGGCTTTGGGTTTGGCCAGTCTGGCCAGCAGTTTGGACACTTGCTTGGGCGTGTAAAACTCGCCTGCTTTTTTGCCTGCATCGGATGCAAAGCGCTCAATAAGGTAAATATAGGCGTTGCCGATCACGTCTTCGGAGACGCGGGTCGGGCGCAGGTCGAGCTTGTTGAAATCTTCCAGCAGATTTTTCAAGCGGCGGTTGCGGTCTTTTGCCTTGCCGAGGTTGTCTTCGGAATTGAAGTCAATGTTGCGGAAGACGCCTTCGAGCTTGCTCTTGTTCGTCTCCTCGATGTGGTCGAGCACGATGTTGATCAGCTCGCCGATGTTCGATTCGTTGCGACGTTCATACAAACCCTTGAAGTCGGCAAGAAAACGATCCAGCACCTTGCCTGTTTCCGGCTCTTTCATTTCAACGTACGGGAGCAGGAAGCGCTCGCGCTCCAGCTTGCGCCGAATGCGTTCCTCGTTATCGCCGTACTGTTGCTTGTATTCCTCGTAATGGTCAGCCCACATGTCGCTGATGTACTTGAGGAACAACATCACCAAAATGTAGTCCTTATACCGCGCCGGATCGACGACCCCACGGAACGTATCGCAGGCAGCCCAAGCCGCCGAGTTGACTTCTTGTTGTGTGATCTGGTCGTTCATTCGTATTCCTTCGATGTTATGGAGGGGCGGGAGAGGTTCCTCCCGCCTTTGGTCTTAGCCTGGGATGTTTCGCGGATCGTGCCCGTGGCTATCCGACTGCGCGATCTTTCCGTCCAGGTTTTTGATCTTCAGTTCAGACCCTTCGCGCTGACTCATTCCCCGAGCGGTGTCGATAGCTTCCCGCTTGGTGTCATGATGTGAACCTGCGCGGCTTGCACCGGCTTTCTTGTTGTCCCAGCCACCTTGAGGGTTGGGCTGAACAAAACGGATATTGCTAGATGAAGACTTTTTTGTCATGATGGACGCCTTATGTGTTGCATTGCATAACTTGCCGATCTAGGTATTACGAGTACCTGGGTCGGCTTCCTGGCCCGCCAAACTTCAGCGGACATCCTGAGCTTCACGCATCAGAATTCTTTCGATCAGCACCTTGCGCCGATCCATTAACTCGGTTGTGATCCTTGCCTCCAGACTGGCAAACCGTCCGATCTCGACGATTCGACGCTGAGATTCCAGCGGCGGGACTGCGATCACCAGTTGCTCCAGCGCTGCCTTGCTGATCATCTTCACCGCCGTCCCGGCGGCTTGCGCCGACAGAATTTTTTGAGTGCTCGGCTGGTTAATGAACCATTGCAAATATGCCGCATCAACCTTGTCGGCATCGGGCCGGATTAGCATCATCGGCGCCGCCAATACTGTCCGCCCCAAGTTGCCCGCAACAAGAGAGGCGGCATTCGATACGCCCCGCGACTTGAACATGAGGTCGCCCTCCTGCACGAGATGCTTATCCTTCAATTCGGGCATCTGAATCCTAATCAAGTTTTCTGGATGCAGTAGGTTAGAGTCGTCAATATCCTTCATCTGAATCACCGCTACATCGCCCCCCATTTCCGGCTCAAGCCGACTCCTGAAGGTGTACCCCATACGAATTTCAGCCACTTCAGTCAATCTTGTTATCATTTGCAGTAACTCGTTTTCTGTATAAATTGCGCACCGAGATCATCCTACTCACAAAATAACGACGTGTCAATATCTGTAATTTAGTTTCTGCA
>Ga0209212_1008909_pt1 | contig 10640 bp, 9 predicted proteins | sample RifGroC2_FD_183996 | JGI IMG/M metagenome (GOLD analysis project Ga0209212, IMG submission 183996) | Groundwater microbial communities from Rifle, Colorado, USA - Groundwater C2 (SPAdes) (version 2) | ecosystem: Environmental > Aquatic > Deep subsurface > Groundwater | place: Rifle, Colorado... | reverse complement strand
TACGGACTCGACTTCTGCCCGGGATTTTGGGATTGGTTAATCGTCAACAACGATGCCAAGCGTGTGTACAGCATCGAAAAGGTAGGTGACGAGATAGAAGCCGGGGAAGACGAGCTTTCCGACTGGGCGGAGAAAAGAGGACCCGGTTTTTTTCTGAAACCTGATGCCGTCATGCTCCCCGCACTAGGCACAGTCAGTGTTTGGGCTACTAGCCAAAAGTACGAGGCTGCCGCTGTTAATACCTTCCTTCAGGTGGCTGACTACTATCTCGTTGCACATGCCCTAGCCCACGGTTATACAGTTGTCACCCATGAGATAGCAGCCGCTTCGACCAAGAAAATCAAGATCCCAAACGTCTGTATCGGTCTCGGGGTCAAGTGCATGACTCCCTTTGAAATGCTTCGTCACGAGCGAGCACGCTTCATACTGGGGGCACACTAGCGGCCAGAGGGTCAGAGTGGCGTTCCTGCGTGGTTATGCGTTCAGGACAGGCGAAGCGATTGCTGGGCCAGGCTTATGGTTATCTGGAATGGGGCCGGCACTTCTCGCCACACCAGGAACACGGCAGCGTCGTCCAGCGCCTCCATGAAGATCCTTTCTCCACTTTGAAACGGGAGAAGGTCCCCGGCTTCCGCGCAGTAATCTGCAGGGTCGGCGTATTTCGTCATCCAGACCCGCCCCGTCTTTACTTTGACTCCCTCCATCGCCCTGGTGGCCACGAAGGTCAGCACTTCACCCCTCTTGAGAAGATATTCCATGGCACTCTCCTCCTGATCAGAACCGCTTGCGATAGGCTATCGGGGTGATCCCCATCTGCCTGATGAAGATGCGCCGCATCTGCTCGGCACAACTGAAGCCGCTTTTGGCCGCTACGCTGCCGATAGGAATCGAGCTGTCTTCCAGCAAGCCCACGGCTTGCTCCAGGCGCAGTTGGTCCAGGTATTTCGCCGGCGTCATGCCGGTTTCACGCAGGAACACCCTGGCAAAGTTGCGCGGGCTCATGGCGGCCTGGTCCGCCATCAGCTCCATGGAAAGCTGCCGGTGCAGATTTTCCTGCAGCCAGGCGAGAAACGGCGCGAGCTGTCCGCCGTCGACCATCTGCGCCCGTAATTGCGTGCTGAACTGGGCCTGGCCTCCGGGGCGCTTGAGGAACATCACCAGCCGGCGGGCGACTGCCAGCGCGGTCTTGCGCCCGAAATCCTCTTCCACCAGGGCCAGTGCCAGATCCATACCGGCGGTAACCCCGGCAGAGGTGGCAACGGCACCGTCCCGGATGTAGATGGCATCGTTTTCGACCTCGATGCGCGGGTAGTTCGCCCGCAACCGTTCGAGATCCATCCAGTGGGTGGTCACCCGGCGGCCATCCAGAAGCCCCGCCTCAGCAAGAAGGAAGGCTCCGGTGCAGACCGACACCAGCCGGCGAGCGCGTGTCTTTGCCGAGACCAGCCAATCCAGCAAGTCACGATGCGCCATGGCCTGCGCCAGTGCCTGGTCCGGGCTGCCCGGTACAAGCAGGGTGTCGAATCGGCCGGTAAAGTCGTACCAGGCATGGTCGGCAACAAGCTTGGTCCCTGCGGCGCTAGCGAACGGTCCGGACTTTTCTGCCAGCAGCACAACCTCATAGCCGGATTCGCTAGCTGCATTTTCTCCCAGGCACCTGTTCAGCATGTTGAAGACTTCGATCGGGCCGGCGATGTCGAGAAGCTCCGCCCCCTCATAAGCCGCCACCGCAACCAGACGCTTCCCCGTGCCACCGCTATCCTCTATGTAAGCCCCGTTTTTCATGGCCCGATCATTACACAACCTCACCGGCAGTTCAATGACAACCAACAAGCAAATCCTGCCATAAGTGCACTACTCAAGCTGTGCTCTGCCTTGCCCCGACAGCACTGCGCTGGGTGTTGGCTGGATAGGGTGAGTGGCCACCGGGATGGGAAACCTTTCTCAAATTTCAGGGGGTGGCATATAATGGCTATAGCATTAGCGTTTGCTAAGTTTTGGAGGTGGGATATGGACCAGACAGCACTCATTGCCATCATTGTACTGCTCGTCATCGTGATCCTGGGTCTCGTCGCGTACCTGGCGCTGCGCAAGCGCCGCAGCGACCAGTTGCGTAGCCGTTTCGGTTCAGAGTACGAACGCACGGTGAAGGAAACCGGCGACCGGTCGCGTGCGGAAGCCGATCTCGAGGAGCGCCAAAAACGGGTCGAGCGTCTCAACATCCGGCCGCTCACCATCCAGGATGCCGAGCGCTTCAGAGAGTCGTGGCAGCAGATCCAGACGCGGTTCGTTGACGATCCCAAGGGGGCGGTAGCGCAAGCAGATCAGTTGCTGGGGACTGTGATGTCCACGCGCGGCTATCCGGTGGGGGACTTCGAGCAGCGGGCGGCCGACATCTCGGTCGAGCATCCACGGGTCGTGGAACATTACCGGGCAGGGCACGACATCGCGCTGCGCCATGCCCAGGGCAAGGCGAGCACGGAGGACTTGCGGCAGGCGATGATTCATTACCGCACCCTGTTCACCGATCTGGTCGGTGAGCCGGAAACGCCCAGTGTCATCCTGAAAAAGGCATCCTGAAAAAGGCATCCTGAACAAGGCGGCAGGGACAAAAGGGAGGCAGGGTTATGAACGAGAAACCTATTTTTAGAAAAGACGAGCAGGGGCCCAGGGCAGAGCGGGTTTCTGCTGAAAGGCTTTCTACTGCGGATCTGGCCGGCCGCGGCGAGGGGACCGTCGATGCTCCACCGGGGGCTGGTACTGCAGCAACAGCGGCTGCCGAGGAACAGCCGGCACCGCTTTTAACCAGCAACGAGGCCAATGACCTGCGCACCCGCTGGGATAGTATCCAGGCGGCTTTTGTCGATGAGCCGCGCAAGGCGGTGCAACAGGCTGATGGTCTTGTGGCGGAGACCATGAGGCGTCTGGCTGAGACTTTCGCCGATGAACGGGGCAAACTCGAGGCGCAGTGGGACCGGGGCGACGATGTCTCGACCGAAGATCTCCGGCTGGCGCTGCGTCGCTATCGCTCTTTTTTCAACCGGCTGCTTTCGATATGAAGAAGCCGGGGATTCCGGTAGCGAGGGGGCGAAAGGGAGCGCCATTAGAAAGGGAGCTGGCGGATTCACCGTCAGCTCCCTTTTTGTGCTGGCCCTGATGCAACTCCGACCCCGAGCTGGCGGGGGGAGAATCTATGGGGTCAGGAGACCCTGCAGCTTCTTGATCTGGCCGGGGGACATGCTGCCAATGGCGCCGGTGAGGGCGTTGATCCGCTCTGCGGCACTACCTCCCGGCAGCAGGAATCCCGGGTCGCCGAGTACCTGGCGCAGATTGGTCTGCAGCATGCCGGACAACGCTTGCTGGGCTGAAAGTACCGCCTCGTCCAACTGCTGCTTCGTGTACATCGCGTCGACCTGTGCTTGCAAGAGAGCTACTTTTTGCTGCAGTTCGGATAGGGATGCATTGAGTCCGGCTGCCTGATTCTGCAAAGATACGATGGTTTCCTCTTTTGAGGAAAGTGCTGCGATACCGCGATTGACCTCGGCATTGAGCTCGCTTATGGTTCTCTCCTTTTCGCCAAGGGTCGCAGTTAAAGCGGTCAAGGCCTCCTGAACGGCGGCTTCAATTTCCGCTTCGGCGGGCTTGGTTGGGCATTGCGTGATGCAACCTTTGCCATCGATCGCCGCCCCAGCCGGAGTGCCGGCGCACTGGTCCAGCGAGTCCGGTACCCCGTCCCCATCGCTATCACTGGTGAGCCCGCGCCCCACCTCGTAGTGGAAAAGGACGCGCTCGGCGCTCAGAGCGCCTCGATACAACGCCACCTCATCCATCATCCCCGCGAACGGCCATGGACTATCCCAATACCTGTATTGCCCCCCCAGATTCACCGGGATTCCCGACGGATCATAGACCACTCCCAGCGCAATCGCCGGAGCTGACGCCACTTCCTTTCCGTCCACATAGAGCCTGATTTTGAACTGCTGACGGTCCAGGACACCGACCAGGTGATGCCATGAAGAGTCTGTGATCGGTGTAGAACCGGTGACTCTGACGATGTTGTTATGCACATCCCTTACATCGTAGCTCGGCAGCCCCTGTTCGGTAATGGTCAAGAAGTAACTGCCGTTGTGCCCCCAAAGATGTCCGCCAGGATACCAACTCACCACCGCCATGAAGCGGCCGGTGGCGGGCACCTTGACCCAGGCTTCCACTGACCACGAGTCCTGATTCGGCATAAGGGTCGCGCTGTCGGCCCGGGCTATATCGGTGGAGTCGAAAAAAACCGATCTGTCTGCATCGCCATGAAGAGCCCCCGGTTGCCCAAGGGTCGGGCCCGAGTACGTGGCAAGGTGTCCATTGCCGCTACTGTCGGTGGCAAGGCTTCCCTCTGACTCTCCCAGACGCCAGTACGCCTCGGGACTGTCAGACAGCACCGTGTCACTGTATGAAGCGAGGGCCGGTGTCGACAGGGACAGCACGACGGCTAGCGCGATAAGCAGATGATTCAAGACTCTCATACCTTACTCCCAGGCAACCGGAAGATGTCTACACACTACAAGGCCTTTGAGCAAGGTTCAGGCCAGACAAAAGTATGCGAAACCTGTGAACGGAGCAGCCATATGCAGGGCCGGCAGGGTGTTGAAAAGCTGCACTATGAACAAGCGCTGTTCAAACTTCATACAGGGGGCGGGCCGGTTTGCCGCGTGACGCAGGCCGTTGACGACGGCTTTTCCCCGACAGTATCTCAGGTGATCCGGGGTGGCTTACGCCTTGACTTTGCGGTCGGATTAAGCCAATCTGGGGCGCTGAGCGGGTAAGGACGACCGCCTTCCGCAGCTATTCGACTGGGATTGCCGATGCTTTTCAAAAGACTGCCTGACGACATCTTCAAGCCGCTGGCCGGGCCGAACCGGCACCTTTACGAGGGGGTGCTGCTGGCGCTTTACCCGGTGTTCTTTGACGAGAACGAGGCGGAGGACTTCTTCCCGCGCCGGGACGCCGTCATCGACGAGATCCAGGAGGCGCTGAGCCGGATCGAGAGGCTGCAGTGGGTCGCGGAGAGCGCGGAGGACCAGGAGCTGATCGAGCAGTTCCCCAGCGTGCCACGCTGCGCGGACTACCTGTACCACCGGCTGCTGAAGACGGGGTGGCTGGAGGAGGACCAGGAAGGGTACAACAAGACGGTGCTCATGCCCCCGATCGTGAGCTCCCTGCTCTCCGCCCTGATCTCGATCTCGCATAACGAGAAGAAGAGCTACGGCGGCACCGTGCTCGGCATCTTCGTCCAGATCGAGGCGGCGATCAACAACCCCGAGGAGATGGGGCAGCTGCTCATCGAGGCGGTGGACAACACCCGCAAGTTCAACAGCCACCTGACCAGCATCATCTACGGCCTGAAGGAGATCCAGTCCCAGATCATAGCGAGCCGCTCGCCCCGGGAGATCTTCGCCTCCTTCTTCGACGACTTCGTCACCAACATACTGATCGCCGACTACAAGACCCTCCAGTCGGAGAACAATCCCTTCCGCTTCCGCACCCGGATCCTGCAACTGCTGCGCGTACTGCAGGGGAAATACGAAACGGCGCAGGCGATAGCCAAGCATTACTCGGAACAGTACGGCGACTCCGATGCCAAGGCGCTCCTCCGGGTCATGGACGACATCCAGTACCTGGTGCGATCCTTCGAGCTGGTGGACCGGCGGCTGGCAAAGATCGACCAGTTCCGGGCCCGCCTGGAGGAGCGCGTTGCCGAAACGGTGCGCTACCTGGACAAGACCACCCCCGGCATGCGCAACCGGATCGCGGCGCTGCTCGAAGGGTTCGGGGCACTGGGAGAGGGAGCGGCCCAGAGCCTTGGCGACTTCCCCTCTCCGCCCACTCTGCTCAGCCACCCCATTTTATCGCCCGGCAGCATCCGGCTCCCGGCGCGCAGGCGCGCACCCCTGACCGGGCAGCTGCTGCGCGAGCCGGCAGTCTCTCCCGAGATCGTGGCCAAGAGCCGGGCGCTCACCCAGTACATGGCACGGCGCCGGGTGACGCCGGAAAAGGTGATCGCCTACCTGGAACGGCACCTGGCGCATCAGGACCAGGTCGACGCCCGGGAGATGACCATCGAGACGGTGGAGGACTACGTGGCCTTCACCCACGTGAAGCACCTGGCCAAGCTGGGCAACAAGGGGTTCGCCCTGGCGACCCGCTACCTCGTCATCCCCACCGAGGAGCCGTGCCGCAACCGCTGGCTGGAATGCGGCGGCTTTGTGGTGAAGAGACAAGGAACACGACATGCTTTATGAATTGAAAAGACTGCTGGATGCCGAGGCCGACCTGGAGCTGTCGGAGATGAGACAGACCGCCTCGGTGCTCCTGGAGCGACAGTTCCTCTACGCGGACCAGAGCCTGGACAAGAAGCACTACCACCGGGTGATCGGCCACATCCCCTATTTCACCAACCTCTTCGATGCCCTGAACCGCAGGCTAGTCTACGACCAGGATTACGGGCTGGTGGGGATCCTGCCGCAGGAGGGCTCGCGGGTGGTGCAACTGAACCAGGAAGAGGCGCTGCTCCTGCTCTGCCTGCGCCTGCTGTACGAGGAGGGGGTGGAGAAGTTCGAGGCGCGTCAGGGCTCGGTGTTCAGCGACAGTGAGACCCTTTTGACCCGCTACCAGACGCTGGCCCGCAGCGAGCGCCCGGGGCTGGTGCGCCTGCGCGAGATACTGCGCAGCTTCGCCCGCTTCGGCCTGATCGAGGTCGAGGACGAGCAGGACCGGGTGATCGCTCTGCAGATCCGCCCCGCCCTGCGCCTGGTCACCACCGAAGGGTACATCGGCCAGTTGGAGGCGATGCTGGAGGGGAGGGAGGAGGCGGCCGTCGAGCAGGATGCCGAGCAGGATGCCGAGACGGCCGGGGAGAGCGCAGATGAAGAAGCTTAACAAGATCGTGCTGGTCCAGTGGTATCTCCTTTCGGCGGTGGAGATACCGGTGCGCGGCAGCATGGCGATCATCGGCCCCAACGCCTCCGGCAAGTCCTCCATCCTGGACGCGATGCAGACCGTGCTGACCGGCGCCAACAAGAACCGGGTGGTGCTCAACCCCGGCGCGGGCGAGCGCAGCAGGCGCAGCATCAGGGAGTACTGCCTGGGGGTGGTGGACGATCCCAACCTCTCCGCCTCGATCCGTCCCCGCCAGCAGTCCACCACCTATCTCGCCCTGGGCTTCATCGACGAGGCGACCGGCGAGGAGACCTGCGTCGGGCTGGCTCTGAGCGCCACCCTCTCCGACCCGGAGGAGCGGGTGGACGGGCGCTTCATCGTGCCCGGGCTTTCGGTGGGACTGGGCGACTTCATCCGCTTCACCCCGGAGGGGCGGGAGACCATCCCCTGGAGCGAGGTGAAGCAATCCTTCAGCCGGCGCTTCCCGGAGCGGGTCTCCTACCCCACCCAGGCCGGGCGCTTCACCAAGGAGCTCTTCGCCGAGCTGAGCGAGGACAAGGGGTACCCCAACGACGACGAGAGCATCCTCAAGAACCTGAAAAACGCCATCGTCTTCTCCCCCATCACGGACACCACCGAGTTCGTGCGCAAGTTCATCCTGGAGCCGGACGAGTCGCTGCGCCTGGGCGACCTGCGCCGCGCGCTGAAGAACTACCGCGACATGAGCACTAAGGCGGATGAGGTGGCCAGCCGCATCGACAACCTGAGCGCGATCTCCACCACCTGCGACGCGGCGCTGAAGGCGCACAAGGCCCAGGCGACCCTCACCTGGCTGGGGCACGCAGCCCAGGTCGAGCGCATCCTCGAGCTTTTGGGGCCCGAGCAGGAGGCTCTGGAGACGGCCGAGTCGCAGTTGCAGGAGCTTTCCGACCAGGAGGCGCAGCTCGACCAGGGAATCGACAAGGACATCAACGACCTGGCGGAGAAAAAGGCTCTCCTGGCCAATTCCGATATCGAGCACCGCAAAAAGAAGCTGGAACTGGATCTGGAGCAATCGGAGCGGGAAACCAGGGAGGCGTTGCGCAGTCTGGCCGCGGTGAGGAAGACGCTCCAGGGACTGCCGGAGGAGAAACACTTCATCGAAGCGGCGCCAGCCCCCCTGGCCCGCAGCATCAGGGAGGCGAACACCCTGGCAAGATCGGAGCAGGGGATCATGGAGGCGCTGTGGCCGGCGGACCCGGCGCAGGCCGATGCCACGGTCGCGCAACTCGTCGCCGCCATCGGCGAACAGCTCCCGGCCCTGGAAAAGAGGGGGAGCCAGCATGGCGCGCGCCTGCACGAGCTGGAGCGGCAGGTGACGGAGCTCTCCAAAAAGGCGGCCAAGCTCAAGGTGGGCAAGGCGATCAGCGACGAGACCGAGAACCTCTCCGAGCTCCTGGCCGAGTTCGGCATCTCCTCCACCCCCCTTTGCGACCTGGTGGACGTGTCGGACCCGCGCTGGCGCAACGCCATCGAGAGCTGTCTCGGCGCGCACCGCGAGGCGCTGATCGTCGACCCCGGGCAGGCCACCGACGCCATCAGGGTCTACCGCCGCGAGGGGCGCCAGTTCAACAAGGGGCAGCGGGTGGTCGACACCACCAAGTCGGCGCGCTGGATCAGCAAGGCGCAGCCCGGTTCGCTGGCGGAACTGGTGACCACCGACAACGAGCACGCCCGGGCCTACGTGAACCGTCACCTGGGCAACGTCATGCGGGTGGAGACGGAGCAGGAGCTGATCAAGCATGACCGCGCCGCCACCGCCGACCTGATGCTCTATACCGGTGGCGCGACCACCGCCATGCGCCCGGTGGATTCCATCCTGGGGCGGCAGTCGAGGGAACAGCTCCTGGAGCGGATCCAGGAGGAGTTGCGCGACAAGACGCATGAGCAGGGTGCGGCGCAGAACGAAGTGCGGGTACTCTTCGAGGTCACCCGCAGCCTGCGCAAGGTGGAGGCCGCGCTAAACGATGCGCCGGTCTGCTTCGAAGAGCTGGTGCGGGCGCGCCACCGGGGACAGACCCGTCTGGAGCAGATCAGGCAGGAAATACAGGACCTGACCCAGCACGAGGACCAGGGACTGAAAAAGGCCATAACCGCGCTGGAAGGAGCCATCGAGACGGCCAAAAAGGCGCGGGCAGAGCTGAAGGGGAAAAAGAAAGAGCTGGAAACCTCTATTGCCAGATTGACAACCGGCCTGGAGGACAAAGAGCGCCTGCTGGACCATTACGGCAAGGAGCGGGACCGGTGCGGCCAGAGCCGCCACTTCACCGCAGCCGAGGCTGCCGACGACATGGAGCGTCTGCGCGAGAAATTCTCCTGGGACTACAACGCCATCATCGACCATGCGGAACGGGAGGCCAAGCTGGCCTTCGAGCGCATCGGCCGGACCGAGGAGAAGGCCCGGGGGCAGTTCCGGGAGCACTGCAACCGCTATCTGCAGAACTCCGAAGACGTGGCGGAACTGGGAGCCGGCTCTTTCGAGGAACTGGTCTACGCGGTGCGCCTGACGAGGAAGAACCTGGAGGATACCGCCCTGGCGGAATACCGGGAGAAGGCCTCGCGCGCCCTGTACGAGGCGGAGATCGCCTTCCGGGCCAAGTTCGTGGTCAACCTCAATGCGCGGCTGGAAAAGGTGAAGACGCTGGTCAGCGATCTGAACCGGCATCTGAGAAAGCGCCCCTTCCACGACGAGATCTACCAGTTCAAGTGGAAGAACAATCCCCAGTACGAGAGGATCCTGGCCTACATAGCGACCCTGGACGCCGCCAGCCAGGCCAACGTGGGGGGACTCTTCGACATCGCCAACGATCCCACTTCCCCGCACCGCGAGGCGATCGAGGAGATAGCCGAGGCGCTCAAGGAAGAGAATCATTCCAAGCACCTGGAGGACTACCGCAACTACCTGGTGTTCGATTTCAGCATGTACGACAAGGACGGCATCCAGAAGACCTCGCTCAAGCAGCGCATCCAGAAAGGGTCGGGGGGCGAGAACCAGGCCCCCTTCTATGTCGCGATCGGCGCGTCCCTCGCCTCCGCCTACCGGATCGGGGCCACGGCATCGGGCAAGGGACGCGGCGGAGTCGCGCTGGCCCTGTTCGACGAGGCCTTCAACAAACTCGACCTGGAGAACTGCTACAACTGCCTCAGTTTCCTGAAGGACATCCACCTGCAGGTGGTGCTGGCGGCTCCCGATGAGAAGTACGGCATCATGTCGGAGAACATGAACACCGTGGTGCGCATCTTCCGGGACGGCGCCAACGTGGACCTCGAGGTGGAATACCCCAGCGAGGAGGGGCAGCGCCTGCTGCGCTCGGACAACCCGTACGTCAGCGCGCCGGAACCGGCGGTGCACGAAGTACAGGACCAGTCGGCACAGCAGCCCGGGGCCGCGCCATGAGCAAGGTTACGGTGGGTCGCAGTTAGCACCCGAATATACACCGGGATCGGCCGGTCCCCTCTTACCCGCTCTATTTCCCTACCTGATTAGCGCCAATCTTCCGCCAGGGCGTCCCTCCCCCTTCAAGGGGGAGGACCGGGGTTTCTGCTAGCGGAAGATTAGCGCTACCTGGTTATCTACTTGGCTCAAGTTAGTCCGGGAGAGGACTTATTCTGTCACATGATCATGCTAAGCTGGTCTCCACACAAGAAGTGCAAGGAGGCCAGAGATGGAC
>Ga0209212_1008908_pt1 | contig 10643 bp, 10 predicted proteins | sample RifGroC2_FD_183996 | JGI IMG/M metagenome (GOLD analysis project Ga0209212, IMG submission 183996) | Groundwater microbial communities from Rifle, Colorado, USA - Groundwater C2 (SPAdes) (version 2) | ecosystem: Environmental > Aquatic > Deep subsurface > Groundwater | place: Rifle, Colorado... | reverse complement strand
GGCCAGGGCGGGTTCGGCGACGCCGAGCGAGCCCTGCTCTGGGAGCCGGGCGCCCGCACGGCGCGCGTCCTGTTCGCCCCGCGGCTCCTGGGCGAGTCGGGGTACCTGATCACGGGCGCGACCAGCTCGGCGCTCATGGTGACGGCGCTCGGGGGCGCGCCGTTCTACCTCGCCGCCCTCGACGGCGACCCGGCGCCGCGCCTGTTCGAGCGCACCGACGGCTGGGCCCTCGCGCTCCTCGAGCCCCGCTACCTCTACGACGCCTTCGCCTTGAAGTTCCTGCGGCTCACCGAGCCCCAGGACGGCCCGGCCCCGCTGACAGCACTGCCGGCGACGCTCGCCGGCGGCACCGAGAGCAACCCCATCGGCTACTACCACGCGATCCGCGTGCCGTAGCCGACCCCTCGCCCGCGACCTCGCGCGGTCTCTAGCCTGACGGCGTCGCGGGTGGGCGGCGTCCGGCCCAGGGGCGCGCCGCCTCGAGCTGCCCTGCCAGGCGGAACAGCGTCGCCTCGGCGCCGAAGGCCGCGGCGAACTGGACGCCGAGCGGCAGCCTGTCGGCCGACCAGGCGAGCGGCACCGACATCGCCGGGTTGCCGGCGGTGTTGAAGAGCGAGGTGAACCCGACGCTGGCGAGCAGCGCCGCCAGGTTCGCCGTCTGGTCGTCGGCCATCATGTCGAGCACCCCGAGCGGGTACGGCGGCCGGCACATGGTCGGCGTCAGGAGGATGTCGTACCGCGTGAAGAACCGGGCCACGGCGCGGCCGGTCCGGTGCACCACGAGGACCGACCGCGCGTAGTCCGCCGCGCTCGCCGTGCGGCCCTCGGCGGCGCGCGTCCACGTCGCCTTCTCCACGTCCTCGGGCGTGACCTCGCGCCCGAGCGCCGCCGCGCGCGCCTCGAGCTGGGCGCGCACGTTGCCGCCGACGATCGTGCGGGTCGCCTGCCCGAGCGCCTCGGCGTCCACCTCGGGCCGCGCCTCCTCCACCACGTGGCCCAGCTCGGCGCAGAGCTTCGCGGCCGCGCCCGCCGCCGCGGAGCACTCGGGATCGACGGCCTGGCCGTTCCACGGCGTCGTCGTCAGCGCGATGCGCAGGCGTCCGGGATCGCGCCCGACCTCGGCCAGGAAGGGGCCCGTGGGCGGCGGCGCCCAGTAGGGGTCCCCGACGTCGGGGCCCGAGGTGGCGTCGAGCAGGGCCGCGCTGTCGCGCACGCTCCGCGTGACCGCGTGGCCGACCGACGCGCCGCTCCAGCCCTCGCCCTGGTCCGGCCCCATGGGATTGCGCGCGCGCGTGGGCTTGAGCCCGAAGAGCCCGCAGCACGAGGCGGGGATGCGGATCGAGCCGCCGCCGTCGGTCGCGTGGGCCATCGGCAGCATGCCGCTCGCGACGGCGGCCGCGGCGCCGCCGCTCGAGCCGCCCGCGCTCCGGCCGGGGTTCCACGGGTTGCGCGTGGGCCCGAAGAGGCGCGGCTCGGTGGACGCGGAGAGCCCGAGCTCCGGGGTGTTGGTCTTGCCGAAGATCACGAGACCGGCGCGCTTCAACCGCACCGTGATCTCGCTGTCGTGATCGGCGACGTAGTCGGCGAAGAACCGGCTGCCCCAGGTCGTCACGGCGCCCGCGTAGAGGACGCCGAGGTCCTTCAGGAGATAGGGCACGCCGGTGAACGGCCCCTCGGGCAGGCCGGCTGCGATCGCGGCGCGCGCCCGGTCGTACAGGCGCGTCACCACCGCGTTCACCCCGGGGTTGCGCGCCTCGACCCGGGCGATCGCCGTCTCGAGCAGCTCTTCCGCCTTCAGCTCCCGCCGGCGCACCAGCGCCGCCAGGCCGAGGCCGTCGTACGTGTCGTAGTCCTGGGGCCAGCTCATGGGCTCACGCTCCTTCGGTGTCAGGGCTCCGGGGCTCCGTGGACTTCCAGCGCTTCGATCGCGGCGTCCGGGCTGACGAGCCGGACCGCCGCGCCGAGGCCCTCGAGATGCGCGGCGACGGCCCGCCCCCCGATGCCCGGCGGCGCGTAGACGGCGAACAGGACCCGGCGCGTCTCGGGGCGGAGCCGCGTCCGCTCGTCAGGGCCGTAGAGCACGCTCGAGATGGTCCCGCGGCCGTCGGCCATCGTCATGTCGCCAGCCTGGAGGGTCTGCTCCTTCCCGCCAAGGAGATGGTAGCGCTCCGTCCCGGCGGCCACCGTGAGCGTGACCGGCGGCTCGATCGCGTCCAGGTCGTGGCCGGCCGTCAGGAGCAGGTGCTCGAGCTCGCTCGTCACCATGGCGCTGACGAGCGCCGACGCGCGGGTGACCGGCTTGCCCTTGAGCGCCACGGACTCGAGCTGGAGCTGGACGTGGTAGGTCTTGCCCCAGCGCTTGTAGTAGGCCGCGTACGCCTGGAGCGTCGGGAGGGCGCGGAGCGCGGCGCGGTCGGCGCCCTGGAAGCGGGCGCGGAGCGCCGCCTCGCCCGCGGCGATCCGGCGCTCGAGCGCCGGGTGCTCGGCGGGGTTCACCACGTCGCGCATCGCCAGCACACCCGCGGCCGCCCCCGGGCAGGCCGCGCGCCAGGCGTCCGTCACCACGAGCAGGTCCGGCATCGTCGCAGACGATAGCACCTTCCGGCGATTGATTCAGGCGGGGACCGAGCTATCCTGTCAGGGCATGGACCTCCGGCCGAGCGTGCGCTACGAAGGCCCGGTCTACCGGCCGCCGAGCGAGGCGGGGTCGCTGATCGTCCAGGCGACGCTCGCGTGCCCGCACAACCGCTGCGCCTTCTGCGGCATGTACAAGGGACGCACCTTCCGGGTGCGCCCGCTCGAGGCGGTCGTCGAGGACCTGGACGGCGCCCGCGAGGTCTACGGCCCGCGCGGCGTGCGGACGATCTTCCTGGCCGACGGCAACACGGCCGTGCTGCCCGCGGCGAAGCTCTGCGCCATCGGCCGCGCGGCCCACGAGCGGTTTCCCGACCTCGAGCGCATCACGATGTACGGCTCGGCGAAGTTCCTCGTGAAGAAGAGCGCGGTGGAGTGGCGGGAGGTCGCCGCGGCCGGCATCACCCGCATCCACTCCGGGCTCGAGTCGGGCGACGCCGCGACGCTCGCCGCGATCAAGAAGGGTGTCACGCCCGACGAGGCGGTCGCGGCGTACCGGCACGTCATGGGCGCGGGGATCGAGCTGTCCGTCTACCTCATGGTGGGCCTGGCGGGCGCCGAGCGCTGGCGCGAGCACGCGCTCGGCAGCGCCCGGGTCCTCAACCAGGCGCCGCCCACCTTCGTCCGCCTGCGGACCTTCGTGCCGCAGCCCGGCACGCCCTGGCACGACCGCTGGCGCGACGGGGCGCTCACGCTGCTCACGGCGCACGAGGCGCTCCGGGAGACCCGCCTGCTGGTCGAGCGGCTCGAGGGGCCCACGACGCTTCTCTCGGACCACGTCTCGAACTTCCTCGACGTCCACGGGCGGGTGCCGGAGGAGACGCCGGCGATGCTGGCGCGGATCGACGAGGCCCTCGCGTGGCCCCTCACGGCGTTCCGCCCGCCCACCGAGCGGCTGGTCGGGCTCCGGCTGTGAGGCGGTCCCGCTGACAGGAGGCGGAACCGTGCTGAACCAGGCTCTGCGCGGCAAGGTCGCGATCGTCACCGGCGCCAGCAAGGGCATCGGGCGGGTGCTCAGCCAGGTCTTCGCGCGGGAGGGCGCGAGCGTCGTCTGCGCCGCGCGCTCGCGCGACCTGGTCGAGGAGACCGCGCGCCTCGTCACGTCCGCCGGCGGCCGCGCCGTCGCCGTCACGTGCGACGCCTCGCGCGAGGACGACGTGCGGCGCCTGGTCGAGGCGGCCGTGAAGGCGTTCGGCTCGCTCACCACGCTCGTCAACAACGCCGGCGACGGCGGCCCGACCAGGCCCGTGCAGGACTACTCGCTGGAGGACTGGCGCTACACGCTCGACTCGTGCCTCACCAGCTCGTACCTCTGCATCCGCTTCGCGGTGCCGGAGATGATCCGGGCGGGCGGCGGCGCGATCGTCAACATCTCCTCGGTGGCCGGCCGCCGCGGCCTCGCCTACCGCATCGGCTACTGCGCGGCGAAGGCCGGGCAGGTCGGCATGACGTACGGCATGGCGCTCGAGCTCGGGCCCCACAACATCACCGTGAACGCGATCGCGCCCGGCGCGGTCGAGGGCGACCGCATCGACCGCGTCATCGCGGGCCAGGCCGAGGTGCGCAAGATCCCCGTGGCCTCGGCGCGCGAGGCGTTCGTCGCCCGCTCGCCGCTCAAGCGCATGGTGACGGCCGAGGACATCGCCATGACCGCCGCGTTCCTGTGCAGCGACCTCGCGCGCAACATCTCCGGCCAGTGTCTCCCGGTCAACGCCGGCGAGCCGGCGAGCTGAGGCGCGGCGTCGGGTGGTGAGCGAGGGCACGCCGGGGCCGACGTCCCACACCTACTTCTCCCAGCGCCTGCGGCTGCACTACGTGGACTGGGGCAACCCCGGCGCGCCGCCGCTGCTCCTGCTCCACGGCGGGCGCGACCACTGCCGCAACTGGGACTGGACGGCCGCCGCGCTCCGGGACGGCTGGCACGTCATCGCGCCCGACCTGCGCGGGCACGGCGACAGCCAGTGGTCCCCCGACGGCAGCTACACGATGGCCGGCCACCTCTACGACCTGGCGCAGCTCGTCCACCAGCAACGGCTCGCGCCCGTGACGATCATCGGACACTCGCTCGGCGGCCACATCGCGCTCCGCTACGCCGGCATCTACCCCGAGCACGTCGCGACGCTCGTCGCCATCGAGGGGCTCGGCCCCGCGCCGCGCGTGCTCGCCGAGCGCGCCGTGAAGACGATCGCCGAGCGCATGGACGAGTGGATCCGCGAGCAGCGCGGCCTCGCGGGCCGGCTCCCGCGGCGCTACCCGTCCATCGAGGACGCGTTCCGCCGCATGCAGGAGGAGAACCCGCACCTGTCCGCCGAGCAGGCTCGCCACCTCACGGTCCAGGGCGTCAACCAGAACGAGGACGGCACCTACGGCTGGAAGTTCGACAACTACGTGCGCGCCTGGCCGCCGTACGACATGAGCCGCCGCGACATCGCCTTCCTCTGGGGACGGATCGCCTGCCCCACGCTGCTCCTGTGGGGCAAGGAGAGCCAGGCCGGGGACCCCGCCGCGGACGGCCGCGCGCAGCTCTTCCGCCACGCCACGGTCGTGGGCCTCGACGGCGCCGGCCACTGGCTGCACCACGACCGCCTGGACGAGTTCCTGCGCGTCGTCCGCGAGTTCCTCGCAGCGCGTCCGCGCGCCTGACTCCATGGGGGGCTCCGGGCGCCCCCCAAGCCCCCCGGCGTCACGGCGCGCGGTCGGCCTCGAGCACGGCGCGGATCGCCGGCGGGGGCACGCGGATCTCGACTCCGGCGCGCTCCTCTTGCAGGAGCATCGCGACGCGGGAGTCGCGCTCGCCCCAGCCGCGGTTGAGGGCCTCGGTCAGCTCCTCGAGCGTCGCGTTCGCGAGCCGCATCGGCACCCGGTGCTCGCGCCCGAGCGCGGTCGCGAGCGTGACGTCCTTGTGGGCGAGGCGCAGGGCGAAGGCGGGCGGATCGTACAGGCCCGGCAGGAAGTTGTCGGCCAGCCGGTCGAAGGTCCGCTGCCGTCCGAGCGCGCCCTGGCGCACGGCCTTCCAGAGCGCGAGCGGCTCGACGCCGGCCTTGACCCCGAGCGTGAAGACCTCGGCGAGCGCCGTCTGCATCACGTACCCGGCGCAGTTGTGGACCAGCTTGGCGACCGAGCCCGCGCCGATCGGCCCGACCCAGTAGGGCTGGTCGCCGATCGCGCGGAGCACCGGCTTGTGGCGCGCGAAGACGGCCTCGTCGCCGCCAACCCAGAGGGCGAGCTTGCGGCTCTCGGCTCCGCGCGGGCCGCCGCTCACGGGCGCGTCGAGCACGTGGACGCCGCGCGCGGCGAACACCGCGTGCAGGCGGCGCACGAGCGAGGGCGCGTTGGTGGTCAGGTCGAAGTACGCGGCGCCCGCGGCGAGCCCGGCGAGGAGGCCCTCGGCGCCGAGCGCGACCGCCTCCACCTCCGCCGGGCCCGGGAGCGAGGTGAACACGACCTCCGCCCCCTCGGCCGCGCCGCGCGGCGTGTCGGCCCAGGCGGCGCCCGCCGCGAGGTGGGGCGCCGCCGCCTCGCGCCGCACGTCGTGGACGACGAGCGTGTGGCCGGCCCGGAGCAGGTTCGCGGCCATGTGGCGGCCCATCGTGCCGAGGCCGACGAAGCCGATCCTCACGACGCCCTCCCGTCGAAGACCCGCCGCGCGATCCGACCCGCGCTCATGGCCGCGGGCCAGCCCGCGTAGAAGGCGAGGTGCGTGATCAGCTCGCCCAGCTCCTCGCGCGTGACGCCGTTGGCGAGCGCGCGCTCGAGGTGGCCCGGGAGCTGGTCGCCGCGGTAGAGGGCGACCAGCGCGGCGACGCTGATCAGGCTCCGGTCGCGCTTGGAGAGCCCCGGCCGCTCCCAGACGTCGCCGTACAGGACCGTCTCGCTCAGCTCGATGAGCTTCGGCGCGACCGGCCTGACCTCGTCGCGGGCGGACGATGCGGGTTGGGGTGTGGGCACGGGAGGCTCCTTTCTCCGGCGGCGCCCTGACGGGCCGCGCCGCGGCGCCCCCCTTCTACCACACCCGCGCGATCACTCCACGACCTTCACCGCGAAGATCAGGCCGCCGGGTTCCCGGTCGTCGTTGGTCACGTGGTGGAGGATGTGGCAGTGGAGGATCCAGGTCCCGGGCGTCTCGGCGACGAACTCGACGTCGTAGCGCTCGCCCGGGGCCACGTTGATCGTGTCCTTCGTGAGTTGGGCCGCCTTCGGCACGGGGAAGCCGTCCGTCGCGACGATCTTGAAAGGAAAGCCGTGCAGGTGCATCGGGTGGGCGAACTGGTTGGCGCCGATGAACCGGATCCTCACGCGCTGCCCCTTGCGCACGGTGAGCGTGTCGGTCGCGGGGAAGGCCTTGCCGTTCACGGTGAAGAAGTTGGGCTCGCTCATCGTCGGCATCGCGGGCCAGGTCTTGCCGCTCCGGGGATCGACGCGCCACTCCTGGAGCATCGCGACGTAGTCCACGTCGGGCCTGCGCCCGGGCCGCTTCGGGTCCACGACGAGCGGGCCGGCGAGCCCGGCCGAGATCTGCCGGTCGGTCTCCACGTGCGAGTGGTAGAAGAAGGTCCCCGGGTCCCTGACGGTGAACTCGTAGGTGAACGTCTCGCCCGGCATGACGGGCTTCTGGGTGATGGGCGGCTCCGCGACGCCGTCCATGGCGTTCGGCACCCGCATCCCGTGCCAGTGGATGCTCGTGCCCGCCGGCAGCTCGTTCCTCAGCACGATCCGCACCCGATCGCCCTCGGTGACGCGGATCAGGGGGCCGGGGACCTGGCCGTTGTAGGTCCAGGCGGTCACGCGCACGTCGGGCAGGTCGCGCCACGCGGGAAGGATCAGCCACTTCACCGGCCGGGCGGTCAGCTCGAAGACCTTCACGCCCCGCTCGAGGCGGAAGGCCAGCGGCTGGGCTCCCCGGCTCTCCGTAGCGAGCGGCACGCCCGCGTCGGGGATGGGCTCTTCCATCGGCTCGGGCATCGCCATGCCGGCGTGGGTGGGGGCCTGGGCGCTCGCGCCCGAGGCGAGGCCCAGCGCGGCGACGAGCCCCAGGACGATGCCGAATCGGACCTCTCGCATTGTCTGTCTCCTCCTGCACGCCCGGCGGCCCTCGTCGGGGCCGACGTCAGGCGATGCCCGACAAAGCAATTCGCGCACCAGCCGCACGCCGGGAGAAATCCGCTCCCTGGAGGGCACTTGCAGAGCGCCGCCTCCGGGGACGCGCCGGTCGCTCCAGACTTTTAGTCGAAACGGAGCACGGGAGTGATCGACACGCTGACGTTTTGTCAGCGCCGCCGCCCGATCCGCGGGCACAGGGCGCTCGTGGAGTACACTCGCCCGGGGAGGCCCCGATGCCCGATATCGCATTCGCCGAGCTCGCCGGACGCAGCACGGTCGGAAGCCTCTTCCGGAGCGTCGCGCGGCTCCACGCCGACCGCCCCGCCGTCGAGACCGCGGGCCGGGCGTTGACGTACGGCCAGCTCGACGAGCGCGTGACGCGCGTCGTGGAGGCGCTGCGCCGCTTCGAGGTCGCGCGCGGCGACAGGGTCGCCATCCTCTCGGAGAACCGGCCCGAGTACCTCGAGCTGGAGCTGGCGTGCGCGACGCTGGGCGCGATCCTCGCCTGCCAGAACTGGCGGCTCGCGCCGCCGGAGCTCAAGCACTGCATCGCGCTCGTCTCGCCCACGCTCTGCGTCGTCTCCGAGCGCCACGCCGAGCTGCTCGAGCGCGCCGCGGTCGGCCCGATCCCGACGCTCCGCCTGGGGGCGGAGTACGAGGCGCGCCTCGCGCCCGCGCCGGCGCGCCGGCCCGAGATCGCCGCAGAGCCGGAGGACGGGCTCCTCATCCTCTACACGAGCGGCACCACCGGCCTGCCGAAGGGTGCGGTGATCTCCCACCGGGCGGAGCTGGCCCGCTGTCTCGTGTTCTTCGCGGAGCTCGGCCTGCGCCCGGGCGACACGAGCGTCGCGTGGGCGCCGTTCTTTCACATGGCGGCGACCGAGCCCGCGCTCGGCACGCTCACGACGGGCGGCAAGGTCATCGTCGTGGACGGCTTCCGCCCCGACGAGATCGCGGGCCACGTGGGCCGCGAGCGGCTCGGCCACCTCCTGCTCATGCCCGGCATGATCGAGCCGCTCATCGGCGAGCTGCGCGCGCGCGCGATCCGGCCCGTGGGCGTGCGGCTCTGCGGCGCCATGGCCGACCTCGTCCCCGCGCACCAGATCGCGGAAGTCACGACGCTCCTCGGCGCGCCGTACCTCAACTCGTTCGGCTCGACCGAGACCGGCGTCCCGCCCGCCTCCGGCAACGTCATCCCCGTGGGCGAGGTGCCGGCGCGGCTCTCCAAGCGGCAGAACGCCTTCTGCGAGATCCGGCTCGTGGACGCCGAGGACCGGGAGGTCCCGCCCGGCACGCCGGGGGAGCTGGCCTTCCGCGGGCCCACGTGCTTCAGCGGCTACTGGAACGCGCCGGAGGTCAACGCGAAGGAGTTCCGCGGCGGGTGGTTCCACATGGGCGACATGTTCGTGCAGAACCCCGACGGCTCGCTCGACTTCGTGGACCGGGTCAAGTACATGATCAAGTCGGGCGGCGAGAACGTCTACCCGGCCGAGATCGAGCGCGTCCTGCTCGCCGACCCGCGCGTCGCCGACGCCGTCGTCGTGCGCCGGCCCGACCCGCGCTGGGGCGAGGTGCCCGTCGCCGTCGTCGCGCCCAAGGACGCCACGCTCGCGCCCGCGGACCTGCTCGCCCGCTGCCGGGCCGAGCTGGCGGGCTACAAGCAGCCGAAGGAGATCGTGTTCGTCGCGCTCGCCGACCTGCCGCGCAGCACGACGGGCAAGATCCAGCGCCACGAGGTCGAGGCGTGGCTGCGCGCGCGGTCTACGACTCGAGCAGCTCCGTGACGATCCGGTAGGCCGCGCCGACGGCCGGCATGCACACGCGCTGCGGCACGTCGGAGGCGTAGAAGCGCTTGACGCCCTCCGGCGTGCTCAGGTCCATCCCGGTCAGCTCCCGGCAGCCGATCGAGCCCATCTCGGCCTCGAAGCGGCGCCGCAGCTCCTGGGTCAGCGCGTAGGCCCGGGCGTCCCGCTCGGAGGGCTCGGCGCGGCCGTGGCGGAGGCCGACCGCCATCACGGCGCCGACCACCGCGCCGCAGACGGAGCCCGTCCCGCCCATCCCGCCGCCGAACGCCGTCGCGATGCGCGGGATGACCTCGTCCTTGATCCCCTGGCGCTGGCACACGGCCAGCACGACCGCTTCCGATCAGTGGTAGCGCTGCGCGAGGAGCTTCTGGGCCGGGTTGAGCGTAGTGGTGTCCATGCCGCCACCCTCCGTCAGGCGCGGCCCCTGCGCAATCGGGCGGTCGCCCCAGGCCCCACGGGCGATTGCATCACCCCGGGCGCGATGCATTAGAGGTATACTCGTGCCGCCCGAAATCACCTGAGAGTGTGGCATGCGGAAGGTGCGCGGGCCATGAAGCCGCTGGCGGACCTCCTGGGAGAGAGCCCGGCGATCGAGGCCGTCCGCGCGCAGATGGTCCAGATCCTCGAGCGGCAGCGCGACTCCTCCCGGCTTCCTCCCATCCTGATCCAGGGCGAGACGGGCACGGGCAAGGGGCTCCTGGCGCGGCTCATCCATCGCGGCGGGCCGCGGCGCGACGGCCCGTTCGTGAGCGTCAACTGCGCGGCGATCCCCGCGGCGCTCCTCGAGGCCGAGATGTTCGGCTTCGAGCGGGGGGCCTTCACCGACGCCCGGCGCGCCAAGCCCGGCCTGTTCCAGGCGGCGCACCGGGGCACCATCTTCCTCGACGAGGTGGGGCTCCTCTCCGAGCCGCTCCAGGCGAAGCTCCTCAAGGTGATCGAGGAGCGGATGGTGCGCAGGCTCGGCAGCACACGCGACGAGCCCGTGGATGTCTGGATCCTTACGGCCACGAACGAAGACCTGCGCTCCGCCATCGCCGCGCAGCGCTTCCGGGAGGACCTCTACCACCGGCTGGCGATCCTGACCCTGTCCCTGCCCCTGCCCCC
>Ga0209212_1008905_pt1 | contig 10646 bp, 1 predicted proteins | sample RifGroC2_FD_183996 | JGI IMG/M metagenome (GOLD analysis project Ga0209212, IMG submission 183996) | Groundwater microbial communities from Rifle, Colorado, USA - Groundwater C2 (SPAdes) (version 2) | ecosystem: Environmental > Aquatic > Deep subsurface > Groundwater | place: Rifle, Colorado... | reverse complement strand
ATTGGGGTAGTTCTGGGCCAGCGAGTAGTCTTTTGGAATCTGGCTCAAGAGATCCTCCACCCCTGAAGGCACATTCGGCGCTGCATTGACCTCGTTGGAGTATGGACTCTCGTTACCGGTGCTATCTACAGCTTTGACCCTCAGGTAATACCTCGTCCCATTCGTCAAGCCGGTGAATGTTTTGCTTGTATCCGTTGCTCCCGCCGTCGTTGAGTCTACCTTGGCGGTCGGATTCGGTGACTCGCCTCCATAAACACGATAACGCAGGAAGTCCGGCTCGCTGTTCTTCCTCCATTTGATGGTGATCGTCGTGCTGGAGGAATCTGTGATAACCAGACCTGTCGGAACTGCTGGTGCCAGTCTATCTGCCGGGACAGCGTTTGCTTCGTTGGAATACCCGCTTTCATTGCCCACGCTATCCACCGCCCTGACTCTGAAGTAGTACCTTGTTCCATTGATCAAGCCGGTAAAGGTCTTGCTCGTATCCGCCACTCCTCCCGTTGTTGAGTCTACCTTCGTTGTTGGATTTGCCGACGTACCGCGATAGATCCGACAGCGCAGGAAGTCCGGTTCTGTGTTCTTTCTCCATTTGATAGTGATCGTCCTGCTTGATGAGTCGGTGACAGCAAGGCTCTGAGGAGAGGCAGGCGCAGTCACGTCACCCGCCACGCAACCCACGGCATAACTCCTCGATCCTTCAAATCCTGTCGAATCGACAGCGCTCACGCGGAAGTAGTAAAGCGTCCCTGGTGTCAAACCGGAATTTGTGTAGCTCGTTGAAGTTGTCGAATCTCGAAGAGTCGCACCTGTCGAATCTATGTCTCGATAGATTCTATATTGCATCAGCGGTACCGTCCCCCCACCGTTTTGCCAACTCACGTCGATCGACGTGTTCTCCAAAGGTGTCGCTGTCAGATTCACAGGTGGGAGTTGCAGGTTGAATTCACTTGGCTGGCGGGCAACATCGGAGATGCGGACTTCATCGATCAGTCCGGCAAACCACTCATACTGGATTATTCCGTAATATCTCACAGCGCCAATGAGCACGTCCAATGTGGTCTGATTTAGCGCCCCGGGCGCGGCTTTCATACTGTCAAGCTTTCCATCAAGATACAGACGGAGGTTTGACCCATCATAGACTCCAGCAACATGATGCCATTTGTCATCATAAACGTTTTTCGTTCCATTGATACTCAATTCATTTGTTCCGGATCCCACCATAAATTTCAACTTTCCAGTGTTGTTCTTCGTAATCACAAACCCCATCTCCGAAGCCAAACCCGAGTAGTAGTTGTATTTCGACACGATTGGCTGAGTTGCTGAGGTAGGAGTCTTGAACCAGGCTTCCACAGTCAGAGCACTGGTCGGATTGAGGCTGGCTGAGTTGGCCACAGAAATGTAATCACTCGTTCCATTGAAATCCCTCGCCTTTCCAAACCTTCCATTCACAATCGTTGTTCCTGTTGCAGTACCGTTGTTGATGTAGCTCGCAACATCGGCGACGGTCGAACCGCTTGTCTCGTTGATGTGGAAAAGAAGCGCCGTGTTTGCATCCGGCTCATGTTCTCCGAGCAGTGAGGGATTCAACGATTGAATGTTGAGAGACCAAACGCTGTGATAGTTTGTCCCTGCAAAGAGCCTGTTGCCTACGACTGTAAGCCCTTGAGCAGAAAGTGCACTCACACCTTCACTGATTTTGGCCCAAGCTGCACCATTATCTGTCGAAAGGAAAACGCCGCCACTCGTACCCGCGAAGATGTTTCCGTCGCTGACACAAAGAGCACTGATAAACGTGTTCGGGCTCGCAATAAGATCTGACCAACTTGTCCCGTTGTCAGTTGAAAGGAACACCCCGCTGCTCGTTCCAGCAAGGAGATCCGCGCCATTCACGGCCATAGATGCTACTGTCAAGTCGGTTAGGCCCACGCTTGCCGACGCCCAGCTTGAGCCGTTATCAGTCGACAAAAACACACCGCCGCCGGATGTTCCGACAAACAGATCTGCGCCATCCACAGTGAGGCAGATGACAGACAAGTTCGTCAAGCCGGTATTGACCGCCGTCCAGTTTGAGCCGTTGTCAGTTGATAGAAACACACCATCGTCTGATGTCCCGGTGAATATGTTTGCCCCACTTACAGCAAATGCCTGAATATAGTTGCTTGTCAAACCGGTGTTGACCTCAGTCCAGCTTGTGCCGTTGTTGGTCGAACGATAGACGCCATAGCCATAAGGCCCGGCAAAGAGATTAGTGCCGTTCACGGCAACTGCCTGTATATAGCCCGTTGCAAGACCTTCACTCACGCTTGACCAGTTTGTCCCGTTATCAGTCGTGACAAAGACGCCGGCGCGCCCGGTCCCAGCAAAAAGATTGGAGCCACTGACAGCCATAGAATACACGCTGGCATTCCTCATGCCCGTATTTACGGTTGTCCAATCTGTACCATTGTTCGTTGAATAGAACACTCCCCCGCCGTCGGTTCCGGCGAAGAGATTCGCGCCATTCACGGAAAGAGAACTCACGTAGCGGTTTGTAATGCCTGTATTGACGGCCGTCCAGCTTGCGCCATTGTTTGTAGAAAGAAAAACACCGCCGTCATTGGTTGTTCCCGCGAACAGATTTGTATCGCTTACAGCAAGGTCCATGACGTACGTGTTTGACATGTTGCTGCTGATTGCAGTCCAACTCGATCCGTAGTCTGTCGAAAGCCAGACCCCGCCACTCCCAAAAGTCCCCGCAATGAGATTCGTGTCCCTTACCGCGAGGTCAAATACAAAATTGGTTGTCATTCCGATATTGGCAGGCGTCCAATTCGAGCCGTTGTCCGTTGAGCGAAAAACGCCTGCTCCCCCCGTTGCAGCAAAGAGATTTTCTCCAATCATAGCAAGAGAAAGGACAGTCATGTTCGTCAATCCGCTGTTGACCGCGGTCCAGTTGCCACCGCCATCCGTCGAAAGAAAAACACCGCCGTACGTACCGGCGAACAGGTTTGTGCTGCTCACGAGAATTGCCTCGACCGACATGTTCGTCAGACCGTTATTGAGCGGTGTCCAGTTTCCTCCATTGTCCGTCGAGAAGAAAATCCCCCCGCCAGCCGTCCCGGCGAACAGATCCGTGCCGCTCACGGTGAGAGATATGACAGAGAGGCTCGTCAGGCCGGTATTGACCGAGTTCCAGCTGGTTCCATTGTTGGTCGACAGGAAAACGCCGGCCTCTGAAGTTCCAGCAAACACGTTCGTGCCGTTCTGCGCAACACATTGGATATGCCCCGCATACGGTCCGTTGGTCTGCACCCACTGAGCGGAAGCTGTAAACAAGAAAAGCGACAGGGTCAGACAGGTCAGGAGAATTCTGGGCATTGTTTTCATGTCTTCTTTCCTTTCAGCAAGGTTTACCTGGACACAGCCGGTATTGGATATTGGATATTTGCGTCTGATGGTCGGGAGCTCAACTCCCGACCATCCCGAGTTCTATTTCACGAACAGCAGCTTCTTCACCCTCACAAAATCCCCAGCCACAATTCTGTAGTAATACATCCCGCTCGAGAGACCCTGTGCGTCAAAGACCGCCTTGTAGTAGCCTGCAGGTTGGACATTCTCAACCAACGTTCTCACCTGTCGGCCGAGGTTGTCGTAGATGACCAAGTTCACTTTGACTTCCAACGGCAGATCAAATTCTATTGTCGTGGTTGGATTAAAGGGATTGGGATAGTTCTGACCGAGCGAGAATAGTTGAGGGACCCCGATTTCGAGCTCCAAGGCAGAGGTATAGGTGAAGGTGCCATCGTTGTTGATCTGCTTGATCCGGTAAGCGTAGCGCCCCGAGGGGAGGTTCTCATCGGTGAAGGAGTACTCTTTAGGAGAGGTGGATGTCCCGGATCCCTGGACGAAGCCGACTTTGGACCATTGCGGTGAATCGTAAACAGCAAACAGTGGACCGTTTCCTGCAGCTCCCTCTCCCCGTTGCGCCGGCTCGGCTGAGCTCGCCGAAGTCGTTGGCCCAACGCACCGTCGCTCGATTTCGAATCCGTAGTTGTCTACCTCTGTGGCCGTCGACCAGCGAATCCCGACACCGTTCTTCGTGGCTGCAGCAGAGAATCCGACGATCTGGACCGGGAGTGGATTGGTTGTAGAACCGAAGGCGAATTCGCCGAAGTCCGAAACTCCGTTCGCGGAGATTCTGTCAAATGTTGCATCGTAGGTCGTCGTGAGTGCTGTGAATGTCCCCCTGCCTGGCGTAGACCGTGAATAAACAACTACGGAGGTCGGATCACTGATACCATTAATTGGAATCTGAGACACCCTGAAGCCGATATCTGCGCTAAATGAGGGGGCAAGTCCCGTCTGTTGGATGATCCAGCGGTATCGACTGACATTGCCTGTGATCGCGGAAGAATCCAGCGGAGCATTCTCGTACCGGTTCACGAGGACCGTTGTTCCCCCGCTGGAACTGGTCACACTCATCCTCACAGCAGTCACGTTGATTGCATCATAGAAGCTGATGTCTGTGACAGGTGTAGAAAATGTCTTCGTGACGGCCGCGGCAGATGTTGGCTTGCACCAACGGGCGATGTATGAGCACGACTTCCCCCCTGCTGTGGTGAAGTATCCGCCGGCATACAGATCGCTCCCGCTGACGGCAAGAGCACGGACATCATTATTCATCCCCGATCCGAGAGCCGACCAGCTTGAACCGTTCCATTTGGCAATGCACTTCGCACTGTCACCGCCTGCTGTGGCAAAGTATCCTCCTGCATACAGATCGCTTCCGCTGACGGCAAGCGCAAATGGATAATTGTTCATCCCCGATCCGAGAGCCGACCAGCTTGAACCATTCCATTTCGCGATGCGATTCACCGTCGTTCCCCCTGCAGTGGTGAATCCTCCTGATGCGTACAGATCGCTTCCACTGACGGCAAGCGCTACAACAGAACCATTCATCCCCGGACCGAGAGCCGACCAGCTGGTCCCATCCCATTTGGCGACACGGTTCGCGGGCACACCATCGGCAGTGGTGAAGCCCCCCCCGGCATACAGGTTGCTTCCGCCTGCCCCGTTCGGGCTGACGGTAAGGGCGAGGACAGCACCATTCATCCCTGTCCCAAGAGCCGACCAGCTTGAACCGTTCCATTTTGCAATACGATTTACCGTCGCTCCCCCCGCGGTGGTGAAATATCCTCCTGCATACAGGTCGCTTCCGCTGACGGCAAGGGCACGAACAGAGTTATTCATCCCCGTTCCGAGAGCCGACCAGCTTGAACCGTTCCATTTTGCAATACGATTCACTGTCGTCCCCCCTGCAGTCGTGAAGTCTCCCCCCGCATACAGGTCGCTTCCACTGGTGGCAAGGGCATAGACGGTGCTATTCATCCCCGTTCCAAGAGCGGACCAGCTTAAACCGTTCCATTTGGCAATATAGTTCACGGTCGTTCCCCCTGCGGTCGGGAACTGGCCCCCTACATAGAGATCGCTACCGCTGACGGCAAGAGCGTGAACATTTGGAAAGACATAGTTATTTGTCCCTGTGCCGAGAGCCGACCAACCTGAAGTCCCAAATGCAAACTCGCCGAAACCGGACAAACCGCTCGCAACAAGCTCCCCATTTTCGTACGCCGTCGCAACCGCGGCAAAAGGCCCACTGCCCGGAATGGATCTACGATAAATGACGACGGAGTCCGGATCGCTGATCCCATTGGCCGGAATCTGTGAAATGTTGAATCGGACCGATGCCGTGCACGTGGCAGCAAGGCCCAACTGCTGGATGACCCAGCGATACTGGCTCACAGTGCCGGTGATAGAAGAAGAGTCGCGCGGGGCATCTTCATAACGGTTCACAAGCACCGTCGGTCCCCCGCTTGTGCTGCTGATAGAAATGTCCATCGCAGTCTCGTTCGACGCATCGTGGAAGCTGATTGCCCCAACGGTCGGCGTCGTGAAGGTCTTCGTAACGGCTGCTGCAGATGTCGGCTTGAACCAACGGCCAATATTGAAGGATTGCTTTCCGCCTGCATGATCGAAAATCCCGCCCGCATAGAGACTGACGCCGCTGACAGCAAGGGCATTCACTACGTTATATATTCCTGTCCCTAACGTTGACCAGCTGCTTCCATTCCACCCCGCAACGCGGTAGGCGGTCACACCACCTGCCGTTGTGAAAGCACCCCCGGCATAGAGGTGGCTGCCACTCACGGCAAGAGCTCTGACCCAGCCGTTCATTCCCGTCCCCAGCGCCGACCAACTGGTCCCATCCCATTTGGCGACATGGTCGACAGTCACGCCCCCCGCGATTGTGAAAGCACCCCCAGCATAGAGATCGGTACCGTTCACGGCAAGGGCATAAACGGTGCTGCTTATCTCTGTGGTACTCATTCCGGTCCCTAATGCCGACCAGGAACTTCCATCCCATTTGGCGATTCGATTGACCGTGACACCACCCGCTGTGTTGAAAGACCCCCCGGCATAGAGATCCGTACCATGGACGGCGAGGGCCCATACTTCACCCAACACGCCGGTTCCGAGTGCAGACCAACTCGCCCCGTCCCATTTGGCGACGTTATTAGCTGTCACACTACCGGCAGTTGTGAACAAGCCCCCTACGTACAGGTCAGAGCCACTCACTGCAAAGGCAAGAACAGGGCCGTTCGTACCGGCGCCTAACGCTGACCAACTGCTTCCATCCCATTTGGCCACGTAGTCAGCAGTCACGCCTCCCGCAGTCGTGAACTGGCCTCCCGCAAAGAGGTTCGAACCGCTCACCGCAAGCGCCCAAACGTCACCGTTGACACCTGTTCCCAAGGCTGACCAATTCGTTCCATCCCATTTGGCCACATGGTCCACAGGTACGCCCCCCGCAGCCATGAAGGAACCTCCGGCAAAGACGTCTGTTTCACTTACTGCAACGACCTTGACTTCCCCATCCACACCCCTTCCGAAGGCCGACCAATTCGTCCCATCCCATAGCGCTATGTTGTGGGCGATAACAACCCCAACAGTATCGAATTGACCACCAACATACAGATCGGTCCCGTTGAGAAGCAGCGCACGCGGATAGGCGTCCGGGAGCTCCCCTCTCATCGTTCCTAACGCGGACCAGGTCGTTCCATCCCATTTCACTATGTTATCCCCGACGGGATCAAAACCACCCCCCGCATAAAGATCGCCGCCGCTCGCAGCGAGCGTAATCACCTCACCGGACAGGGTTCCCAGTGCCGACCAAGTTGTGCCATCCCACTTTGCCACATTCCTAGCAGTTATTCCTCCAGCAGTCGAGAAGCGTCCTCCCGCGTAGAGATCCGAACCACTGACGGTAAAGGCATTGACCCAGCCGCTTTCCTGTACCCCTGTTCCTAGCGGTGACCAATTCGTTCCATCCCACTTGCCAATGTTCTTAAGAACAACCTCGCCTATAGTACTATCTGCGGTAAGGAACTTGCCTCCAACATAGAGATCTGATCCAATGACCGCGAGCGCATGAACGACTCCGTTAATGGCCCTTCCCAATGCCGACCAACTCGTACCGTCCCATCTGGCCAAGTAAGTGGCCCATTGATCTCCAGCCCATATCCAGAAATAGCCCCCGACATACAAATCGGTACCTATTGCAGCGAACGCTTTCACTTCTTCACCCTCACCGATCTCCCCTACTATGCACCAGGTTGAACCATCCCACTTGATAATGCCATTAATTGAACCATCAGGCGTTGTGAATCTCCCGGCGGCATACAAATCAGTACCGATCACGGTAAGAGCGCTTACATTACTCACACCTTGTCCGACTGCGGACCAACCTGTTCCATCCCACTTTGCAAGACCATCGACCCATATCCCATCCGCATCCAAGAACCGGTCCCACACACCTCCGACGTACAGATCCGTGCCGATCATCGCAAGAGCGTTGACGTAGCCAAAGTGGATTCCCATGGGACCGAATCGTGCATCCCAGTAGTCATCGTCATCGATTGAGGTCATACTCGCCGCATTCACAGCAGAAACAAATCTGGGCACATCCGTTTCAGAAGCAGTCATCTGAAAGCCGCTGATATCCAGACTGCCGCTGAAGCCGGTGGTGAGGTTCAACGTTCCATCTGAATTCAGCAGCTCTTTGATCGGCTTGCCGGGAGCAGAAGGCATCGGCGATTGTGCGAACGCGGGTTGAGGCTGATGTATTGTGGAAAAAAGGAACAGCAAACACATCATTTCAGAAAGTCGAAGCCAAAGCGGAGAGTTGTTCATAAATCCTCCACGCGTTGATTGGCAAACGCATGCGCCCACGATGAAGCCGAAGCGTAAAGGGAGTCTCATGGATATCTTATTTGCGAATCTGGATCTTTCTCGTCGATTCGTTACCTCAGCAGAATCAATTTTTTCACCTTCACAAAATCGCCCGCCGCAATCCTATAATAGTACATGCCACTCGAAAGACCCTGCGCGTCGAAGACCGCCTTATAGTAGCCTGCCGGTTGAACGCCTTCAACCAGTGTTTTCACCTTCCGCCCCAGGTTGTCGTAGACGATCAAGTCCACGTTGATTGCGCGCGGCAGGTCAAATTCAATTGTCGTGGTTGGATTGAAGGGATTGGGATAATTCTGGCTCAACGAAAACTCGAGCGGCACGCCAATTGCGACTTCCAGGGCAATGGTGTAAGCGAACGAGCCGTCCAGGTTGATCTGCTTGATCCGGTAGGCGCAGCGGCCGGAGGCGAGGTCTTCATCTGTGAAGGAGTAATCCTTCGGAGAGGTCGATGTGCCGGAGCCTTTGACGAAGCCGATAAGGTTCCAGGTTCCAGGTTCAATGTTCAAGGTATGCAACCCTTGAGCTTGGAACGTTGAACCTTGAACCAGTTTCCGTCGCTCGACCTCGAACCCATGGTTATTTACCTCCGTCGCAGTTGACCAACGGATGCTCACCGAAGCCTTTGCTGCAACAGCCGAAAGGCCGACGATCTGTACAGGGAGTTCATTGGACGCGGAACCAAAAGCAAATTCGCCAAAACCGGACATGTCGCTTGCAACAAGCTCTCCGTTCTCATAGGTGGTTGTCGCTGCCGTGAATGCCCCTCTGCCCGGCGTCGGTCTGCTGTAGACTACCACAGAATTTGGATCGCTGATCCCGTGAGCCGGGATCTGTGAAATGTTGAATCGAACTGTGTCCGTCGATGACGGGGCAAGGCCCAGTTGCTGGATAATCCAGCGGTACCGGCTCACATTCCCAGACACAGTAATTGACGACGAATCCTGTGGGAGATCCTCATACCGGTTCACCAGCACTGTTGGTCCCCCGCTTGAGCTGCTGATGGAGATATCCACCGCAGTCTCGTTTAACGCATCGTGGAAGCTGATGCCTGTGGCAGGCGTGGTAAATGTTTTCGTAACTGCTGCAGCAGACGTGGGCTTGAACCAGCGACCGAAATACTTGGAAGACTTCCCACCCGCGCTCGTGAAGTTACCTCCAACATAAAGGTCGGCCCCGCTCATGCAAACAGAGCGGACAGTGTTGTTTATCCCGGTCCCCAGAGGCGACCAACTGCTTCCATTCCACTTCGCAATGCGGTTCACAGTAACACCTCCTGCCGTCGTAAAATCGCCCCCGGCATAGAGATCAGTTCCGCTCAGAGCAAGAGCATAAACAGTGCCATTCATTCCCGTTCCTAACGAGAACCAACTACTCCCATCCCACCTTGCAACACGGTTCGCGGTCGCACCGCCTGCAGTCGTGAATGCGCCTCCGACATAGAGATCATTCCCGCTCACGACAAGGGCATAAACAGTGCCATTCATTCCCGTTCCTAATGCGAACCAACCACTCCCGTCCCACCTCGCAACACGGTTCGCGGTCACAGTGTCTGCAATCGTGAACACACCTCCGGCATACAAATGACTCCCGCTGACCGCAAGGGCATGAACAGTGTTGTTCATCCCCGTCCTAAGTGCGGACCAACTGCCCCCATCCCACTTCGCGATTCGGTTCACAGTCACACCATCTGCAGTCGTGAACATTCCTCCAGCATACAAATCACTCCCGCGAACGGAAAGAACTTCTGGAGAAATATTCACCCCGGTTCCCAATGCGGACCAACTAATGCCATCCCATCTCGCAATCCGATTCACGGTCCCACCGCCCGCAGTCGTGAAATAACCTCCAGCATACAAATCGTTCCCCATCACAGCGAGCGTACGCACTTCATTGGTGCCTCCGGTGCCACTCATACCGCTTCCTAACGCAGACCATCCACTCCCATTCCACTTCGCGATCTTGCTTACGGAGGTGCCGTCTGCAGCCAGGAAATTGCCTCCGGCGTATAGATCACTCCCGTTGACTGCAAGGGCATTGACATAGCCATCCATCCCGCTCCCCAACGCGTACCAATTACTCCCATTCCACCTGCCCATATTGTTTACGTTCACACCGCCGGCAATGATAAATCCACCTCCGACATACAGGTCAGCGCCGGCAGCGGCAAGAGCATAGACATACTTATTTGTGCCGCTTATCCCGCTCCCAAGGGCCGACCAACTGTTCCCATCCCACTTTGCAATGCGATTTACGGTGGCACCGCCTACGGTTGTGAATGCTCCCCCCACATAGAGGTCTGTCCCACTTACGGCAAGGGAAAAGACCTGATCGTTCATCCCGGTTCCGAATGACGACCA
>Ga0209212_1008897_pt1 | contig 10650 bp, 8 predicted proteins | sample RifGroC2_FD_183996 | JGI IMG/M metagenome (GOLD analysis project Ga0209212, IMG submission 183996) | Groundwater microbial communities from Rifle, Colorado, USA - Groundwater C2 (SPAdes) (version 2) | ecosystem: Environmental > Aquatic > Deep subsurface > Groundwater | place: Rifle, Colorado... | reverse complement strand
AGCGTCAGGAGCCGCAAAATTGCTCGGACTATCTCGGGGCAAGGACAGTCGCAGGGCTTCTCGGCATACCTCACACCATCCTGGACCTGCGATCCCAGTTTGTGAAGTCTGTGGTCAGGCCCTTTGCCCGGAGCTACCTCCAGGGCCGCACGCCCAACCCGTGTGTCGCATGCAATCGCGATTTTAAGCTCGGCATCCTCCTGGAGTGGGCAAAGACGGAGGGGGCGGAGTTTGTAGCGACAGGGCATTACGCCCGTCTGCTCCGTGATCGTGCCGGGAATACCTCTCTTCTGCGCGGCGCCGACAGAAAAAAAGACCAGTCCTACTTTCTCTTCGCCCTTTCCCAGGAGCAGTTGGCCCATACCCTCTTCCCCCTGGGCGACTTGGTGAAGGCGGAGGTGCGTCAAAATGCCCGGCGCCTTGGGCTCCCCGTTGCCGATCGCCCTGAGAGCCAGGACATCTGTTTCGGCGATTATAAGACTCTGGTGGAATCTTTAGCTGAAGAGGATGATCTCCGTGGCGGGGAAATCGTCGACCGGTCGGGAAAGGTGTTGGGCCACCACCAGGGAATTCACCGGCTGACCGTTGGGCAGAGAAGGGGATTGGGCCTTTCGGCTCCTTATCCTCTCTATGTCCTGGAGATCGACGAGGCTGCAAAGCGCGTGGTCGTGGGGGGAAAAGAGCAGTTGAGTTGCCAGGGGCTCATGGCCGGTTCCGTCAACTGGATCGAGCCACCGGAGAAAGAAGAGATCCCGGGCGAAGTCCAGCTTCGCTACCGCGCGCCGTCGGTTCCATGTCTGGTGCGCGCCAAAGGAGACGGCAAATATGAGGTCCGTTTTGAAGAGAGTTTTTCCTCCGTTACTCCCGGCCAGGCAGCGGTCTTTTATCGGGGAGAGCGGCTCCTGGGGGGGGGATGGATAGAGAGGGCCATCCATTAAAAAGTTTTTAGTTTTGAGTGTTGAGTTTTGAGTTGTCGGAGTGAGAAAAAACTAAGAACTAAAAACTTAAAACTAAAAACTAATTATGCGGATAGCGATCGCCACTCTCGGCTGCAAGATCAATCAATACGACTCGGCGGTGATTCTGTCGCGCCTGGAGAAAGAACGGCACTCTCTGGTAACTTTTGACGAGAGGGCTGACTTTTATATTATCAATACCTGCACGGTGACGGACCGGGCGGATTGGGAAGCGCGCCGGCTTGTAAGGCGCGCCAAGCGCTTGAGTCCTGAGGCGCGGGTCCTGCTCACGGGCTGTTATGCCCAGGTCAGCCCCGGGCAGGTGGCCCAGGTGCCGGGTGTGGATTTTGTCGTGGGATTGAACCGTCTGGATGATCTGCTGGGATTCGTCGACCAGTCGGATCGCCGGCGCCATGAGGCGAAAATATCCGTCGGCAAAGTAAAACGGGAGCGCGGAGTTTCAGTCTTAGGCGCAAAGGAGTTCTCCGATCACACTCGCGCCTTCTTGAAGATTCAGGAAGGCTGTAACTATTCCTGCGCCTACTGCATCATCCCTGCGGCGCGCGGGCTGAGCCGGAGCGTCCCGCCCGAAGAGGTCGTTCGGCAAATCCGCTCACTTTCAGAACAGGGCTTTGTCGAGGTTGTCCTGACCGGCATTCATCTCGGTGGCTACGGGCAGGATCTCAGTCCCAAGATGGATCTGACCGCGCTGTTAGAAAGAATTGCCGAGAGTCGCCTCATCCCGCGCGTGCGCTTGAGCTCGCTGGACCCGCGCGAGCTGCCGGACCGCCTGCTTAACCTCCTGGCTCAGTCTGATATTATCTGCCCTCATCTTCATGTCTGCGCTCAGGCAGGGGAGGATAGGATCCTCAAACGAATGCGGCGCAACTATGACACGGCCTGCTATCGGGAGATCATTACAAGGGCGCGAGAGAGCCTGCCGGATGCGGCGCTGGGAAGCGATATCATCGTCGGATTTCCCGGCGAGAGCGAAGATGATTTTTCCCGCTCGATAGAATTCTTTGCTTCTCTACCGCTGACTTATTTTCATGTCTTTCCCTACTCGGCGCGGACCGGGACGGCGGCCGCGGACCTGCCCGATCAGGTGCCGAACGGAATTAAAAAAGAACGGGCCGGGAGGATGCGGGAGCTCGGGGCAAAGAAAAAGAGGGAATTTTCTCTTCGCTTCATCGGCCGCCGGCTCCCCGTTCTGGTGGAACAGGCCATGGACCGGGAGAGCGGAGCGTATAGAGGCCATGCCCGCAACTATCTCCCGGTTCTGGTTCACGCGCACGAGAGTCAGATCAACCATGAGATTGAAGTTACTATCGACGGGTTGGAGAATGGCTGGTTAAAGGGATCAAGGGTTGAAGGGACACTTGGGTAATTTTGAATTGTGAATTTTTAATTTTCAATTGAACAACTTTGGAAACTCAAAATTAAGAATTAAAAATTAAAAATTGTTTTTGTGAGGAGTGGTGGACAACGAATTACAGTTATCTCGTTTACAAAAGGAGCTCGGGTACGAATTTTCTGATAGAACGCTTCTTCTGCGTTGTCTTACCCATGTCTCCTATGGCCGGGGAAAGGGGAGCGATCATAATGAAACCCTGGAGTTTCTGGGCGATGCGGTGTTGAATCTTGCCATCAGCGATCTCCTCATGCGTCGTTTTCCTGAAAAAAACGAAGGGGATCTCTCCAAGATGCGTGCCGCCCTGGTCAATTCTGCCGCGTTGGCGGAGAAGGGTGCGGAGCTCAAGCTGGGTGGTTTGCTCCGTATGGGAAAGGGCGAGGAGCATAGCGGCGGCCGGGAAAAAGGTTCCATTCTTGCTGGGGCATTTGAGGCCATTCTCGGAGGGATTTACCGGGACGGAGGGTACGAAGCCGCCCGGCGCGTGGTCGAACGCTACTTCGCTCAGGATATCGAGGAAAAAAATTTGGGTCAGCAGGACTATAAGACGCGCCTGCAAGAGATCAGCCAGATGCTCTTTCACGCCCCGCCTACCTACAACCTGGTGGCAGAAACCGGCCCGGATCACGAGAAGTGCTTTGCGACTGAAATTATCATCAGCGGCAAGGTCCTGGGCCGGGGAGAGGGGAAAAGCAAGAAACAGTCCGAGCAGGAGGCGGCCAAAAAGGCTTTGGAAGAGTTGCAACGCAGCGGGGAAGTTGAAGGAAAGAGTTAAAACTCAAAACGGCTCTTGACGGATTTTTATGCGAACCAGAAGGTTGAATGGCTTGGTAGGGCGCGCGAATTTCACCCCCCGATTGAACCGTTCGGGGGCGGGCTCCCAACGTCATTCCCGCGAAAGCGGGAATCCAGCAATACGATGCCTAAAGAGCCAGCAGTCTATATTCTAGCCAGCGAGCGAAACGGCACGCTTTACATCGGGGTGACGAGCAACCTCCAAAAGCGGGCTTGGGAACACAAAAACGATCTGGTCGAGGGTTTCACGAAGAGATACGGGGTTCACCGGCTGGTTTATTACGAGTTACACGAGGAGATGGTGTCAGCCATAAGAAGGGAGAAGCAGATGAAAAAATGGAACCGGGCCTGGAAGCTGGAACTGATCGAGAGGCAAAATCCCGGCTGGAGGGATTTGTGGGAAGGGATTATTTAAGAGGGGATGAATGACTGGATTCCCGCTTTCGCGGGAATGACGGAAGGCTCGAGCCAATCGAAGCCAGGGGGTCCGTCTATGCGCCCCTGCGAAAGCGGGGGTTGCGGAAGCAGAAATGACAGGTGGATTTCACAAAAAACCGTCATGAGCCCTCAAAATCAACCTGTTTACGCGCTGGAGGAGAAAAGATTATGGCGAGAATCAAAGGCGTCACAAAAGACGAAGCACCGGAGGAGGTGCGTGCCGTTTTCGAGGAGCAGGAAAGGCGCTACGGTTTCGTGTCGAATACCGCGCGGGTGTACGCCCTGAGACCGACGATCCAAAAAGGAGTCCAGGCCATTGCCCAGGGAATCCTGGCCTCGGGACTCATCGACGGCGAGCTGCGCCACCTGTTATGCGTCAAGACAGCGAATATCAATGGGTGCCCTTTCTGAATTGACATCAATGCATCCAGTGCGATGCAAAATGGGGCATCAGCAGAAAAAGTAGAGGGGGTACTGGGGGATTACCGGAAGAATCCGCTCTTCTCTCCCCGCGAGCGGCTGGCGCTGGAACTGGCGGAGCGGATGACTTACACGGGTAAAAGAGTTACGGACAGGTTCTTCAATCGTCTTAAGCGGCACTTTACGGATGAAGAACTGGTGGAGTTGGCGGCGATCATCGCCCTGGAGAACTTCCGCAGCAAGTTCAATCCCGTCTTTGGCATAGAGGCCAATGGTTTCTGCCCGGTGCCGGGCGTGAAAGCTGCTTCGGCGGCTGCCGCAGAGCGGTTCCGTTAAAGAAAGGAAGTCTCAAATGAGTATGTTGTCTAGCGAGATTCTGGCGGTTGCCAATGGCAAGAGTCGAAGGCTCCGGGAGCTGGTCCGAGCGCCGGAGATTCTCGTGATGCCTGGGGCATACGACGTTCTGAGCGCTCTGTTATTCGAACAGCTTGGCTTTCGGGCCATCCAGGGCACCAGCGGCGGTATCGCTGCCGTCCTGGGATATCCGGATGGGGAGGTGATTAGCCGGGAACGCACTGTGGAGATCACAGGTCAAATTGCCGCGGCCGTTGCCGTCCCCGTGAATGCGGACGGGGAAAGAGGCTACGGAGATTCCAGAGAAATCGGCGCAACGGTGCGCGCGCTGGTGGCTGTGGGCAGCGCGGGTATGAATCTGGAGGATGGCGCGGCGGTCAGAAAGAATGAGCCCCGCCGTTTGGTGGACATCACCGAACAACTGGAGAAGATCGCGGCTGTCATGACGGCGAAGCGAGAGCTGGGAAGCGAATTTTTCCTCAATGCCCGCGTGGATGCATTCCTGGTGTTGGCCGATGATCCGAAGCGGGTTTTGGATGAGGCGATCCGGCGGGGGAATCTCTACGCGGAGGCGGGGGCTGATTGCATCTTCTTCCTGCACATCGAAGAGCACGAGACCATCGCCCGGCTGGCCCGTGAGATCAAAGCGCCGGTAAGTATTCTGGCCGGACTGGAGTGCCCCGGGGTGCGCGAGCTGCAAGACCTCGGAGTGGCGCGAGTCAGTTACGGTTCCGCCTTTACCAGGGCCGCCATTGGTGCGGTAAAGCGTCTGGCCGTAGAGGTTCGGGATTCGGGGAGCATCGCGGCCCTTAAAGATGCAATCTCTTCGCAGGAGATGAAAACGCTGGTGAGCCGGGGGGGGAGCAGTTTTTAGTTCTTAGTTTTGAGTTGTTAGTTTTCCTGATTCTTCTCCGATCAATTAAACTACCCTCGGCTGCAAGCCGAGGGGTTTAGGCGCTGTCGGCTTGAAGCCGACTGCAACTATTCCCCGCCGTCATTCCCGCGAAAGCGGGAATCCAGTCCTCTAGCAGAACAACCTGGATGCCCGCCTGCGCGGGCATGACGAAAGTGTAGAGTCTCAGTGCCGCAAACACCGCTCGTGTTCGCCCCTCTCACACTTCGCAATCTCGACTTCGTCTGAAGACGAGGGGTTTCAACCATCCCCGGAGGGGACACTAAAAACTTAAAACTCAACACTCAAAACTGTCTTTACTGGGGAAGGGGTATCGTTACCGTAAACGTCGATCCCTTTCCTTCCTCGCTATCAACCCGGATTTTGCCGCCGTGCGCCTCCGCGATCATCTTGCAGATAACCAAGCCTAGGCCGGTTCCTTTATATTCTGAGACTATCCCGCTGGTGGTTTGCTTGTATTTCTGGAACAGCTCTCCGATCTCTTCAGGCGGAATACCGACGCCGCTGTCTTTGACCCATATGCTGATTTCTCGATCAGGGCCTTGGCCCGCCCCAACCTCGATTTTCCCCTCTCTATCGGTAAACTTGATGGCGTTGCTCAAAAGATTGCTCAAGACCTGATCCAGGCGCCGGGGATCGGCGTTAATGTGAGGAAGCGCCGGATCGATACGAGTTTGAAGCGAAATCTTCTTTTCCCCGGCGAGGGCGAGATAATTGTCGGCGCTCTCGCGGATCAGTTGATCCAGGTGAACCTTTTCTTTGGACAGTTGAATATGGCCCGCCTCCAGCTTGGAGAGATCTAAAAAGTCATTAACGAGATCCACCAGGTTCCGAATGTTTGACTGTACCTTGACCAGCCATTTCTTCTGCTCCTCTGTGACCGTGCCAAATAAACCGTCCTCGAGCATTGTTGCCGTTGACAGTGTGGCCGTAAGAGGGGAGCGGAGATCATGGGCGATCATCGCGGCGAAGTCCGCCTGCATCTCTTTGGCCTTCTCTAGTTCAGCCGCCTGCTTTTTTGTCTGTTCAAAGAGCTCTGAGTTACGGATCGTTATTGCGGCTTGACCTGCGAGTATGGAGAGAAAGCCGATTTCTTCATTGCTGAACTCGTGCTCCTCTGTCGTTAGGAGCGTAAGCACGCCCAGGACTTCCCCTTTAGCGATCAAGGGCAATCCCAGATAGGAGACGAGGCCATATTTGATAAAAAACTCCGTTATCTGGGGCAACCTCGAATCTGCTTGAATATTCCTTATATTCAAGGGACTTTTCTTTTCGAACACTATTCTGCCGAGGCCGCCGCCGGACTGCTCAAGGGCTTCCTTTAATGCCTCTTCGTCCAGATGGCGAACGGCCAATCGCTCCAGCTTCCCGGTCTCCCTGTTAAACAAGTTGACGCCGCTAGCAGCATAGGGAAGGAGGATATCGATTTTATCCAGCAGCATGTTTAAAACGGCGCCGAGATCTAAAGTCGAGGTGGCAGCCGCGTTGATATCTTGAAGAATAGAAAGCTGTACCCGGTCGCGTTGAATCTCCTCCTCTGCCCGCTTGCGCTCGGTAATGTCCCGGACAATGCCCGTGAAGAACGTTTCTTTTTCAGCCTTCCAGGCTGCAATCGAAAGCTCCAATGGAAATTCCCTGCCGTCTTTTCTTAGCCCGTGCAATTCCAAAGTCTTCCCGATGATGTCAGACTTACCCGTTGACCGCACACGCTCAAGCCCTCTCTGATGAGCGTCCCTGTACCTGCCAGGTATCAAGAGAGTGAGCGGCCTTCCCAGCACCTCATCCGCACTGTGACCGAAGATCTTTTCCGCTGCCGGATTAAACGACTCTATAAGCCCCCGGTCGTTGATGGTAATGATCCCGTCCGCCGCATTTGAGACAACGGTCGCTGCGCGTGCCTGTTCTAATATTATCTTGCTGCGTAGAGGGCGGACGAGGAACAACCAAAGAAGCGGGGCGATAAGTATGAGCAACAGGCTGGCGTCGAGAGTAACGAGGAAAAGGTGACCGAGCCTGTCCTCGAAGGGATGAATCAGGTACATCACGAAGGCTTCCGCGATGAAGACGGCGGCCATCAATATCGCGAAAGTCTGCCAAGGTGAGGGCAACTGATTCGGTTTATCGCTTTCGATTCGCTTAGTTCTCATGCCTGTTCACTCATTGACGCTCGCCCTTCGTTCCTAGGTATGACGCTCAACTCTCCAGCGGAATTGTCACCGTAAAGGTTGAGCCCCTACCAGGCTCGCTTTCGACCTCAACCTTTCCTCCCAGCAGTTCGGTAAGCTTCTTGACGATATAAAGCCCCATTCCCACGCCGCCAAAGAGCCTGGTCTCCGAGCTGTCTACTTGACGAAACTTTTCAAAGATGATGGGGAGATGCTCTTTGAGAATTCCGACACCGGTATCCGCCACTTTGAACTCGACGAAGGCGTGAGGCGGAAGGCGTGAGGCATGAGGATCACTAGGCGTGAGGCTTGAGGCGGAAGTTACATGTTCTTCCTGTTGCCTAATGCCTGTCGCCTCATGCCTTATCCTGGCCGATATCGTCACGTTTCCCTTTTCCGTAAACTTAATGGCGTTATTTATCAAGTTCTGTAGGATCTGTTTCAGCTTCGCACTGTCAGTCTTTATTACGGGCAAGTTAGGAGGATAGTCCCAATTGAGGGTTAGATTCTTATTGATAGGGCCATGGTAGGCGGTCCTAAGATTGCTGAGGAAACCACCGAGATCAACCTCAACCATTTCCGCTTTAACCTTTTCAGTCTCGATCACGGTTGCATACAGGACATTGTTGATCATAGTCAACTGTTCATTGGCCCGGTTTAAAACCTTGTCCAGCGCCTCTTCCTGCTGGGGGTTTATATCCCCCAATATCCCATCCTTGATCATTCCCGTATAACCCATCACCACGTTGAGAGGAGTCCTAAGCTCATGCGACATGACGCTCAAGAACTGATCTTTGACTGTGTTGGCCTTTGAGAGATTAGCCGCCAGCTTTCCCATCTCCTCGTAAAGCTGAGCATTATGGATCGCTATGGCTGCTTGACCTGCCAGAGTGGTAAGGAACTCCACCTCTTCGTCAGTAAATTGGTGCTCCTCCTTTGTAAAGAAGGTAAGGGCTCCTAAAACCTCTTTCTTAGCGGCCAGGGGAACTCGTAGAGAAGAGACCAACCCATATTTCCGGAGAAACTCGGGAGCGAGTGATCGCGGGTCTGTTTGAACGTTAAGGACCATTGCAGGGGTGTTCTTTTCGGGCAACAACCTGGCAAGCCCCTTTGTCGTGGCCGCCGCTGTCGCTACCTTCCATTCCGCTTCGTCAAGGTTCCGACAGGCTACGGGCTCCAATTCTCCGGTCTCTCTGTTTAATAACCTCACCGTAGCGGCTGTGACGAAGGGGAGAAGGCGATCAATTTTCTCTAACAGGATGTCTAAGATCGTGCGCAGATCCAACGTCGCGGTAATGGCCAGATCCATCTCGTGCAGCGCATGGATGCGCTCCAAGTTTGATTGGACCTGGTTCTCGGCACGCCTGTACTCAATCGCCGTCGAAAGCACATTGGCAACGGCTTGAAGGAAGTGAATGTCATCTTTGATGAAAATCCGTTGCTTGGTTGTGTGTGCGCCCAGGACGCCGAAAGGCCGGTCCTTTCCCTGGATGATAGTGCTCATGCCACTGACCACACCGTGTTCGTGCAGCAGTGGCGGCCCTGTAAATCGCGTTTCCGTGCGCAGGTCTTCGACGATTACCGGCTCAGCAGAGAGCAGAGTATAGCCTGCCTGTGAATCGGCCCCCGCCCCCATTGTCGCCCGGCCCACATAGCCATCTTTCCACCCCACGCCCGCACGTAGTACCAAAGCCTTGCCATCTGGAAGGAGCTCCAAGACCTTGCAGTACTCGGCTTTTAGGGTTTCTGAGACGCGGGAAACGGCCTCATCCATCAGCAAGGAGAGATCGGTTCCAGTCAACGCACGTTGGCCGAGCTCGGCCACGGTCATCTGCTGGCTTGCTCGGAGCTTCAGCGTCTCTTCCGCGTGCTTGCGTTCCGTTATGTCGCGGATGGTGCTCGTGACAAATAGTCCATCTTTTGTCTCGAAGGGGCTTAGGCTGATATCTACGGGGAAATCGCTTCCGTCCTTTCGTCTTCCATATAGTTCCAGGCTAGTGCCCATAGGACGTGGGTGAGGCTGGACGATGTAGGCTCCGCGATCTTCCATGTGTCGTTGTCTGTAACGCTCGGGAATCAAGATCTCAACAGGTTTGCCGAGCAATTCATTCCTGCTGTAGCCAAAAGTCTTCTCAGTCCGACTGTTGGCAAATACGATGGTGCCGTTTCTGTCCGTAGTTACGATGGAGTCCGGCGCGGATTCAACGAGGGTCTGGAACTTGGCCGCCTCCTGCCTGCGCAAGGTATCTAACTCACCTAGCAACCTAGCGTTCCACCAAATCAGGACAGCGAAAATGACGACGTTCGACAACGCAAAGAGCGCCAGCCCAAACTCTAAGCCGTAAAGCCCTGCTCGCTCTCCTTCCAGCCTTAACCAGGAGAGCAGGAGAGGGATAACGATAGCGGCGGGCAGCAGACGGCGCGCCATCAGGCCGCCAGTACTATCGCTTGCGATTACCGCCATCAGCCCCCGGTCTGGTCGCGCACAGAGAATACCGCTGCAGAGGATGATGAAAGTCGGTGCGGTGTGGAGCGACATTCGCGTGTATGAGAAACCGCCTATCAGGGCCGGATCGTTATAGACGTAGCCGCCGAGTGGCAGTAACGAGATCAGCCCTGCCATGAGGGCGAGAGACTGGGAGAAATAGTGGATGCTCCTTTTTTCCACGTCGAGCAGTAGCAGGGCAGAAGCCAACAGAAAAAAGTTTAAGGCAGTGGCGGGGGTCATCCGATCCGGGGGAAAGGGTCCGGCGGCTTCCGGCGGTTCCTTGAACAGCAGTTGGTCTATTCCCAGATTCAAACCGAACAAGTATTCGCTGAGGGTGAGCAGACCTATGAGCGCAGCTATCCCTGCGCCCAGTTGGGCGATGCGGCGCACGCTTTGATCTGTTGGATCAGGCTGGAGCAGCCACAGAGACATGCCCAAGAGGACAAAGACCAGCGCCGTGTTGGCCTTCATTGTGACTAAGCCGGGGAAGACGCTCTTCAGGACTGCGATGTCGAATGCCCAGCCAATAAACACAAGGCAACCGACGACGATGACGATCAACGATGAGACGCGTGAGAAGGATTTCAGTGAAGAGGTGAGAACAGAATTGGATTGAGAAGTCACTTATGGACTCTCGTCTCCCAGTTATGGGCTTGGGTCTGTCATTCGGAAGCGCTCGAAAGGAGATTTCATGTTGTGCATTATTGCAT
>Ga0209212_1008895_pt1 | contig 10652 bp, 9 predicted proteins | sample RifGroC2_FD_183996 | JGI IMG/M metagenome (GOLD analysis project Ga0209212, IMG submission 183996) | Groundwater microbial communities from Rifle, Colorado, USA - Groundwater C2 (SPAdes) (version 2) | ecosystem: Environmental > Aquatic > Deep subsurface > Groundwater | place: Rifle, Colorado... | reverse complement strand
ATAAAAAGAAGCGGAATGACGGCTCCCGTCAGGATCGCGGCGATCATCGGCAGTTACCGCAAGGGAGGGATGGTGGACCAGGCGGTGGACGAGCTGCTCGCTTCGGCACGGGAGGAGGGTGCCCGGGTCAGCAAGGTCTACCTGGTCGACACGCAGATAGAGTTCTGCACCAACTGCCGTCTCTGCGCCCAGCAGGAAGGGGCCGCCCGGGGGATCTGCCCCGTTGCGGACCAGATGGCCGCGGTCCTGGACCTGGTCGAGGATTCCGACGCGGTCATCCTCGCCTCGCCCACCAATTTCGGCACGGTGACGGCGGTCATGAAGAGGTTCATCGAGCGCCTGGTCTGCTACGCCTACTGGCCTTGGGGCATGGCCGCCCCCAAGGCGCGCAGCAAGGAGCTGCCGCGGCGTGCGGTTCTGATCGCCTCCTCCGCCGCCCCCGCCTTTCTGGCCCGTTTCCTGACCCCGATCGTCAAGCTACTGAAACAGGCAGCGGGACTGCTGGGGGCGAGGAGCGTGGGGGTGCTTTTCATCGGTCTTGCGGCACGTGAAGAACGGCAGGGGCTGGACGCCGGTGTGAGGAAAAAGGCGCGTCTTTTAGGAAAGAGGCTGGCTGAAAATCGATACTGATTACTGCTGCTTCCGCACACTATACCAACACCCCCTCTCATCAAGGGAGGGGGGGAAATATGACTAAGATCAGCGTCTGGGACCGGCCATGGTGAAGCCGTCCTTCCTGCTCCAGAGCCGCCGCGCGCCCCCCCCCAGTCGGCGCCTCAGCAGCGCGTCCAGGGGCGCCGACCCAAGGGCGGCTCCCTGCCGGGCCAGATCCCGCGCCATCGGCGCAGCTTCCGGCTCAATCCCTGCAGCATCCCCATCCCTTGCCGCCTGATCAGCTTTCCCCGCTTCCGTACTGGCCACGCCTCCCAGCCTTAGCAGCATTTCCGGCAGATACCACCCCATCACGAACCTCCCCAGAGCTCTGAAAAGGACATCTCCAACGCCGATGTCGCTACTGCCTTATCGACGCGGACAGGGTTATCTTAAGCCTTAATTTATATCAGCACCTTGCGCCAGACCTCCACCACTGTGCCGATGGTTCGCGTGCCATCGTCGGGGCGGAAGGGGGCGTAGACCGGGTTGTCCGGCGCAAGATAGACCTCGTCATCCTTGATGCGGTATCTCCTGAGGATCGACTCACCCCAGCGGTTGTTGACCAGTATGATGTCGCCGCTTTTCTTTTCTCCCTTGGGCGTGAAGATGACCAGGTCGCCGTCACGGATGGTGGGAGCCATGAAGTCGCCATAGCAGACGATGGCGTAGCATCCCTCAGGGAGGTTGGGGAGCGAAACGTAGCCCTTGATCTGCTCCACCACGTCGGGAAACTGCTCCGGGATCACCTCCAAAAGCGGGGCCCGCGCGCCGGTAGGGGCGCCGGCTGCCGCCGCTGCCTTGAAGGGGGCGCCGCTGCCGTCATTGAGCCAGTCGGGGTTTATCTTGTGGGTGTGGGACAGGGCGATCAGCAGTGTGTCCGAAGGGCGCTTCCTGCCGGTTTCGATGCCGCTCAGAAATCCCTGCACGATCCCCAGCGAGGCTGCGAACTCCTTCTGTGTCAGACCCAGGGCGAGCCGGGCCTTGCGAATGCGCGTCCCGGTTTCGGTTTGATATTCCTCTGAGGTCATCGGTATCTCCTAGAGATTGGAAGTTTGTTGATTAGATGGCTTGACATGTGTCGCATCTCTGATATATTTCCGCGCAAAGCGTGAAATTGCTGCATTTGTGTGATGGGAGATTAGCAGGTTGTCGCAAGTTGTGCAATAAAAAATTTCTGGGAGATATCTGCAGGGAGGAGGTCGCGTGGAAGGGGCACATCTACGTTTGTTCGAGATCACGCAGTGCGTGAAGGGAGACGCGTTGGGAAACGCCTTGATGGATGAGGTCCTGGCGGCCTGCTTTGATCACGCCATGGGAAGCTGTGGGGCGTTGGCCAGGCTGGTCGCCGCGATGAACCGCTTCAACGGCTATCTCTCCGGCTATGCCTCCCCGGTTTGTCAGGGACTGTTCCGCGGCACGCCGGAAGAGCTCTCGCTCTGGGCTGAGACGTTGACCAGCCAGATACTGGCGCACACGGAGCAGTGAAGCGAAAAGGGCGAACACAAGGTTCGCCCCTACGTAGGGGCGAATCTTGTATTCGCCCTGCAGTAAGGCCTCAATTCCGCCCCTGCGTCGCCTGCCTCTCCCCCAGCACCCCGGTGGCCCAGGCCAGATTGACCAGCGAGACCTGGTAATCGCGGCGCGCCTGGGCCAGGTTGCTCCTGGCCTGCACCAGGTTCAGCTCGGCGTCCTCCACTTCCAGCCTGATCTTCACCCCCAGTTGATACCCCTGCTCCGCCATGGCCAAAAGCCGCTCCGCCTGCCTCACGGTCCCGGTCAGCGCCTTGACGATCTGCTCCGCCTCGGTCACCCCGAAACCGGCGTTGCGCACTTCCAGCGACACCGAGTCGAGCTGCTGGGCCTCTTCCAGCTCCGTGGTCCTCAGGTCGCTATTGGCCTGCTGCACCCTTCCCTTGGTCCGGAACCCGTCGAAGAAGGGGAAGGTGAGATTGACCCCCACGTCCCAGGCCGCCCCAGCAAAGGTCCCTCCCGCACTCTCCAACTGGCGCCAGCCGGCCCCTCCGTTCAGGGTCAGCTCGGGCTTGTCGCCTGCCGCGGCGATCTGCACCAGCTCCCGGTTGATGCCCACTACGTGCCTGAGCTGGGACAGCTCGGGACGCATCCGGCGCGCCGCAGCCAGCGACTCCTCGAAGGGGGGGAGGGGGATCAGCTCGCTCTCCAGTTTCCCTGTCACATCGATCTCCCCCCCGTCCAGCGCCAGCACCAGCCGCAGGCGCTCCTTGGCGGTCAGGATCCGGTTCTCGCTGCGGATCAGCTCGGGGCGCGCGTTGTCCACGGCGACCTGGGCCGCCAGTACGTCGTAATCGGTGGCCACCCCCGCGGCCAGCCGCTTCTGGGCCTCGGTCAGGTGGCGCTCCTTTTGCTGCAGGTTGGAGAAGGCCAAAGCCCGCAGCTCCTTGGCCAAAAGCAGGTCATAGAAGGAGACCGTCACCTCGCGCCGCGCCGCCTGCTGGAACAGGCGCAACTGGTCCTCGGCTGTCTTCAGCCCCTCCTTGGCGCCGCGGATCGCCGCCCCGATCTTGCCCCAGCTGAACAGCGTCTGGGTCAGGCGCAACTCGGCGCCGCGGGTCTGGGTCGAGGCGATGCCGCCCCTTAGGGCACTCTGGCTCTCGTCCCTGCTGTAGCCCACCGATCCGTTCAGGGAGAAGCTGGGGAGGGCGGCCGCCCGCTCCTCGAGGTATCTCCCCTGTACCAGGTCGGCGTAGGCGCGGGCCTTATGGATGTCCCGGTTCTGCTCCATGGCGATGGAGAGGGCATCGTCCAGGGTGAAGATTCTCGGGGGAGCCTGCGCGCGGGCCACACCGGGGGTGCAGGCAAGGGCGAGGGTAAGGCAGAGGGTAAGGCAGAGGCTGGCTGCGTGGTAGAGCAGGCATACCCTCCGCTGCTTATGGCTCCCCCTCCCTTGACGGGAGGGGGCAGGGGGGTGGGTGAAGCTGCCGGAAGCGCAACTGTTGCCAGCTACCCCCACCCCCTGGCCCCCTCCCGCAAGGGGAGTGGGGAAGATGCGAGGAGAAGGGTGTTGGTCGTCAGGATAGGTGCCAAGATTGTCGTTACTCTGCCGCTCTCTAAACATGCTTCTCTTTCCCCTTCCATTTGCGCCTGAACCAGCTCCCCAGGTCGTCCAGCACGGTGTACATCACCGGCACCACGAGCAGCGTCAAAAGCGTCGAGGTCAGAAGCCCCCCCACCACGGCCCGCGCCATGGGCGCCCGCATCTCGGCGCCGCTTCCCAGCGCGAAGAAGAGCGGCAGCATGCCGAAGATCATGGCCAGCGTGGTCATCACGATGGGGCGCAGCCTGGTCCGGCCCGCCTCCACCACCGCCTCGAAACGGGGCGAGCCCCTCTGCTGTAGCACCTTGGCGTAATCCACCAGCAGTATGGCGTTCTTGGTGACCAGCCCCATCAGCATGATCAGGCCGATAAGCGACATGATGTTCACCGTGTCGCCGGTAAGCTTCAGCATCCCGGCCATGCCGACGATGGAAAGCGGCAGGGAGAGCATGATGGCGAAGGGCTCCAGGAAGGACTCGAACTGCGCCGCCAGGATCAGGTAGACGAAGATGATGGCGATGATGAGCGACTCGGCCATGTAGCCGAACGATTCCGCCATGTCCTCGGCCTCGCCGGAGAAGCCGGCCGAGTAACCGGGCTGCATCGGCACCCTGGCGGTCGCCTCCTGCACCTTCTTGACCGCGGTGCCGATCGGGATGCCGTCCAGGTTGGCGCTGATGGTGACCTGCCGGGACAGGTCGCGCCGGTTGATCTCCGAAGGGGTGTTGCTCACCGCGTATTCGGTGAGGTTCCCCAGCGGCACCAGGGCGGTCTCCCCCCCCTTGACGACGGCAAGCTTCAGGTTGCGCACCTGGTCCGGGTCGCGGCGCAGGCTCTCCGGGAGCCGGACCCTGACGTCGACCGCGTCCCCGTCCTCGTCCTCATAGGTTGACACCGCCTCGCCCCCCACCAGCCTGGAGACGGTGGAGGCGATGTCGTTGGTGTCGACGCCGGCGTCGCGGGCCCGCGCCCGGTCCACCGTCATCCGGTACTCCGGAATGTCGTGCTCCAGCGTCACCTCCAGGTCGACCACTCCCGGTATCCGGTAGATCTCCTGTTTGAGGCTTTCCGCATAGCGCTTCAGGGTCGGGATGTCCTCCCCTTTCAGGTTCACCTGGAGCGGTTTCTGTCCGCTCCCCACGTCCCCCACGCGCTCTATGGAGACGGTCACCCCCGGAATCTTCTGCAGCCTGGCGCGGAACTCCCGCTGCACCTGTTCCTGGTTGCGCTCCCTGAGATGCTTTTCCTTGAGCTTCACGTAGAGCGATCCCGTGCGCACCGTGCCGCTGTCTCCGGCGCCGATGGAGGCGTAGGTGTGCTCCACCTCGGGGACGTCGGAGACCGCGGTGAGCATCGCCTTCAGGCGGTCCGTGCTCTCGGCGATGCTGGCGTCGGGGGCGGTCTTGAACACCACCTGGAACTCCCCCTTGTCCTCGTTGGTCATGAAGGAGGATTCCAGCGAGCCGAAGATGACGATGCCGGCCACGAAGGAGGCGAAGGCCAGCCCGAGCACGCTCTTTCTATGGTTCAGCGCCCAGGCGATCGCCTTGCGATAATGGTCGGCCCAGGCGTCGAAGCGGTCGTTGAACCGGTCCAGCCAGCGGGCCAGTCCCTTTCTCCTCCCCTTGAGGGCGATGGCGGGGTCGTGCCAGCGCGAGGAGAGCATCGGGTCCAGCGTGAAGGAGACGAAGAGCGAAACCAGCACCGCGAAGGCCACCGTCATGCCGAACTGGAAGAAGAAGCGCCCCACGATGCCGCGCATGAAGGCGACCGGGACGAAGACGGCGACGATGGACATGGTGGTGGCGAAGACCGCCAGGCCGATCTCGGAGGTGCCGAAGCGCGACGCGGTGATGTGGTCCTCGCCCTGCTCCAGGTGTCTGACGATGTTCTCCCGGACCACGATGGCGTCGTCGATCAGAAGGCCTATGGCCAGGGAGAGCGCCATCAGGGTCATGACGTTCAGGGTCATCCCCATGGCGTTCATGATGATGAAGGAGGAGATCACCGAGATCGGGAGGGTGAGCCCGGTGATCACGGTGGAGCGCCAGGAATTGATGAAGCAGAAGACGATGATGATGGTGAGCAGTCCCCCGATCAGCATGGTCTCCTTGACGTCGGCCAGCGACTCCCGGGTCGGGATCGAGGCGTCCCGCACCAGGGAGAGCTCCACCCCCGGAGGCAGCTCCTTCTGCAGCTTCTCGACGCTCTTTTTAACCCCGTCCACCACCTGCACCATGTTGGCGCCCGACTGCTTCAGGATATCGAGCGCCACCGCCGGCTCGCCGTTTATGAGCGCCAGCGAGCGCTTCTCCTCGGCGCCGTCCGAGATGTCGGCGACCTCGGAAAGGGTGATGCCGCGCCCGCCCCGCTCGGCGATCACCATGTCGCGGAACCCCTCGACCCGGTCGGGCTTGCCGGAGATCCTGATCGGGTACTCGTTGCCGCCGTGGGTCAGGCGCCCCAGTGGGGTGTTGACGTTCTCGCTCTTAAGCCCCGCGACCACCGCGTCTATCCCCAGCCCGAGCGCGTAGAGCCTGGCCGGATCGATGGTCACGGTCACCTCGCGCTTGGCCGAGCCGACCAGGTCGACCTTGCCCACCCCCGAGACGTTCTCCAGGCGCCGCTTGATCCTTTTCTCCACCAGGGTGGTGAGTTCCTTGCCGGAAAGCCCCTTCCCCTTGACGGCCAGCGAGGCCACCGGCAGGGCGTTGAAGTCGAGCTTCTGGATGATCGGCTCCTCGACCCCTTCCGGGAGGTTCCCCCTGATGCCGGCGATCTTGGCGCGCGCCTCCTGGGAGACCTCGTTGATCTTCTCCTCCAGGCGGAACTCGACCACCACGGTGGAGACGCTCTCCCGCGAGTAGGACATGACGTGCTTCACGCCGGCGATCTGGTTCACCGCCTCCTCGATCTTCTTGGAGACCTCGCGCTCCATGCTCTCGGGCGAGGCGCCCGGGAACTTGGTGACGATGGAGATCACCGGGATCTCCACGTTGGGGAACATCTCCACCGAGAGCCGGCGATAGGAGAAGATGCCCAGGGTGACCAGGGCCAGCATGAGCACCGCGGCGAACACCGGGCGTTTTATGGAAAGGTCTGAGAGGATCATTGCGTCACCAGCACCCTGTCGCCGTCTTTGATGTTGAAGCCGCCGCGGCTCACCAGCTGCTCGCCCGCCTTGAGCCCCGAGGCGATCTCCACCAGGTCGCCGGAAAGCGCGCCGGTGGCCACCTGGCGTTTGCGCGCCACGCCGTTTTCCACCACGAACAGTGTCCCCGCGCGCTTCTCCAGGTCCAGTCCGGCCAGGGTGCCGCGCGGCACCAGGATCACGCCGCTCCTGGTGCCGGTGACGATCTTCCCCTTGGTGAAGAGCCCGCCCTTCAACTGCTCCGGCACGTTGGGGACCTCCGCGATCACCTTCAGGGAGCGGTCCGCGTCATCCACGCTGGGGTTGATGAACATCACCTTGCCGGTGAATTTCTTCCCCGGCACCCCGTCGGTCTCGAACTCGAGCGGCTGCCCCAGCTTCACCACCGACATCTGCGAGGAGGGGACGGTGACGGTCAGGTTCATGAGCCGGTTGTCCACGATCCTGAAGATCGGTTTGCCGGCCGCCGCGTCGCTGGTGAGCGAGCCTATGTTGACCTCCTTCAGGGCGACGACGCCATCGATCGGCGAGCGCACCACCCCCTTGCCGAGCCGGGCACGGGTCTGGGCCAGTTCCTCCTCGCCGGCCCTGACCTGAGCCTTGGCCGCCTCGATGCGCGCCTGCGCCGCCTCGCTGTTGGAGAGGGCGTCGTCCACCGACTGCTGGGTGGCCAGTCCCGCCTCCTTGAGCTTCAGCATGCGCTGCCTCTCCCGCTCGGCACGGTCGGACGCCACCCTCGCCTCCAGAAGCGCCGCCTTGGCGCTCTCCAGGTTGGCAGCGGCGCGCTTCACCTGCGCCTCGGTCTCGGCCAGGGCGATCTTGGCCAGGGGCTGCCCCTTGCGCACCCGGACCCACTCCGTGACGTAGAGCTCCTTCACCAGCCCCGGGATCTCGGTCTTCACCTCGGCCTCCACCTTGGGCGCCAGCGCCCCGGTCACCTCGATGCCGTCCACCAGATCCGCAGCCGTCACGCTCATCACCTCCACGGCGACCTGCGGCGCCCCGGTCGCGGGCTTGGCCTCGCTGCTCTTGGAGCAGCCGGTGCCGGCCGCCAGAAAAAAGCAAAAAGCCGCAGCGATCAATCCCCTGTTTATTCCCTTCATATCGACTCCTTCCAACACGTTCGCTACCGATCGCACACCGAGAGCCAATCTGCACCTCGCCACCGGTTTCCCATTAACCCCTCGCCGTCCCGTTAACCCCTGGCCCCGCCGTCCAGCACCAGGCGCAGCAGCCGCACCATTCCCTCCCGGTCCAGCTTGGTCTCCCTCCTGGAGAGCTGCTCGTTGACGGCCGAGGTCAGGATGGCGATCAGGGCCCGGGTCAGGTCGTCCACGCAGAACTCGCCAAACTCCCCCTTTGCCGACCCTTCACGTACCAGCCGATGGACCAGCTCCATCATCCTGACGAAGTAGGCCTCCAGATCGAACTGCGGCGTCCCCTGCGGTGGGCCGAAGTACACGGCGTAGATCAGCCGGACCTCCGGCAGCCTCTCCAGCGAGGCGTCGAAGAGTACGCTGCAGAAGCGCACGATCCGCTCCTTGGCCGAACCCCCGGCAGCCACGGTCTGCGCGGCCAGTTCCTCGAAGGTGCCGTAGGAGTTGCGCATCAGCTCCAGGTAGAGCCCTTCCTTGTTGCCGAAGTAGTAGTAGAGCACCGGTTTGGTCACCCCGGCCGCCTCCACGATCTCCCGGACCGATGCCGCCGCGTACCCCTTGTCGTTGAAGAGGGTGAGGGCGGCGCCGAGAAGCCTCTCCCTGGCCCCCGCTTCCGGCTCTATGGTTCTCGTTGCGGTTGTCATGTTCTCTCCCGTTTCTTACCGAGCGGTAAATAACCCCGATTCCTCTTCGTGTCAAGAGGAAATTCTACCGATCGGTAGGCATCGAGGGCGGATTGGCCTTTATTGGGGTTCCAGTCAAGGTTTCGGTTTGCATTAGCGCTGGAATTCATCAATAATGCCTGCAAAATTCGTCCTGCGTCATCCCAGGGAAAACTACGGGTAACCGGGATACCAAGACAGCCGCCCACCGTGACGGAAAGAGGAAACCATGAAACGGCACCTTATCACGCTCTTGCTCGCTGTGCTGTACGTCCTGGCGGTTTCGTTCGCCCTGAGAATCCTGCCGTTCGATAGCGCTCCGGAAGCCTTCCGGGCACTGTTCACCAAGAGCTGGCACGGCAGCCTGGCGTGGCTGAAAATCAGGCACCTGGTAGTTGTCTGCGTCATAGCCTGTCTGCTCGCCTTGCTTCTGGTTCGTCTAAACAGGGCAAAAGCGCAGATCGACGCCATAGTCATAGGGACCCTCACGTTGCTGTGGGGAGCCGGTTTGAGGTGGGCCATTGCTGGTACAGCAGGGTGGAGTTGGCTGGAGCTGACAGATTACCTGACTACGGCATTGGCCGTTCCCGTTATGGTCGCAGTCGTTGGCTCGCGGCATTGGCGGGAAAGATGCGGCGAATAACCCGGGGGCTGCCCTGGAGTTGCAAGAGAGGGGGCAAGAGGAGCGCGAGAGGGGGGGTGAGCTGCCCGCCAGAGGCGCGGGGCAGGGGCCACGATTTAAAAAGGAACGTACTGGTCGGTCAGGAGCCGGGCGCTATCGTCCCAGTCCTTGTCGGTGGAGAAAAGGGGCAACAGCCAGGAGGATTTCACCCCCAAAGGCTGAAACTTTTTTTCCAATGCTTTGGCGTTCCTGGTGAGCTGTGCCTGGGACGGGAGCGAACCGTCCTTGGTGGCTAGGATCACCCTGCTGTTGTTCCAGAACTTAATCAGGTTGAAGAAGGTGCCATAGACCGCCTCATAGGTTGCCGACTCGCTGTCGTAGCTCTCCTCTATGCGGAAGGTGTGGGCGGCGACAACTCCGTCGGCGGTCACCACCCCCTTGAGCTCGGCAAGGAATTGCGTCGTCATCAGGTGACACGGGATACGCTCCTCACCGAAGGCGTCCAGCAGCACCAAGTCGTATTTCTCCCCCCTTTCCAGCGCGCGCTTCACGAACACCCGCCCGTCGCTCACCGTGACGCGCATCCTGGCGCTGGTTTCGAAGTGGAAATACTCTTTCGCTACCCGCACGATCGCCGGATCCAATTCCACCACGTCAATTTCCGCTTCCGGGACCACACGGGAGATGGCGGAAGCCAGGACGCCGCCACCCAGCCCGATCATCAGGATCTTGCGGGGATTGGGACGCAGGTAGAGCGCTCCCAGCAGCATCTTGTTGCTTTCGAAAAGGATCTGTTGCGGATTTTCCAGGGAGAAGCAGGACTGCTGGGCATTGTTGAGGCGGCTGAAGCGGAGGCACCTGGTGCCGAAATTGTCGGATACCACGATATTGCGATAGATGGACCGCTCGGTATGAAGAACCGTTTCAGCTGTTGCCACTCCTGACAGCGCAGAAAGAACCAGCACCAGCGTTATGGTGATTATCTTGCTTGCTTTGACCATCTTACCTTCCAGACATATCAGCACAGATAAACAAGGGAGAAGAACTGTTCCCCGATAACAACATGGAAGTCACGATCTCTCTTGCGGCAGAGCGGCGCTTTTCACATGTGACAGACCGAGCAGCAAGGCCGATGACGCAACCAGGACCGAAATCCCGATCAGCATCCAGAATATCTGGTCTATGTCCAGATAGAGCACCAGGTAGAACGAGGTCAAAAGCGTCCCGGCTGCGGCGCCAAAGGTGGAGACAAAGAACAGGTGTCCGGCGCAGTGGCCAACGAGCGTGGAGTCGCTGACCAGCAGGCGGACGGCATAGGGCGATACCATTCCCG
>Ga0209212_1008894_pt1 | contig 10653 bp, 12 predicted proteins | sample RifGroC2_FD_183996 | JGI IMG/M metagenome (GOLD analysis project Ga0209212, IMG submission 183996) | Groundwater microbial communities from Rifle, Colorado, USA - Groundwater C2 (SPAdes) (version 2) | ecosystem: Environmental > Aquatic > Deep subsurface > Groundwater | place: Rifle, Colorado... | reverse complement strand
CCGCCGTCCAGTACCCCACGGTTCCGCCGATGAAGAACCCCGTCATGCCGCCGTCGAAATAATAACGCGCACCCACTTCGACGCCCCTCGGCTTCCCTTCTTCCCGATATATGCCGTCGTCGAACTGGTAATCCACCTCGCTGCCCCGTCCCAGGACCGTGAATTTTGAGTCAGCGAGCATATGCTCGTACTCAAAAATGTAGACATTTGAGTCGCAATGATTCATGAGCCCCGGCACTCCTCCAAAGCCGAAATTTACCGAGTCCGAGGTTTGGGCAAATACGGTGCCCGGGGGCATCACGCCTGCAGCAGCAGAGACAATGAACAGAAGAAGCACCAATGGTCTTTTCATAACCGCCTCCTTTCTCTTAGCGGGCGACTTTTGATTGACCTATGGCAGGATGCTGTCTTTCCCGTAAGAAGGCCAAAATACTCTGATATTAAGCTTCGCCACCTCCCTGCAAGGCAGAAAATGACTCAAGCCTATCTGCTTAAAGTATACCAGATAGAATTGGTACGAATTGATTTTCCGCCCAGGAGGGGGGGCTATTGCACCTGTTGCGCGGAGACGCAGAGTTAGCAGAGAAAGGCTTAATGAAAACCCTTAACACGGAAAAAGCGGATGTGCCCGGATCAATACGGATGTTTCGAATGAGGAATGCGGAGTTCCCGATCATATCGGGACAGGTCTCCGTGCGGAGTGAACGGCAGGGCCAGAGATAGCCGCGCAAGAAAGGTAACAAAAAAGTTGGATCTTTTTTTTGAACTCCTCTAAATCGTGCAGGTTTAGATAAAAAAAGGCCCGGGAAATGCCCGGGCCTTCATACTTTAGCCGTCGTTGCGTTTTCTAGTAAATGCTACCCTCAGTCTAACATCTCCCGTCTGCGGTCTCTCCGGTCGGCTTGGCGATCTTCGAAGGAGCAATTGCCTTGTAATTGGGTTTGCCATGGGATTCGAGGAAGCGCTGCATTGCCTCGGGACCCAGGGCTCCGGCCGGGAGCGCCACACCGGGCTGACAGGCGGCCAATATCGTCCGGACGAGGTCTCTCGCGCTGAATTCGAGGATCTCCCGGACGGCCTCGAAAGATGCGTCCTCGATCAAAAGGGCATTTTCCTGGTACCAGCCGGTCCCATGCCCGCCCAGCAGATCGGAGGGTGTTTCGGCGCTCTTCGTCACGATGCCCCGCTGGTTGGCAAAGAGCGATACATTGGCCCGAAGCTGCTGCAGGCCCTTGAATGCCGCGTTGGAGCAGATCCCGGTCTTGCCCCAGCAGATGGGGTCGAACCTGGGCATGCTGATGCCGCTGTAGAAGACGTAGCTTCCGGGGCGGTTCGGTGCCTCGCGAATGACGAGGGAGAAGAAATCGTTCGTGTACTCCAATGAACCGATAGCTGCTGTAGTCACCATATGCTGCCTCCTTATGGCAGAGTGCAATTAACACAAAATAAGTCCTGATTAACTATAGTATAGCCTAAATCGAAGCCCGATGCCAGTAAAAAGAATAATTCTTATCTGTATCTGCAGTTTGACATCTCCTGGCAATTGCGGGCAAGTGGGCAAGGATGCGGGATGGATGATGGAGCATTACCTGCTGCCTACTGATCGCTGATAGCTCTCAGCTCACCTTTCGTGTCAAGACGCATTCCCCGTTCTCGCCCTAACATTCGCAGCAAGACTCGTCAACGTCGGTCGCTTCCAGGTCCTTTAGCGCCTTTTTCAGCTCACCCAACTCATCCCCGGTGACGCTGCCGCTGCTGTCGGCCGCCCGCTTGCAGAATGCTTGCGCTGCTACATCCACCGATTCGTCCCCGCTGATGCAGTCGCAAAAGGACGGCACCGCATTGCTGTTCTCGCATTTCTCACGTAATGGTCGCATATCATCCTCCTTCAGATCCGTTTCAAACATACGCAGGACAACTCCGGGGACGCCGTTTCCCGCAAAGAGAAACAGCGCCCTCCAGCAGCGCCCTATGCCGCTTTGCGAACGACGGCTTCCGTCCGCGCAACCGTCATCTCCATCATCTTCTCTTTCTTGCCCCCCTTGGGGGTGATGAACATCTCGAACTCAAGGGTGTTGTCGTCCCTGATCCTGGTCACACTGCGCCAGACCGAAGGGCCCTTAATGGGGTCAACATAGCTGCAGTCCTGCGTAATGGTCCTGCCGTCGGCACTCGCCGGGCCCACGAAATAGAATATGCCGGTGCTCATGGAATCGAGCCATACCGACTCATACTTGCCGGACTGGTTGTCGTACCCCAGGAGGTTGATACCCGTGAAGGGCTGTCCCATCATATCGCCTGTATAGACCTGCTGCAGGTAATGCCCGTCGAGGATCAGCTTCTGTTCGCACGTTCCCGTAGATTCCACCGGCGGCTTGCCGGGCTCCATCCAGCCCCGGGAACGGGTCGTCCAGCTTCCTTCCAACTTCGCCAGCACCTTATGGGGCTCGCCAGGAGTCCCTACTTTCTTATAGATCTCCATGATCTCCTGGGTGCCTAGTATGGTTTTTTTCTTAGGCATGGTAGTTCTCCTTTCTTCATACAGCCTCACTTCACCACGATCTTGCCCGAACAGCATGCCGGAAACAGTACGAGCCGGAGCGCCAAGTACTTCACCCTTCGGCTATCCAGCTATCATTGATTAATGATCCGCGCCGTTCCGCACCGACCCAAGGGTCAGCCCGGCTTTTCGGGATGAATGAGGACAATATCTGCCCTCTTTTTTACTATGTTAGCACCGGCATGAAGAATTGTCAATGGCGCCTGCAGAACGGACCATAGCGTGTGAGCCTTTCGTGCTATAATCGGGTTATATTCAAGTGAAGATGCTGCAGAGTATTGCAGCGCCGGACAGAAGGGGTGGGGGAGATGCGAAGGCGCACCGCAGTTAATTTGAAGTGCCGGCGCCGCATCTGCGATCACGTCTGATCTCTGCGAGGGTTGGTATGCCGGGAAAAATCCAGAGATGTTCCTGGGTGTCCGATGATCCGCTTATGACCGCCTATCACGATGAGGAATGGGGCGTGCCGCTGCACGACGACCAACGGCTCTTCGAATTCCTGGTCCTCGAAGGCGCACAGGCGGGCCTGTCGTGGTCAACGGTGCTCAGGAAGCGCGAGAACTTTCGCAAGGCTTTCCAAGGATTCGACCCCGCAATCGTGGCCCGGCTCACGCCGCGCGATGTGGAACGGCTCATGAAGAACGAAGGCATCATCCGCAACCGGTTGAAGATCGGATCGGCCGTCACGAACGCACGGCTGGTCCTTGCCATCCAGAAGGAATTCGGTTCCTTTGATGCCTACCTCTGGCACTTCGTCGGGAACAAACCAATTCGCCGCGCCTTCAATCGCCATGGGGAGATCCCCGCAACGACCGAAGTGTCCGAAGCCCTGAGCAGGGATATGAAGAAGCGGGGGTTCAAGTTCGTGGGTTCCACCATCTGCTATGCCTTCATGCAGGCCGTGGGAATGGTGAACGATCATGTGACGGAGTGCTTCCGGTATGGGAAGGTCTAGCTATATGGGGTGTGGTCTTGTGCCGTTCAAAAAGCCATAGAAAAGGCAAGATGTTTTCTCGCCAAGGCGCAAAGAGCGCCAAGAAATGCGTAGCTTTTCGATTTTAACTCTGGACGTAAGGGTTTCCTTTGCGTACTTTGCGAGAGCCGCTTTTAGCTCCTGAGTGGCATGAAAAAAGCCGGCAGACTTTTTTGCCGGCTTTTGTTCAGGAAATAAAAAAGGCGCTGCTTTCGTACCATAATTTCTAACAGGCTTTGATCCGGGGGAATCACAAGGAAGTTCTTCGTTTGCTTCTCCAGCTCCGCTGCGCGGACCCTTTAAAGCTCGTTATGACTTCCCGCCTCGCCACCGGTCTGGAACATCAGCTCTTCCTGCCAATCAGGACCCTGTAAGCCGGGAGCCAGACCGCTCAACTTGCGGCCCGCTTGCCAGCCCTGGTGTTCCCGGTAAGGCAAGTGCTCAGTTCCTTCTTCAGCCTGGTAAAAAAAGCGTGCACCTTTTGGTGCTGGTACGGCAACGCCTCTGTACAAATCGTCAAATATCGCATGAAAAAGATCATTGGCTGGTCCGCGACCGCCCTGTCCTATGGATAGTATACCACAGCTTGTCAAGGAAGATATTTTTTTCGGCAGAATCCACTTGATTCTTGAGGCAATAGCACATACAATTCCCCTACTTTTCCATGAATTACGTGCATCCATCAAAAAAGATTTTTATTGAGCATCTGCATGGCGGAGCAATACTTCCGTTGTACAGCGAGATCGATCCGTCCCTGTGCAGTCCCCTTGAGGCGCTCGGGATCTTCGACAGCGTCCAGCCGCGCGCGCTGCTCGAGAGCGCCCGTGTTGGCGAGAAGACGGGCCGTTACTCCTTTGTGACCGGCGACCCTTATCTGGTGTTCCGTTCCCGGGGACGCGACGTGGAATTGAGCCTTCCTGCCACGCCTGAGGGGAAATACGGCCGGCGGGTGACGATGCAGCGGAAGCCCCTTGAAAAGCTGCGCGAACTCATGTCCAACTACCGCACAGCCCGCGTCGCAGGTCTGCCGCCGTTCACCGGGGGCGTGGTCGGGTTCCTGTCCTACGACATGGTGCATCAGTTTGAAAAGCTGCCGCGCACGGTGGCCGACGACCTTCACGTTCCCGACTCCTGTTTTCTCTTTGTTGACACTGTCATTGCCTTTGATCATCTCGACCAGCGGGCCTGGGTGATAGTGAATCCCGGCGCCCGTGAGCAGGAACTGGGGTTCCGGCGTCCTGCTCCGGATGAGTGGCCCCGCCTCTACGACGAAGCGGAAAGGAAGCTCAGACATCTGGCCTCCCGGCTTGCGGCGCCCAGGGACAACAGTGCACCTGCTGCCGCGCCCTCAACTCCCATGGCAACAGACAGCGCAGCGAGCATCATGACGCCCTGCCTCTCGCAAAGGGAATTCGAGTCCATGGTCAAGCGGTGCAAGGAGTATATCGCCGCAGGAGACATCTATCAGGCGAACCTGTCGCAGCGCTTTGATGCCGAGTTCACGGGTCGCGATCCCCTGCGGCTCTATGGCGTTCTCCGGGAGATCAATCCTTCGCCTTTTGCAGCCTATCTCGATCTGGGAGACCTGCAACTGGTGAGCTCGTCGCCTGAACGGCTCGTGCGGCTTTCAGGCAGCAGGGCTGATACGCGGCCCATCGCGGGCACGCGGCGGCGCGGCAGGGATTTTGCCGAGACACAGGAGCTGTCCGCGGAGCTCCTGACGAACGAGAAAGAGCGGGCAGAGCACATCATGCTGCTCGATCTTGAGCGGAACGATCTGGGAAAGGTCTGCTCCTACGGAACAGTGGAGGTGGACGAACTGATGGTGATCGAGGACTATTCCCACGTGATCCATATCGTCTCGAATGTTCGCGGCGAGCTGGCCCCGGGGAGGGACTGTTTCGACCTCATCCGCGCCGTGTTCCCGGGCGGGACGATCACCGGCGTTCCCAAGGTGCGGTGCATGGAGATCATCGACGAACTGGAGCCGCTGGCGCGCGGCCCCTACACCGGCTCCATCGGCTACATTTCGAACGCCGGCGACATGGACCTGAACATTATCATCAGGACCTTCCTTATCAAGGACGGCAAGGCCCACGCGCAGGTGGGGGCAGGGATCGTGGCTGATTCCGACCCGGAACGGGAATATCTCGAAACCCTCCAGAAAGCGGAAGCGCTCCGGCGATCGCTGGAAGCCCTTGCCGGGAAGTCCTGAGCTGGATAAGAGGTTTTGGGCGCGGATCAGATATGATGAAGTCGTACAAAAGCGGATTTAACCACGGAGCCGCGGAGGGCACGGAGGAAGGCTTTTCAATTTTCGATATTTTTTTACCTGTCCTGCTCTGCGGGATGCCGATCTGGTAGATTTTTACTTTTTACGAATGTATCAAATCCTTAACCGCCCTGAATGCCTGGTTTTTATCTGAGAACATCTGCGTCATCTGCGTCTTTTACCTGAGTTCCGTGCAAAAGGAGATGAAGTGGGCGATTCTGGCGGGTTCCAGCCTGATTCAGCGAGGGTTTTCCCTGTTGCAACTTTGCTTCACTTGCGTTATAGTAGCAAAAAACAAGGGGAAAGGAGCACCTTTTCATGTTCCTGCTGGAGCTCGTGATGCAGGGAGTGCGGGAGTTCGGGCAGCTTGTCCGGCTCCGTTTTCAGCGCGGGTTTAACTTCATCGCCGCCGGAAACGAGGGCGGAAAGACCACGACCGTTGACACGATCGTCCGTTTGTTGTTCCCGAACGACGCGCCGGGCGCTGTCGATTCGCTGGTGTCGCGCGCGACGCCTGATACGTCGCGGGGGGCGCTGGTGGTCTTTCCCGGCGACAGCGAGTACTTCCGTGTCATCCACGATTTCTCGAAGCGGGGTGTGAATCTCTCCAAGTATAATGCAGGTACCAAAGGATTTGACCTGATGAACAGCAGCTGGGATGGCGTCGCCGACTTCATGGGTGGGCTCATGAACGGCGTTTCCGAGCAGGATTTCCGGCGGCTCTTTGTGCTGCAGCGCGATCAGGCTTCAGGGTCGGCGTCGCACCGGCCGCCTCAGGCGGCCACCACGACCCGCGCACCGCAGGTTCGGCCTGCTGCAGCCTCTGCGGGTCCCACGCCAGCCCAGGAGGCCCGGCTCGCGCAGCTGAGGCAGGCGATGCTCAAGGCTGATGAGGCCGCCGATGCCGAGTACAAGCTGGAGGCAGCAAAGATCAAGCTGGGTGAGATAACCAGGAAACTGGAAACCCTGGAAGAGAATCGCGGGCGTATTTCCGACATACAGGCGAACCTTGAATCCCTCAAGGGATGCGAGCAGTTTCCTGAGAACATATCGGAGCTTCTGGACGGCCACGAGCGCAGCCAGGGGCAGAAAATGGCAAAGACCGACGAGATTCAGCAGGATATCGACGGTTTGAAGATGCAGAGGGACGGCATTCCCAGTGCCCCCTTCTGGAAAGACCCGCTTTTTTTTCTCGGCGCTGCGGTCGGAGCAGGTTCCCTTGTCGCGGGTCTGTTCATTCTTTCGGCGGAGCAGGCCGATTATTTTCTGATCGGGATTATTCTGTCCCTGGGCCTTGTAATTGCGGCGTGGTACCGGGTATCGCGGAGGAATGCACAGCGCAGCGTGCTTCAGAAGGAAATTGAGGCGTTTGAAACCGAGTTCGCTGAGATCGAGAAGAGTTTCTCCGTTGGAGGTGCTCAGATCCAGGCTTACATGGATGCAACTGCCTCCACAACCACGGCGGAGCTCAAGGACCGGGCTGAGAACTATCGGTATTTTCGGTCGCTCCATGCTGATATCGAAGAACAGCGGGGCCGTCTACTTGGCGGAATACGCCAGGACGAGCTCAGGGCTGAATATGTGCGGCTGCAGCAGGAAGTGATCGAGCTGGAGAAGGCTGCGCGGGCACTGGCCGCTTATTCCGTTGATACGTACAGTCTCCGTCAGGAGATCGATCGGATCGAGTCTGAAACGTCGGCAGCATCGCCCTCCTGGGACTTCGGGTCTCCGGAACAGGAGCCGTTCGCTCCGTTCAGCGCATCAGCGGAGCCCGGCAATGGACAGGGGATCTTTCTGCCCGAGCTTGCCCTTGCAAGCCGCGCAAGCGGCATTGAAATGGAGACGCTCGTTCCGGCCGTGGAGGCTGCGGCGCAGCGCAACCTGGCGGCGGTCACCGGCGGCAGGTATGTCAAGGTGGAGGCCGGACATGACGGCGACCCCGCCGTGTTCGACAAAGACCATGTGCGGGTCGAGTACGCGGCCCTGAGCCACAGCATGCGCGAGCTGCTCTATTTGTGCCTCCGAGCGGGGCTCGTCGAAGCCGTGACCGGAAAACTCAGGCTTCCTTTTCTTGTCGATGACGCCATCGCGGGGCTGGACCCCGCGCGGCAGCGCGCGGCATGCCAGATCCTGCGCGCCCTGGGCGCCAAGACGCAGGTGCTTCTGTTCTCCTCGAATTCTGTGCTCAGAGAGCAGGGCGACGCTTTCGCGGAACTGGCGGCATGATGCCGGGCAGGGCGCGGTCAATAGTCAGGTGCACATCAAATTCTTCTCAACATGGGCGGAATATATCACCACGGGTCCCGCTGAACGGGACACACAGATGGACACAGATTTTAATCCTCGTCGAGCAGGTGTCTTTAACCGTGTGTCCGGCCTCCCGGACCTGTGGTTTAACCGTTTTGGTCCCCCGCACCTTATTAAAAAATAGGCTGCGGGGCTCTGCCGGCCTGCCCCGTCTTGTGCGGGGCTTGACCGGGTTAGGAACAGGAAAGGCCTGATGAAAGGGACCTTCATCACCTTCGAAGGGATCGAAGGTTCGGGAAAATCGACGCAGATCGCATTGCTGGCGGAGTTTGTGGCTGCATCGGGGACGCCGGTGACGGTCACGCGGGAGCCCGGCGGCACCCGGATCGGCGACAAGATCCGCGGCATCCTGCTCGATCCTGAACACGGGGCCCTCGATCCCACAGCTGAGCTTCTCCTCTACGGCGCCAGCAGGGCACAGCATCTGAAGGAGATCATCCTTCCTGCGCTCAGGGCCGGCCGGCTCGTCCTGTGCGACCGCTTCTCCGACGCCACGCTTGCTTATCAGGGATACGGCAGGGGGCTGGACCGGGAGACCATCAGGGTCCTCGACGGGATCGTGACTGCCGGGCTTCGGCCGGACCGGACGATCCTGCTTGATCTTGATGCGGGAAAAGGGCTTGCGCGGGCAAAGGGCAGGAACGCGCTGAGCGGACTGGAGGCGGAGGCGCGCTTCGAGAATGAAGAAACAGCGTTTCACGAGCGGGTCCGGCAGGGATATCTCGCTCTTGCACAGGAAGAGCCTCGGCGTTTTCGGCTGGTCAATGCTTCCCTCGCGCCCGAGCAGGTGCAGGAAGCGGTAAGGGCCGCGGTGGCCGACGCACTCAGCAGCGGATAAGGGGCGCCGGCACAAGGCGGTCCGGGAATGGTTGAAGGATAATGTCATTCAGTGAGATCATCGGCCACGAGATGCCGCTTACAGTCATCAAGCGCGCGCTTGCAAGGAACGCGCTGGCCCATGCCTATCTGTTTTCGGGCGATGAGGGCATCGGCAAGCGGACCACGGCCCTTGCTCTCGCCGCTGCGGTGAACTGCAGAAAGCCGGGGCCTGAGGGAGGCTGCGGCGAATGCAGTGCCTGTCGCAAGGCTGCGGCGCACACGCATCCTGATATTCACTTCCTCCAGGCTGACGGTGCGGAGATCAAGATCGATCAGGTGCGTCAGGCACAGGCGGATCTCGCACTCAAACCGTTCGAAGGCCTGAAGAAGGTGCTGATCGTCGACGGCGCTGATGCGCTGAATCAGGCGGCCGCGAATGCATTTCTGAAGACGCTTGAGGAGCCGCCCGGCGAGGCGCTGATCATTCTGGTCACATCCAGGCCCGCAAGTCTGCTCCCGACCATTCGCTCGCGCTGCCAGGAGGTCACGTTCCGCCCTTTTTCGCGGCGTATGCTTGCCGGGGTCCTGGAGCAGCAGCGCGGACTCGCACTGGATGACGCGCTGCTTGCGGCATCCCTAGCCGGAGGAAGCCTGGGCCGCGGCCTGTCCATGGATGTCGACGCGGAACGGAAAGTACGGGACGAGTCGATCCGATTCTGGTGGTCCCTTGAGGCCATGAGTTCGACAGAGGTTCTCGCAGCAGCGGAAAAGCTCGGCAAGGACCGCGAGCGGTTCGAGAGCCTGCTGCAGGTTGGGGAAGAATGGCTACGCGACGCGCTGGTGTATCAGGCGACGGCCGATGACCGCCTGCTTGTCTCCATGGAGCATCGGGATATGCTGACGAAGTGGTGCGAGCGGTTCTCTCTTCCGCGGATGCTGGAGGATATGAGGCGCATCACGGCAAGCCGGGCCATGCTCGACCGCCGCGCGAACGTGCAGCTCGTCGCCGAGGATCTGTTCTTCTCCATGGCCGCGGCAGCATGAATCCGTACAGGGACAGTCCCCTTTGGTTCCAGGGGGACTGTCCCTGTCTTAAGCAATGGCGTCTCTGGCAAAGCCGCAAAGGTTGGAACGGCTGTCAGGCGTCAGCGGTCAGAGGTGAAGGGGTGAAGAGTTCGGAGTTCATTGTACGTCCTAAGTGCAGAAAGCTATGAGCTAAAGGCTATTAACTGCGAGTTAAGAGCTGAAAGCTGAGAACTGACAGCTGATAGCAAGATGGTGTGATGGAAAGGTTTCTATCGGGCGGCCATGGCCGTCCTTGTAAAAGAGAGCAGGGTTTTTTCAGATGAAAATAGCAGGCGTTCGTTTTAAAGATAACTGGAAGGTCTACGATTTTGACGCTACGGGCGTGGAGATCGTTGTCGGCGACAGCGTGATCGTGGAATCTGACCGCGGGCAGGGTTTCGGCCGTGTGGTGCGGGTGAAGGACGCGCCGGACGCCGAAGGCGTAGAAGTCGAGATCGAGACGCCCCGTGAACAGAAGCGTCCTGAGGCCCGGGAGCATGAGGTGGAGATCGAATTGCCGCTCCCGGGGGAAGTCGAGATCGAGGCGCCCCGTGAACAGGAACGTCCTCGGACCCGGGAGCAGGAGGTGGAGATCGAGCTGCCGCTGCCGGGGGAGGAGGAAGCACCGGTCCCCGTCGAGGGCGGGGAGAAGCCTGA
>Ga0209212_1008892_pt1 | contig 10656 bp, 10 predicted proteins | sample RifGroC2_FD_183996 | JGI IMG/M metagenome (GOLD analysis project Ga0209212, IMG submission 183996) | Groundwater microbial communities from Rifle, Colorado, USA - Groundwater C2 (SPAdes) (version 2) | ecosystem: Environmental > Aquatic > Deep subsurface > Groundwater | place: Rifle, Colorado... | reverse complement strand
TCCTCCTTATTGAAACACGGCAGAACGTTTGGCAGGCGAAGATTACTACCGCGCATGGAATCACAACGTCAGTTTTTGATGGCGTTGCGGCGGTAGTGCGCAGCCTGCACACGCGGCACTGCCGTCCTTGTCTCGCGGATCATCCGTTTGATCCCACGGCCTGCGTGCGCATTAACCCTGACACCGTTCAGAAAAGGAAAATGCATGACATTTGAAGAACTCAACCTCAACCCGACCATCCTCAAGGCGATTATCGCCTGCGGCTACACCACCCCCACTCCCATTCAGGAACAGTCCATTCCGCTGGTCATGGCCGGCAAAGACCTGATCGCCACGGCCCAGACCGGCACCGGCAAGACAGCCGCTTTTGTGCTGCCCGCCCTGGAGCGTCTCACAACTCCATCCGCAGTTCCCGGCAAAGGGCCGCGCATCCTTGTCCTGACTCCGACCCGCGAGCTGGCTGGCCAAGTCATGGATGCAGCCCGCACCTACGGGCGCGGCACGAAGCTGCGCTGCGGATCGATCCTGGGCGGCATGCCCTACCGTGAGCAGCTGCGACTGCTCTCCGCACCGGTTGATATCATCGTTGCCACCCCCGGCCGGCTGCTGGATCACCTGGAGCGCGGCAGCGTGCGCCTGGACCGCCTGGAAATGCTGATACTGGACGAGGCCGACCGCATGCTCGACATGGGCTTCAGCGAAGACATGGAAAAGATCGTCTCACGGGCGCCTTCTGACCGCCAGACCCTGATGTTTACCGCTACCATGGAAAATTCGGTTCTCAAGCTGGCCGAGAAGATGCTGCGCGACCCGCAACGGATCGAACTGGCGGTACGCACCTCATCCCACGCGCTGATCGAACAGCGCCTGCATGTGGCCGACAGCCTGCATCATAAGAAAGAGCTGCTGCAACATCTTGTCAGCGACGGCAACCTGACCAGGGCCATTATCTTCTCCGCCACCAAACGCGACGCCGACGAACTGGCGCGCGAACTGAGCCGCAACGGCCATCCGGCTGCCGCGCTGCACGGCGACATGAACCAGATCGCCCGCAACAAAACCATTGAACGCATGCGCAGGGGCTCCATCCGCCTGCTGGTGGCAACCGACGTGGCTGCCCGCGGCCTGGACGTCAACGGTATCAGCCATGTCATCAACTTCGACCTGCCGCGCTTCGCCGAGGACTATGTCCACCGCATCGGCCGCACCGGCCGCGCCGGCGCGAGCGGCATCGCCATTTCTTTTGTATCCTCATCGGAGTTGAACTATCTGGAGAGGATCGAGCGCTTCATCGGCAAGCGCCTGCCCGAGCAGAACATTGAAGGACTGGCACCACTATCCGTGCTGCGGCGCGTATCCAGCGGAAATGGCGCGAGACGGCCAGGGGCACCCTCCAACTCCCGCTACGCCAAACCAGGCAGCAAGGGCAAACCCTCGACAGGCTCGGGAAAATCCTGGGGAAATGCGCCAAAACCGGCTGCCGGGCGTTCACAGCGCGGCGCCGCTCATCAACCGGTGGTGGAATACCGCTCCAGACGGCCACAGGCATAAATTACGCACGGATGCAAGTCTACTCCATGTAGAATACAAAAAAACGCCTTGCGGAATAAATCCGGCAAGGCGTTTTTTTGTATATCCCCTGATTTCACAAAGCCCGGCAGCGATGCTGTCTTGACTTAGGCATCAACCCTGCAAACGCCCCTTCAACTGCCCGCAGGCCGCAGAGATGTCTCCTCCACGGCTGTCGCGGGTGATGACAGTCACGTGCCGGTCGATCAGATACCGGTGAAAGGCATCGATGGCCGCGCGGGTGGGCGCCTTGAAGCCGCACCCCTCGTGCTCGTTGAAGGGAATCAGGTTCACCTTGTTAGGGATATCGCTGATCAAGCGCAACAGGCGCTTGGCATCCTCCAGAGTATCGTTCACCCCCCCCAGCAACACATACTCGAAGGTCACCTTGCGCCGGCCGGGAAGCGGAAACTCCTTGCAGGCCCGGAGCAGCTCCTTGATCGGGTATCTGCGGTTGATCGGCATGATCCGGTTGCGCAGTTCGTCGGTAGTGGCATTGAGTGACACCGCCAGGTTGACGTTCGGTATCTCGCGTCCCAGCCGCTCCATCTCCGGCACCAAGCCGCAGGTGGACACGGTCACCCGTCGGTTGGAGAACTGCAGGCCGTTGCCATCGATCATGATCCGGATGGCGGGAATGACGTTGTCCAGATTGTGCAGCGGCTCTCCCATGCCCATCATAACGATATTGCGGATCTCGGCCGGCGACCCTGGAAGTTCTTCTTCGCTCTCCTCGCTATCGTCGAAATCTTTGCGGCCATCACTCGCACCTGCCGGCAGGGCTGGAGGATTGCTGACCAGATCACGTTTGACGGCCATGATCTGGTTGACGATCTCGGCCGTAGTCAGGTTGCGGGCCAGTTTGAAGGTGCCGGTCAGGCAGAACTCGCACCCCATGGCGCAGCCGGCCTGGCTTGATATGCACAACGTATTGCGCCCCTCGATCGGGATAAGGACTGCTTCGACAGCATTGCCGTCTCCCAGGTTGAAGAGATACTTGCGAGTCCCATCACTCCCTTCCTCGATCGCCTCCGGCTCCAGATTGCTGATGAAGGCCGTCTCCGCCAGCTCCGCACGCAACGCCTTGGAGATGTTGGTCATCTCTTCGAAGGTGTGGGCATCCTGTTGATAGATCCACTTGAATATCTGGAGGGCGCGGAAGCGTTCTTTGCCCTGGCCGTGGAGGAATTTTTCAAGGTCAGTCAGGGTCAGGTTTTTCAGATCGGTTTTGATTGTCATATTGCTGATTGAAACCTCGTAATACAATTCACAAATGGATATCTTATTTTTTATCCGGCGGTGCCGACTCTGTTGAAATTTCCGGTCGTGTTGCCCCGTCCACCGTCGATGCACCAGGCGTTACCTTTTCAGGATCCTCCTCTTTCCCCTGCTGCTCTCCCACCGGCAGATCAACCGGTTCTATTTTGGCCGAGGATGATGATGTAAACACCGGCAACTGGGCGATATTCAGGTCCACCTTGCGCTGCATCCCGGCAATATTAGGCTGTTCTGCCAGGGCCGTCTGATACTCGCCCTCGGACAGGACACCTTTATTGCGCAGCAGCTTCAGGATCATGTCGGAGCGCTTCAGCACCTTGCCCAGATTTTTGTAGGGGTTGTAGGCCAGGCGCGGGCCGGGCAGCATGGCAGCCAGGAAGGCGCATTCCCGCGGGGTCAGGGCCGAGGCCGGCTTGCCGAAGTAGTAGCGCGCCCCATGTCCGATGCCGTAGACCATCGGACCGAGTTCAGCCACGTTCAGGTAGAACTCGATAATGCGCCCCTTGGTCAGCTCCTGCTCCATGCGGTACGCCAGATAGATCTCCTTCAGCTTGCGGGTGACGGTCTTTTCCCGCGACAGGAACAGGTTTTTGGCGGTCTGCTGGGTAATGGTGGATGCGCCGCGTTTGAGGCTTTTCTTCTCCAGGTCGTACTTGATGGCCGCCTTGATGGCCTTGACGTCAAAACCCTCATGTTTGTAAAAATTGCTGTCCTCGGCCAGGATCACGGCCCATTTCATCTCGGGCGGGATCCGGCTGGAGGGGGTCCAGTTCCGGTTTTTGGGACCGACCACAAAGGGATGGTACTTCCCCTGCCAGTCCTTGACCTGAATGATGGTGGTGAACTTCTTGTCGGCCAAAGCAGAGACCGGCGGCATCAGTGACAGGGAAACGCCGATGTAGACCAGGTAGACGACAACGCCCAGCAGGATGAATAGAATTGTTCGTTTCACGCAATTGGCTCCTCGAAGTTACATTTGTAACAGAATCCGGACTTCGCAGAAACCATTTTTTAACCACTGCCGGCAGCCAACAAAAAGGGCCGCCCAACGGCAGCCCTTGAATCCACGACATAAGAGACAACACTAAGCCGACAGGACGTACTCCATGATCGTCCGGGCAATTCTTTCAGGGCTGTTCTTGTCGTTGTTGAAGATCAAGTTGTAGACACTGAGATCATGTGCATCCCGGTCAAGGAAATCACTTATGAATTTGTCACGCTGCCGCTGTTTCACGGCTATCATCTTCTCGGCCTCCTCGGCGGATATATCGAGCCGGCGGGTAATAGAGCGTATCTTGTACTTCAGCGAGGCAAACATGCGAAAATGATGACAGTTTTTCAATGACTGGGTGATAAAGGCGCTTCCCCGCCCCACGATAATCACGTTTCCCGCATTGGCCAGGGAAACGATATGCCGGCAGAGCAGGCGAAAATAGTCTTTATCACTTTTCCAACGTGGAGTAAACGTTGCCAGCATCTCGTCCAGGAAAAGGTTTTTTTCTCCCAACTTCTGCAGGATATCCTCTGAAAGGCTGTGGTTGCGGGCTACCTGCTCCAGCAGGGCCTTGTCCATCACCACCCAGGTCTCACCGTTCTTCTTCTCCAGGAGTTCCCGCAGACATTCAGCCACTGGATAGGCTTCACAGCCAAATTCGCGGGAGAGGGTGATGGTAGGTCTGCTTTTTCGGGCCTTACCCCGCGCTTCCAGTTCCATTTCCCTTCTGCGGTTTAATTCCAACAATGAACTCAGCCGCATGTCGATTGACGGAATAAGCTCTTTTTCCGGCATGGCGATCCTCCTTGATTTAATGTCGCCAGATCCTTTAAACGGCATCGGGCGGAAGCAGCATAAATCCTGTTACAATTCTATCACCGCTTTGAAAGCGCACAAGGGCACCAAGCGTCAGCCACCTTATCTTGGCTTTAAGGCAGTTGACACCCGCACACCATCAGATGTATACAAGGCAATCCAACACGGTCTCAATACCTTTGCAAGGAGTCTATCACCTTATGGTTACCCACATTGTCTTCTTTAAACTGGCAAACCCTACCACCGAAAACATAACCTCCGTAAGAGACAAACTGCTCAGCATGGACGGCAAGATTCCGCAATTGCGTCATTTGGAAGCCGGCATGGACGTGATCCGCTCAGAACGCTCCTACGATGTTGCCTTGGTGACGAAGTTCGACTCTCTTGAGGATCTGCAGGCCTATCAAATACATCCCTACCATGCCGGCGAGGTGATACCTTTTATGAAATCCGTGTGTTCCTCCATCGCGGCAGTTGATTACGAGAGCTAGTTTCTGTTTTCATCCGGCAGCCAAAAGCAAAGGTGTGAGTGACTATTTCGCGCCAGCATGAGTATACTTTTAGCTTGACTAAGTGGACCCTGTTGCGTAAAATCCGGTTTTGCTGACGGCCCCAATTGTGTATACATCTATAAGTATTCGTAATAATTGCTATTTTATGGCATCAAGCGCGTTTTTATGTGAGTTTTTTTCAGGATGGAATATGCCTGTAGACACCATAAACAAACAGGAGGTAGGAGATGTCTGATTACGGAACACTGCAAGACCGCGTACGTTGCAAGTCCCTTTTGAGCAAGGTCATGACCGCCGAACAAACCATCCCGTTCTTCAAGAACGGCATGAATTTGGGCTGGTCCGGCTTCACCCCGGCCGGCTACCCGAAGGTAGTACCCATTGCCTTGGCCGAACACGTCGAGAAGAACAACCTGCAAGGCAAGTTGAAGTTCAACCTCTTCATCGGCGCCTCTGTCGGTGCCGAGACCGAGGACCGCTGGGCCATCAACGACATGATCGACCGCCGCTGGCCGTACCAGACCGGCAAGAACATTGCTGCCGGCATCAACGCCGGTCGCATTCGCATGGGCGACAAACACCTTTCCCTGTTTGCCCAGGATCTGGGATACGGATTCTATACCAAGGATTCGGAAAGCGGCCGGCTTGATCTCGCCATCATCGAAGTATCTGCCATAACCGAAGACGGCGGCTTGGTTCCGACATCATCCTGCGGCGTTATCCCCGAGATCCTCATGATCTGCGACAAGGTCATCATCGAGGTCAACACCGGCCAACCCTCTTTTGAGGGGATCCACGACAATATCTCCTGCAACCATCCACCAAACCGTCAGGTTCTCAACATCACCCATGCCAGCTCCAGGATCGGCTCGACCTCGATCCCCTGCGACCCGAGCAAGATCATCGCCGTAGTTGAGTCCAAACTCCGTGACCAAGGCCGCGCTTTTGCCGAGCAGGACGACACCTCCGAGGCGATCGCCAACCATGTCATCGAATTCTTTACTCAAGAAGTGAAGGCAGGCCGTCTGCCTAAAAACCTGTTGCCACTGCAGTCCGGCGTAGGTTCCATTGCCAACGCCGTTATCGGCGGCTTGGCCAAGGGTCCCTTCAGCAACCTGACCGTCTATACCGAAGTATTGCAGGATACCATGCTCGATCTGTTCGACTCCGGCAAACTGGATCACGCATCTTCCTGTTCACTCTCGCTGTCTGCCGAGCCCGGCTTCCCGCGCTTCTTCGAGAACATGGACAAGTATTTCGACAAGATTACCCTGCGTCCCCTCTCCATCTCCAACGCACCGGAACCGATCCGTCGTTTGGGCTGTATCGCTATGAACACCCCGGTCGAGATCGACATCTATGCCCACGCCAACTCCACCCTGGTCGGCGGTACCCGCATGATCAACGGTCTGGGCGGATCCGGCGACTTCCTGCGTAACGGCTACCTGAAGATGATGCACACCCCGTCGTCACGGCCGTCCAAGACCGACCCGACCGGCATCTCCTGCGTTGTGCCGCACTGCTCGCACATCGACCACACCGAGCACGACCTGGACTGCGTCATCACCGAGCAGGGCTTGGCCGACCTGCGCGGTTTGGCACCGAAGGATCGCGCTCGTCGCATCATCGAGAAATGCGCCCATCCTGACTATAAGGCGCAGTTGACCGAGTATCTCAACATTGCCGAAGCCGACTGCCTCAAGCGCAATGTCGGTCATGAGCCGCAATTGTGGGATCGCGCCTTCAAGATGCATCTCAATCTGGAGCGTAACGGCACCATGAAGGTCAAAAACTGGGACGTCAAAGTCGACCTCTGCGAATAGCAGCGTTCCCTTGTTTCACACACCCCGCCGGTTTTCCGGCGGGGTTTTTTAATGCCAATTTTCTTATTTCCTGCTTGAACTTGTCACCAAGTTGTGCTTTATATAGCACGCTTTACGCCGTTAAATCGCGCGAGTATGACTCCAATCCGGAGATTACAGCATGGCTGAGAACATACATGGCTTCCAGGGCGAAGTGGCCGGCCTTTCCCTTACGGACGTCATCCAACTCAAGGGGCACAACAAATACACCGGTTGCATAACCGTTGAATATGACGGCAACAAAGGTGCCATCTATTTTGTGGACGGCGAGATCATCCACGCCGAACAGGGAGAACAGACCGGCGAGCAGGCCATCTACCAGATCATCAAGTGGCCTGGAGGGACGTTCAATATTCATCCCGAGATGACCAGCAACGTTTGCACAATCCACTACCGCACCGATTTCCTGCTGCTTGAGTCGTTGCGCCGCCTGGATGAAGAACGGGCCGGATCGTTCGGTTCAGGCAATACTTCCGGGCCGTCGGTCACCCCTCGCCGCACCATGAGCAAAGTGGCCGCCAGACTCCAGGAGATCAGCGCCATCACCTACGCCGTCCTGCTGGACAAGCAGGGCCTGCCCTTGCAGGACAACAGCATCGAAGCCGCCGCCTTGGCAGCCAAAGGACTTTTTCTGGCCAAAACCGGCAACCAGTTCGGTGAATTGATGGGGCTTGGCGAAGTCAAGGCAGCAGCCGTGCAGACCCGTAATTTCAACCTGCTGATGTACGACTCCAAACAACACTACCTGAGCATCGCCGTCAAGCCGGCCTGCAATCTGGACAGCGTCGAGGGCGAGATCCGGACCGCACTGATCCCCGGGAAGTAGTTTTTATCTACAACCATGTTGATAACCGTTGAAGGGTGGTTCCATGCAGGATATCCTGCAACACATAAACAGCGTCGAAGGTGTCATCGGCAGTGCCGTCTTCAGTGAAAAGGGAGAGGTTCTCGTCCATGCCTTCCCTGCGCTGATCGATGCGGCAGCCCTGAAAAAGGCTGCCAACCTGACCTTGGAGTGCGCCCATGGGTTACAGATTGCCCAGACAATGGACCTCCTCGATCTGCGTTATGCCGAAGGCCGCATCCTGATCAAGGCCTTTCCGGGCGCCCTGCTCTGCCTGCTCTGCTCCAAAACCATCAACATACAGGTACTAAGCATCACCCTGAATCTGGCCAGCAAAAAACTTGAATCCCAACTTCCCAAAGAATCAACTGCGCCTGAACCTGCCGCACCGTCATCCCTGCCAGACACAGCCACTGCCGATGGTAAACTCAGGCTGACTATCAGCCACCTGGCCAATAAAGAAGCCAGCAGCAGCTTTGATTCACTGGGCATGATCGCCATCAGCCAACTGACTGCCAAACAGATCAACGACTTCTATTCGTCACCATTTAAAAAGCTGATCCTGTCCAATGCAACCGCCGCCACAAGCGGAACCTTTCCAGTGATGGTCATGAACGACATGGACCCGATTTTCGACGGCACGATCATCGTCGGACCGGGCATCGAGAAGAAACTGAAGGTTAGTGAAGGGGATCTGGTTGAAGTCAAGATAGGTTAAACATCATCTTGGTAATGATAAGAACGAGGGGTGAGGCAATTCACCCCTCGTTTTTTGTATGCGCCTTGGGATGGGCCTTGTCGTAGACCTCCATCAGGCGGTCGATACCGACATGGGTGTACTTCTGGGTGGTGGAGAGCGAGGCGTGACCTAAAAGTTCCTGAATGGCACGCAGATCCGCGCCACCCTCCAGCATATGGGTAGCAAAGGTGTGCCGCAGGATGTGCGGCGAGATACGTTTGAAAGCGGCGATGCGCAGCACATGAGCATCCACGATACGTGCCACACTGCGACGGTTGATCCGTTCCCCGCGGGTATTGAGAAACAACGGCCCACTGCCGGCCAACTCTCCGCGCCCGGCCAGACTAACCTGGATCGCATCGATGGCGCGGCTGCCCACCGGCACGATGCGTTCCTTGCCCCCCTTGCCCATCACCCGCACCATGCCTCCGGACAGGTCCAGATCGCCAATGTCGAGGCTTGTCAGCTCGGAAACCCGCAGCCCGCAGGAGTAGAGCATTTCCAGGATTGCCCGGTCACGCAGGGCATGCTTGTCGTCGGCCTGGGGCGCCTCCACCAGGGTGGTGACCTGATCGATGTCCAGATGGAACGGCAAGCGGTTCTCTTTTTTCGGTGTAGCAATCAGCTCGGCCGGGTTCTTGGTGATGATCCCGCGCCGCAGCAGGAATTTGAAAAAGGTGCGGATGGCGGCCAGTTTCCTGCCGATGGAACTTTTCTTGGTATTTTTACCCAACTGAGCCAGGTAGCGCCTCAGCAGCAGGTGGTCCACATCACGGGCGGCAGCATCTGTGCCCTTCTCGCGGATGATGAAGGCCGACAGTTGTTCCAGATCACAACGATAGGCTGCCAGGGTGTGGGGCGATACATTGCGCTCCGTGTCCAGATAAGTGCAGAAGGTACGGATCTGATTCGCGAGAGGTTCCATCACGACTACTCGAAGGCGGGCAGTCCGCTTTTCAGTTTCCAGCTCTTTTTATCATTGATCTCGCGGTAGTCCCACTCCTGCTTGTAGGTCAGCGTCTTGATCCGGTTGGAGGGCATGATGTAGTAATCGAATTCCGCCACCACCGTGGCACTGTTCTTCTCAGGTGTGAATTCCGAGGTCAGGATGCGGTAATCGGTAATAGTGACCCCCTTCTTGCGGAGTGTTTCGGCCGAGGCCATAAACAGCTCGCGCTGTTCCGGCTCAATGTAGAGCATTCCGGCATTTTCAACCTCGTGCCAGCGCAGCAACTTGTTATAACCCTTCATGCTTTTCTCGAACTCTTCACGGATTGCCGTCTGGGTCGCACAGCCCCCCATCAGCAGACAGCATAGCAGGATCAATCCTGGTTTTACATATCTCATCATCGGCATTCCCTTTCTCCTGCATGGATATAGTCGATCAATTCCAGGGCCAGTTCATATCTCCCAAAGGGGGGTATCAGGTAGTACCCCCCGGCCGCTTCAATGGTTGCATCAATAAATTCCTTGGCAATGGCCAGCCCCTCACGCACACCGGCTTCCTTTTCCAACCCCTTCATCCTGGACCTGATGGCAGCGGGTATGCTGATGCCCGGCACCTCGTTATGCAGGTATTCGGCGTTGCGCTCGCTGACCAGGGGCATGATCCCCGGCAGGAGCGGAATACCACTGTCACGGGTCAGTTCGAGTGCCTCGAAGAACAGGGCCGGGTCGTAGACCGGCTGGGTCTGTGCAAAGACAGCGCCATTGGCCACCTTCTTCCGCAGCCGCTCGGCCTGTACCGCCATGCTGCCTGTATTGGGATTAAAGGCCGCGCCGATGGTGAAGCCGGTCCCACGGCCGATGGGATTGGCAATGGCATTGACCCCTGAGTTTAGATCAGCCAGCAACTTTATCAGGGTAAAGGAGTGCAGATCAAAGACCGATTTGGCGCCGGCATGGTCACCCATGGAGGCAGGATCACCGGTCACCGCCAGGATTGTACGGATTCCCAACAGGCTGGCCCCCATCAGATCGGACTGCATGCCGATCAGGTTGCGGTCGCGACCGGTAATATGGATGATAACCTCGATTCCCAC
>Ga0209212_1008891_pt1 | contig 10656 bp, 7 predicted proteins | sample RifGroC2_FD_183996 | JGI IMG/M metagenome (GOLD analysis project Ga0209212, IMG submission 183996) | Groundwater microbial communities from Rifle, Colorado, USA - Groundwater C2 (SPAdes) (version 2) | ecosystem: Environmental > Aquatic > Deep subsurface > Groundwater | place: Rifle, Colorado... | reverse complement strand
ATCAACCTAGAAAACTCAGTTCAAGCCACGGTTTGACTGGAACGCGGGCTTCCAGCCCGCAGGCGGACAGGATGTCCGCGCTCCCAGTATCCATTCTTGAACTCGCCCAAAAGGTGAATCGCATCAACAACGATAAAGTTAATCATCACGTGGGTTTGAACTGAAATAGAAGCGTTCAACTGAGGTTTTTAGGTTTGTTGTGCAACCACCTGCCGGGGCCGGTTTATTGCTGCGAGCATTTTAAGTCCGACAGGCTGCTAGCCTTCTTCTCTCTTCGAACCGTGTGTGCGGTTTTCCTGGACCGTTCACTTAATCTGTTGATGAAAACTAAACAACAACCAGCTAAATGGTGGGTTTGAATTGTGGACTGATGTTGGAGCATGGCAAGAAATCTGAAGAACGGATTTATAAACAACTGAAGCAAAGCAATACCCGGCTTCCTCCGGGCATTGTGTCATTGTTTCAATATAGCTTGGAATGGCTCGGCTAATCGCCTCTCTTTTCCGCCGCTGATACAGGTTACTCGATCTTGGCCTTGGCGCGCAGATCGGCAATTGCCTTTTGGATAGATTGTTGTTGCAGGCGCTGTTGCAGTTGCGGCTTGACCTCTTCAAATTGCGGCACTTTCAGGTCGCGCATGTCTTCCAGTTTGATGACATGCCAGCCGAATTGGGATTGCACCGGTTGCTTGGTGTATTCGCCCTTTTTCAGGTTGAGCAACGCATTGGCAAATTCAGGAACGAAATTGCCCGGTATTGTCCAGCCCAATGAACCGCCTTGCGCCGCGGAACCGGCATCTTTGGATTTCGCGGCGAGTTTCTCGAATTTGGTCTTTTTGCCCAGCTGCGCGATGATGTCCTTGGCCTCTGCTTCGGTTTCCACCAGGATATGGCGGGCGTTGTATTCCTTGTTGCCCATTTTCGCTTTCAGTTGGTCATATTCCTGTTTGAGCTGATCTTCGCCGATCGGATGATTCCTGGCGTAGTCCTGCACGAATGCGCCGACCAGCACAGATTGCCTGGCCAGTTCGATTTGCTGTATCACGTCGGCATTCTTGTCCAAACCGAGCTTCGCGGCTTCCTGCACCATCACTTCGACGTTGATCATGTCCTCGCGAATCGCCTTGCGCAGTTCCGGGCTGTCCGGCTGGCCTTGCGCGGCGGCGGCCTTGACGCGCAAGTCGATGCGCGCCTGCGGAATGGAAACACCGTTCACCAGAGCGGCGGATTGGTCTTGCGCCAAGGCGGGGTTAATCGCCAGCGCCCCCAGGATTGCCAGTGCCGCAAGTTTGCCTGTTTTTAACATTGCGAGTTCTCCTCAAAAATTAAGTCCGAAAATCAGGAAACCTGATTACCTGTGAAATACTGCCGCTCCGTTAATAACCTGCGTGCCATTCTGCAAACCATAACCCACGCCTGCCCCCATTCCCCCCTGCGAGAACTGCCCGCCTATCACGCCTGTCGCTGCCGCCGCACAGCCCGTGCAGGTCACGGTGGGATTGGTTGCCTTGAAGTTGGCCCCCGGCAAGATCGGCACATTATTTGCCGCCGCATTCATCTGAACGGCCGCCGCCCCTGCCGATGCAGGCATGCTCACGCCGACCGACACATTCACCTGCTGGGCGGTGAAATTGGCATTCAGGGTTGCCGAAGTCAAGGTTCCCTGCGTACCGTGATTATCCGTCGGCCTGGTGCTGCCCGCGTAAGTGTAGGAAATGGTTCCCGTGATCGGCAGCGTGATCGCCTGGGTTTGCGTGGGCAAGGCAAACCAGTGCAGATTGCCGCCCGACACTACGGGAACGATTCCCTGGGTCGGGTTGCTGGTTACCCAGTTCCCTTGCCAGCGTCCCCAGCTCATGCCGGAAACAGGGTCGGTGCCAAAATCCATCTGGGTCGCATTGCCTATCCCGACCGTAAACTGATTGGCGCTGGATACCGCCGCCGCGTTGACCGAAGGCGCTTCGAAAGAAGTAACCGCGCCACCTGGCGCGGACGACACGGCCGTTGCTTCGTTCAAGGCCATATCCATCGAGGCAACACCCGGCAAGGAATGCGCGTAGCCGACATGCCGGTAGCCCGCCGAAGGGATCGGCATCTGCGCGCCGAATGCGTCGTACATCTTGCCCGGTTCCGGGTCGGCAGCAAAACCCGGCGTTCCCAGCGGTATAGTCCCGGCAAGAGCAGGCGGGCAATAGTAGTTATTTTCTGGCCCGGGAGTGCAGGTAGATGGTGCTGTGCAATTACCATTTCCATCAGGTGTTGCAGGATAGGCGCAGGTCACACAATAATTATTGGCAGATGTAGGTGCGCAGGCGTTGGGATCAACCATGCAACCACCATAGCCATCGGGAACCTCACCAGCCGCACAAGTTTGCTGTCCAGCGCCACAAAAATTATTGGCTGCGGTAGGTGCGGTGCAGACGTTGGGGTCATTCATACAGCCGCCAGCACCATCGGGGATCATCGGTGCAGTACAGGTGGTGGTGGAGGCTACGCAGGTCGTTCCATCCCAGTACATGCCCGCGCCGCAGGTAGTAGTCGAACCGATGCAAGTGCTTGTGGCTGCATCCCATACCATCGGCGCAACGCAACTGCCAACCGTTTGCGCCACGCAGGATGTCCCGTTCCAGACCATCGGCGATATACAGGTTGCGGGGTCTTTGCAAGCAATTCCATCCCACACCATCGGCGCCACGCAGGTGTTGGTTGAGGCTACGCAAACATACCCATCCCAGTACATGCCCGCGCCGCAGGTAGTAGTCGAACCGATGCAAGTGCTTGTGGCTGCATCCCATACCATCGGCGCAACGCAACTGCCAACCGTTTGCGCCACGCAGTACGTTCCGTTCCAGACCATCGGCGCGACGCAGACACCACCCGTGCCAGCCCCGCAATAATTGTTGGCCACTGTGGGCACACAGGAAATCAAGGTTACGCAGGATGTCCCGTTCCAGTACATGCCTGCACCGCAACTACCAGTTCCAGCGGTACAGTATGCCGGATTGGCCGCACAAGCAGCGGCAATCTGCGCCTCCACGCAAGCTGCATCACAATCATTTCCGGTGAATTTTGGAACACCTCCTACCAGCGTGTAGCCCGACAGCAAATTGCCATTCGCGTCATATGCCCAAGCGTAGGGGTCGGTAGTGTAGACCGGTGCGGTGTAGGTTGGTGCCGTGTAGGTTGGTGTCGTGTATGTTGGTGTCGTGTATGTTGGCGCCGTGTACGTTGGCGCCGTGTACGTTGGTGCGGTGTATGTTGGCGCGGTGTATGTTGGCGCGGTGTATGTTGGCGCGGTGTATATCGGTGCACCGAACGTTCCCGCCGGCATCGCGGGCGCATACATTCCGGGCGTTGGAACTGCGCCATACATGTCCGGCGTCGGAATTGCGCCATACATCCCGGGTATCGGAACTGCGCCATACATTCCGGGTATCGGAGCTGTGCCGTACATCCCGGGTGTCGGAGCCGCGCCATACATTCCGGGTATCGGAGCCGCGCCATACATCCCGGATGTCGGAGCTGCGCCATACATTCCGGGTATCGGAGCCGCGCCATACATCCCGGATGTCGGAGCTGCGCCATACATTCCGGGTATCGGAGCCGCGCCGTACATCCCGGGTGTCGGCGTCGCGCCATACATTCCGGGTATCGGCGTCGCGCCATACATCCCGGATGTCGGAGCTGCGCCATACATCCCGGATGTCGGCGCTGCGCCATACATCCCGGGTGTCGGAGCCGCGCCGTACATGCCCGGTGCCGGAGCGCCATACATGCCCGGCATCGGCACTGTGCCGTACACGCCAGGTGCAGTATCCATCGCTGGTGCGCCAAATGCCCCTGCCGGCATCGCAAGCGCATAGGTACTGCCCATCACTGGAGCAGTCATCGCCGTATCCACCGCAGGCGCACCGAATGTCCCCGCCGACATTCCCGGTATGGTCACTGTTCCCGGTGTCATGGGTGTCGCCATACCGGTTGCCGAAGCTCCGGGCATTGCCGTTCCACCCTGAGCAGCGCCGCCCATCCCGGTCGCAGGCATCGCTGTGCCTGGCGCCATGTCTGCCGCTGCGCCTGATGTCCCTGGAGCGGGTGCTGCGGCTGATGTACCAGGAGCAGCTTGCCCCCCCCCGACGGTTTTCGTGCCAGCCGGTGTTGCCGCCGCCGCATCTGTTCCAGCCGCGGCAGGTGCTGTCTTGGCTGTAGCGGTTGCAGGCGCTGAATCACCGGCATTTTGTTGCTGATCTGACTGCGCACCAGCAGGTTTGTCCTGCGTTTGCTGTTTGCTTTCCGAGGATGGTTTGCTTTCCCCGGATTGTCCCGTCGCCGGCTCTTGCTTATCCGAGCCTTGCTTGTCTGAGCCTTGCTTGTCTGAATCCTGTTTGTTTGAATCCTTCTTGTCCGATTCTTGCTGTTGGGATTGCTCCTGTTGCTGCTGTTGTTCTTGTTCTTGTTCCTGTTCTTGCTTCGATTCAGGAACCGTCCCATTCGTTGCAGCATTCAAAATAAAGGCGGGCGTTGGCACAAACTGCATTACCCCGGCGGGGTTAACCTGCACGGTCTGCCCGGGCATGGTCACCAGTGTGCGCATCACACCACTCGGGTCTACCGCAGTAATGGTGTGGCTTCCTTCTATGGTGTGGTTGAGTGTTACATTGTTGGTCGGTGAAAAATTCAGCACGTTACCGGAACCGCGAATCCCGATGGTCGCGCCCGGGGTTTTCATCTTGAACTTGTCTTTGTTAAAACTCGCTATCGCCCCGGTAAAGGCGCGGAATGTCCCTTTCACCAGGGATAAAACCGTGTTGCTGGACTCGTCAGGTTTGCCGTTGTATTGGTGCTGGTCGATACGCAACTCGGTATCGGGGCGTACTGAGATAAAGGCACCATCGCTCAGGCGCAGTTGCGCAATCCCATCTTTGCCCGACACAATGGTTTCGCTTGCCTCGACTTCACTGCCGCGCGCTACCTTGCGCTCCCCGGAGGCGCCCACCACTCGCACATCGCCGATTACAAAATTAAACTTGCCCGCAGCCGCCAGGCTTTCTGCAATAGGCAATGCTGCAAGTAATATGCAAAGCACAAGTTTTTTTAGCAAGTTTGATTTCATGATAATTCCCTGACAGTGTGATATCTCTAAAAATCTCTTCTTAATGAAACAGAGCTATCGTTACGGCGGTATTGGTAGAGCGCTAAATTTGAGCGGTTATTGGTTAAGGCGACAGCTCCCTTGACCGACCATTGTTTCCAAGGGCGGGTGGTAATGCCAAAGCTTACGTTTTGTGTTTCATCGCGGGCAAAAAAATCAACCAGTCCGGGTGACCGTGCACCGGGGCTGTCATCGCGCCGAACCGTCAAGCCGCCCGACAGGAAAAAATCCGTATCGGCCAATGGCGTAAGCTGGAAATGCACAAGCGCGCCTGTATTGGTGCGCCCCATATTCGCACCTGTTGCGGTATTGACCGGCTGCAATGCCCGGTCAATCGAACGATTGACGTTGGCAAATATCAACGGGGTGGTTTTTCCCTCAAAAATGTGCAGCCAGGAAGCGCTGAGAGATGTCTGCCTGGTGTCCTGTGTTGCCGTTGTAAGATAACGCGGCTGGCTGAAACTCAACGACCAGGTCATCTGATCACGAGTGCCAAAGCTGCGTTTCCATTCCGCGCTCAGCCCGGCAGTGTCGCGAAAACTGTTTGTCCCTGCGGTAAAACCGGATTGCCGGTATTGCCCGAAAGTGCCGGTCAGGCGATAGCTGTTATCGCCATTGGCAATGGCGACTCCGGCGCGCAGATCCAGGCTCAGGTTATTCATCGCGGCGACGTTATTGTAGACACGCTGCTTCGCATCGGCGCCGGCAAATATACTGACCCCGTTTTCTTCGCTCACCAGGCGATTGAAATCCACCCCGCCCGACACACCCGTATACATGCCGGAATAATGCAACGCACTGCCGGTGGGTTGGTATTGAAGCGCCACCATTGTCGTCCTTGCAACGCCAAGAATACCCGCCACGCCTCCGATATTATCGGGGGTCGCCGCAGTAATATTGTCATCATGCCCCACGCTCGTTTCCAGATAGGCGCTCACCTGCTGTATTTTGGCTTGCTGCCGCTCGTCAATCGCCTCAAGGTGTTTTTTGATGACCGCCGCAGTCGGCTCGGGCGGGCTTTGCGCAAGCACGGTTTCAAATTCCTTTTTTGCCAGATCGTCGCTGCCCATTGCAAAATAGGCGCGCGCCAAATCGACGCGCGCGCCGGCAAAATTTGGATTGATCGCCAGCACGCGTTCAAAAGCGATGGTGGCGCGATCCGGCTTGCCGCTATCCAGCGCTGCTACTCCCAGCAAATAATCAAAAGCGATTTCTCCTGAATAATCAAATTCCTTAGGTTCAAGAAGGTTGTATGCATCCGCCGGTTTGCCGCCTTTGAGCAGCGCATCGGCCTCGCGCAACAAGATTCCCAGCGATTCACTTGCCGGCGTAGATCCTGATTGCGGCAAAGGCGCCGCCGGATTCTTTGCTTGAGCCCCGATTTCAGCGGGTTTGCGCACTTCCTGCCCGGCTTTGGCGGGCTGCGCACCCTGCTTAGCCTCGGCAAGGCGTAATGTATTGCTGCCCGCATCTGCCTCTACAACATTGCGCTGTAAAGCAATTGACAGGTTGTTCCCGTCAATTTTGGTGTTATATGCCAGCATTTGATCAAGGTTGATCACCAAGCGTGTGCGCCCGCCAGCCTGAACAATATTAGCGCTACGCAAGCCTCCTTCGGTGAAATTCTGAGCAGACTTGCCCAATCCGTTTGCGGTATCAGGAAAATCGAGCACGATGCGCGGCGGTATATCGATAGTAAACCCGGCTGGTAAATTGGCCAGCGGCTGCGCCAATTCAACCTTGATAATGGTCGTTCCGTTACCGATGTCGCCAACATTCAGCGCGGTAATGCTGTTCTGCGCGTATACCCCGCTTGTGGCCAGCATCAACCCGGAAAACGCCCAGCCTGTAAGATGTACAAATTTCATGACTTAATATCCCACATAAAATATCTCATTAGCGCATGGTATCTCCCCACGCATGGCATGGTCAATGCCATGCGGATTCAGGCATCGAAGTGCAACACGGTTTTAGCAGCCATTCAACCGTTGTTGCACTTCGATGCCTGAATCCGCTCTTTCCAATAAACGGGAAATGTGAAAGAATCCGCGCATTGAAATTAAACGAATAGAGTGGCAAATGATCGACCGAGACGGCTATCGCCCGAATGTCGGCATCATTATCACGAATGACAGCAATCAGGTGTTCTGGGGCAAGCGGGTGCGGCAGCACGCGTGGCAGTTTCCGCAAGGCGGCATACAGCATGGCGAGACCCCGGAGCAGGCGATGTACCGCGAGTTGCACGAAGAAGTCGGCTTGATGCCGGAACATGTAAAAATACTCGGACGTACCCGTGAATGGATGCGTTACGAGGTTCCGCAGAGCTGGAGCAAGCGCGAATCGCGCGGTGGTTATCGCGGGCAAAAACAGATTTGGTTTTTGTTGCGCCTGGTCGGTCGTGAATGTGATGTCTGCCTGCGTACCTGCCCGCATCCCGAATTTGATGCGTGGCGCTGGAACGATTACTGGCTGGATATTGGTGCCGTAATCGAGTTCAAGCGTGAAGTTTATACGAAGGCACTCAACGAGTTGGTTCGTTATCTTCCTGCGCCCAATAAATGACACAGCATGTCTGTGTCATGCGAACGAGTAATTTAATTTTTAAGGTGAAGTCCATGAGTCGATTGTTGCGGTATGCCGCGCTGGTTGTGTTGTTGTCGGGTGTTGCCGGGTGTTCCACCGTTAAGGATGCCAAGGATTCGGTTGTTGGCTGGGTTAATGGCGGCGACAGCACGCTCGGCACCACCGGGAAAAAAGCGGCCGGCGGCAGTTCCGGGCCTTTGCTCAAATATGCCGCCACATTGCGCGTCAACAAGTATGCCGATCAGCGCAAACAGGGCAATCCCCGCTTGCTGGGAATTGCCTCAACGCGTGTTATCGGGGTGAGTGGCGACCAGTTGCTGCTCGACCAGGAAATCGCGAATATCGTTACGGTGGCGATCAAAAAGCGCTTTGATGGGGAAGGCTATCTGGTAATGGAAGGGAGCAGCGCCAGCAATGCCTTGTTCGAAGTATCCGGAGTCATCAAGGATTTGACCCTGAACGTCAAGGAGCGCGACGAAATCAATATCGCGATTGAGACTACCTTGAAAGAAGTGGCTACCGGCAAGGTAGTGTGGTCGGGTATGGTCATGGAAAAGAAAGACCGGTTTGCCGGTGTTTCCGGCAACAACAAGGACGACGTGATTGCGTTTATGGACAAGGAGCTGCGCATTGCCGCCAACAAGACCGTGGAGGCGATCAGCGCGTCGTTGATGGCATCGCAACCGGAGTTGTTCAATTTGACAGCCGGCACCAAGGCGATTCCCGGCGTGACGGTTTACGTCGCTCCTGTTGCCGCCAAGCCAGCGCCCGCAGCCCCCGCAACCTATGGCGCGCAACCGGGTGCCACCGCTCCGCCATCTGCCTATATGCCGCATGCCAGCGCCACGGCAGGGCTGTTGCTGGTGAACACCAACCCGCAACGCGCCAAAGTGTATCTGGATGGCGTGTATTACGGCATGTCTCCGCTACGTCTGGAAATGGAACCCGGCGTGCATGCGATCAGCGTGAAGCTGGAAGGCTACAAGATGGTCACCGAAAAAGTGTCGGTGCGCAAGGGCGACAATACTGAAATGGAATTGAACCTGGAACGCTGATTTGCTGTTTTTGCAGGGGCACGGCGCGCCGTGCCCCTGCGCTCAATGCTTGCCGGTGCTGCCAAATCCGCCGCTGCCGCGCTCGCTCAACGGGAATTCCTCCACGATATTAAACTTCGCCTGCATGATCGGCACAATCACCAGTTGCGCCATGCGTTCCATCGGCATCAGCGTGAAGGGAATCTGGCTGCGATTCCACAGCGAAACAAAAATCTGCCCCTGATAATCCGAATCGATCAACCCGACCAGGTTGCCGAGCACGATGCCGTGTTTATGCCCCAGACCGGAGCGCGGCAGAATCATCGCGGCATAGCCCGGATCACGCAGGTGTATCGCAATGCCGCTGGGGATAAGCTCGCACTGCTTGGGCTGGATCACCATGTTCTGGTCGATGCACGCGCGCAAATCGATCCCCGCCGAACCTGCGGTCGCGTAGCCGGGCATGTTTTCATGCAGGCGCGGGTCGAGAATTTTCACATCTACCGGAATGTGCTTCATTTGCTTGCTCCTTCATAGCGTTGCGCAATGTGCTGCATCAATAGTCTTGCCAGCGTGAGTTTGTCGGCGCGCGGCAAGGGGTGGCTGCCGCTGCCGTCGAACAAAATCAATTCGTTGTCGTCGCTGCCGATGGCCTGCTGCGCAAGATTGCCCACCAGCAGCGGCAGTTTCTTCGCGCGCCGCTTTTGTTCGGCGTACTCCGCGAGATTCTCGCTCTCTGCGGCGAAACCCACACAGAACGGCGGCTTCGGCAGTGCGGCGACATGCGCCAGAATATCCGGGTTGGGCACCAGTTCCAGCGTGAGATTGGCCGAGCTTTTCTTGATTTTGTGTGCGCTTGGTTGCGCGGCGCGGTAATCCGCCACTGCCGCCACGGCGATAAAAATATCGCAATCACCCACCTGCTGTTGCACCGCCTCAAACATCTGCGCGGCGCTCACCACATCAATGCAGGTTGCGCCATGCGGTTTGGCGAGCGCCGTCGGTCCGGATACCAGCACCACTTCCGCGCCTTGCTCCAATGCGGCCTGCGCGATGGCATAACCCATCTTGCCGGAACTGCGGTTGGTGATGCCGCGCACCGCGTCGATCGCCTCGTAGGTCGGCCCGGCGGTAAGCAGGATTTTCTTGCCGAGGAATCGCCCGGGTTGAAAAAATGCCGCAATGTCCTGTGCCAACCGCCCCGCCTCCAGCATCCGTCCCATGCCTTCCTCGCCGCAGGCCTGTGCGCCGCAGTCCGGGCCGAGCACCCGCACACCGTCGGCAAGCAGCTGCGCGATGTTGCGCTGCGTTGCGGCGTTTTGCCACATCTCGCGGTTCATCGCCGGTGCAATCAGCAACGGGCAATTGCGCGCCAGGCACAGCGTGGAAAGCAAATCATCCGCCAGACCATGCGCCAGCTTGGCGATGAAATCGGCGCTTGCGGGCGCGATCACAATTGCATCGGCGGCACGGCTCAGATTGATATGCGCCATGCCGTTCGGCACACTCGCATCCCACTGGTCGGTGAACACCGGTTTGCCGGACAGCCCCTGCAGGGTAGTTGGCGTGATGAAGTGGCAAGCCGCCTCGGTCATCGCGACCTGCACTTCCACGCCCTGTTTCATCAGCAGGCGCAACAACTCCGCCGCCTTGTAGGCCGCGATGCCGCCGGTGATGCCCAGGAGGATGCGATTCACTGGCAGGATGCGCTTTGTGGGTTCTTGTTCCATAATGCCGCGCATCTTACAAGAAAGTGAGGGTGTTATGGCAATCACCGATTGGCCTGAATTCGAGCGACCCCGCGAGAAGTTGCTGCAAAAAGGCGCGGCTTCATTATCCGATGCCGAGGTGCTGGCGATCTTTTTGCGCACCGGCGTGACCGGAAAAAGCG
>Ga0209212_1008890_pt1 | contig 10656 bp, 12 predicted proteins | sample RifGroC2_FD_183996 | JGI IMG/M metagenome (GOLD analysis project Ga0209212, IMG submission 183996) | Groundwater microbial communities from Rifle, Colorado, USA - Groundwater C2 (SPAdes) (version 2) | ecosystem: Environmental > Aquatic > Deep subsurface > Groundwater | place: Rifle, Colorado... | reverse complement strand
CCGCCTGTCTCCTTTACAGTTTCCTCCCCACACTCAGCGCCCGGGAATCGGACAGGTGGGAGGGGTAGCGTCGGCGCAACTCTTTGCCACGTAAGCAAGGAGGCGTGCCTGAGACTCCAGGGAGAGACCGAAGCCACCAATCTCGCCTTGCAGCGCCGGCAGTGTCCCCGCACAGCCGAGATAGCCGTTGACGCGGGTGGCGGCGATGGAATCGGTCAGGCCGACCTCGCCGGGGTAGAACGCCACGAACTCGGCCATCAGCCCCGGGGCCTGACGCAGGAAATATTTCTGGTGGTAGGATTCCGCCGGGGTGAAGGTGGTCACCCGTTCGATCGGGGTGCGGATGGTTGCACCGCTGGCTCGGGCGAGGTGCTGCCGGGATGCCTCGGCCCGCCGCTGCTGCTCGTCGTCGACAACAAAGATGGCGTTACGATACTGCCGGCTCCATGCGTCTGCCGCCGGCTCGTGACTCTGCCAGAAGACATCCAGCAACTGCTCATAGGAAATGCGCGCCGGGTTGTACTCGATACGCACCGTCTCGCTGTGATCGCCGATCTGGTGGTAAGTCGGAGACGCTTGCGTGCCGCCGGCGTAGCCGGTGGCGGTGCGCAACACCCCGGGAAGACCCCCGAACCGGGAGTCGATGCTCCAGAATCAGCCAAGGGCGAAGAGCGCCGTCTCCGTACGCCCCGGCGCCGCCAGATCGCGCGGCGGTCGCCGCCGGGTGGCCGCTGTGCCGCCCGTGACCGCCGCCAGGGGAAATTGCGCCGCAATGTCGCGAAGCCGTGACTTGGTCTGCCAGGAGGGGGGGACGAAGCGGTTGATGGCGCTATTGGGATTGTCGAGGTAGCGCTGGAAGGCATAAAGCCCGGCGCCCGCCACAGCAGCGAAAAAGAGGATAACGGACAGTCGTCGCATCATGGGAGCTCCTCGCCGGACAAACGAAAAGGGGACGGATTTATTTTCCGCCTCCTACAACTTCATCACCCGCTCCACAAAGACCCGCTTCGGCCTCTCGCCCCCCACGAACTCGCTGTACATCGTCAGCGCCTCAGTCACCCGCTCGCCGTCGACCACCCCGTCGATCAGAAAATCGTCCCGGTGGCTCTGCCGCAAGCGCGCCATGTCTGCCCTGAATTCCGGCGAAGTGGCCAGCGCCCGCAGTTCGGCTTTTTCTTCATCAGAGAGGCGCATATTTGTTGCTTTGCTCCGCAAAAGTTCGGGGGCCATCATACAACGTTTGCGCACCAAAGCAAACGGACTGGAATTCCGGCACAGCTTACTTCATTCCCACCCACGGATTCACAACCCGCGCCTTGCATCTCTCCATATCCTTGACATTGCGCGTCACCACGACCAATCCATGGGCCGCCGCCGTGGCCGCAATGAGCGCATCCATGACCGGCAGCTTCTCCCCCGCCTGTTCCGCCTCACCCTGGAGCCTTCCCCAGCACAGCGCCGTTTCCAGATCGATGTCAAGAATGCGCCCCGCAAACCGCTCCACCAGATCGAGGGTGACCCACGCCTGCAACTCGTCCTTTTTGGCCAGTTTGCTGATCCCCTTCCGAGAAAAGCTAAAAGGGGACGGATTTATTTTCACAAATTCTAACTAGCCTCACTTCCCCTCCTTCACCAACGCCGTGACCTCCTTCAACATCCGCTCCAGCTTTTCAATGCGCGCCTTCAGCTCGCTGACCGTCCCGAAGCCTTCCATCCGCGCATCACCCGGAATATACATCGGGTATTTGCTGTCACGCGTTTCTGAAATGCCGTCGAAATCCTTGCGCGAGTCGGTAATGTCTTTCATGAAGGTCCCTTCCCGTAGTGCGGTTGGCTAAAAAATGCTGGACACCGTAACTGTGGGCGATGGCGGGCACGGGCAGGCGGTGGCCAGGGAGAGAATACCGGGCAATATTACACGGCAGCGTTCCAAGTGTACAGCGCCAGGAAGCACCTGGCTCGCCCCCGACCCATCGGCGACAAATATTCTGGGCCGACAACAAAAACGCCTGCGGTCTGTAAAAGGGCCGCGGGCGTCATTTGTGTCGTTATGGCGTTCGATTTTGGGATCGAAAGCCGATGAAGCTACACGGAATGCCTCGTCATTTTTCCGCCGCTTCCTGCGCCCGCTGGTAGCTCTCGCTCGCGGCCCGGTAGTTCGGCACCAGCTCGTTGTAGAGCGCGCCCCATTGCGCGGCGTCCGGCCGGTTCCAGGTGCGCTGCAACTCGCCCATGACGACGTTGGTGGTGACGGGAATGATCCCCGCCTGCGCCAGGCGCGCCAGCGTGGTGCGCGAGGCCATCTCGCTGGGGTCGCCCGAGGCGTCGATCACGGCGTAGACCTTGTAGCCGTCGGCCTTGGCCTGCAGCGCCGGGAAGGTCACGCAGACGCTGGTCCAGACGCCGGCCATGACCAGCGTTTTGCGCCCGGTCGCCTCGACGGCCTTGACGAAGTCGGCGTTGTCCCAGGCGCTGATTTCGCCCTTGCGCGCCACGTACTTGAGGTTTGGCGCGGCGGTCGCCAGCTCGGGCATGAGCGGGCCATTGGGGCCGTTGGGTTCCGACGCGGTGGCGATGATCGGCGCCTTGACGAGCTCGGCGACCTTGGCGAGGACGACGGTGTTGGCGCGCAATTCGGCGACGGGGATGTCCTTGACGGTCTGGAACAGACCGGTCTGATGATCGAGGAGGAGCAGGACGGTGTCATTGGGATCGAGGAAAACTTGGGCGGCGGCCTCGCTCGGTTGGCGCGAGAGGCCCGGGATCGGTTTGGTCGCGGCGTCCGCCTCGGCGACAAGGAGAAGCGGGGTGGCCAGCAGCAGGATGGCGGCATTCAGGGTCAGAAAAAACTTGCGAGTTTTCATGACGGCCTCCTTTCGGCTTGTGTCGTGCCTAATTTTACTGCTCCCTTCCGGACACAGTCAAATTCCGGGACTTTTTGCCTTGGTGCTAGCGGCAGTCAGGCTTTCCCATATGGCCGAGGGCAGACTTTTTTTTGGACGGGGAAATCGTCGCTCACGCCAGCTTGATCCCGGCCAGTTGTGTCCCGCAAGCGCGGCACTTCCCCTCCTTGAGCGCCATGGCGCCGAGGTGGTAGCCATGGCGAGCGATGACGATGCGGCCGCAGCCGGTGCAGGCGGTCGACTCGCCGTCGCTGCCGGGGAGGTTGCCGCTGTAGACATGCAGCAACCCTGCGGCGAGGCCGATGTCGCGGGCGCGCAGCACGGTCGCCGGTGGCGTCGGCGGTTTATCGAGGAGCTGGTAGGTGGGGAAGAAGGCCGAGACATGCCAGGGGGTGGCGGCGCCGAGTTCGTCGCGGATGAAGCGGGCGATCGCCTGCAATTCGGCGTCGCTGTCGTTGATGGTCGGAATGACCAGGGTCGTCACCTCCAACCAGATGCCGAGACGGCGGTAGTCGCGCAATCCGTCGAGAACGCCGCTCAGCTCGGCCCCGGTCAGTTCGCGATGGACGGTCGGGTTGAACCCCTTGAGATCGATATTGGCGGCGTCGAGGAGCGGGGCGATGCGCTCCAGGGGGGCGCGTTCGATATAGCCGTTGCTGACAAAAAGGTTGAGGAGTCCGGCCTCCCGCGCAAGCTGTGCGGTGTCGAGGGCATATTCGTAGAAGATGGTCGGTTCGGTGTAGGTGTAGGCGACACTGCCGCAACCGGCGGCCAGGGCCTGCGCCACCACCTCCCTAGGCGGGAGGGGGTCGCCGACGATGCGACCGCTTTCGTGGGGTGACTGGCTGATGCCGTAATTCTGACAATGGCGGCAGCGGAAGTTGCAGCCGACGGTGGCGATGGAGAAGGCCCGGCTCCCCGGGGCGACATGGAAGAAGGGCTTCTTCTCGATGGGATCGACATTGGCCGCCACCGCCAGACCGTAGACCAGGGTGTTGAGGCGCCCGTCGACATTTTCCCGCACCCCGCAGCGTCCCCGGTGCCCGGCGCCGATACGACAGTGAAAGCGGCAGAGAGTACAGCGCACCGCCTTCCCTTCCAATCCTTCCCAAAAGAGTGCTTCCTGCATACGCACCTCCTCGCTGGCCGATTTGAATCTTATACTTGCACCCTCCCCCAGCCCTTTAGGCCCGTAGTTTGGGTCCTCCCATCGAAGGGAGGGGAGTCTATATTCCCTCTCCCCTTTGTGGGAGAGGGCTAGGGAGAGGGGTCACGCCCGTGCCGGGAAGTATAGCAGATGAATTGCACGGGTAAGCCGGGGACCTGCCTTGTGGTAGTTGCCTGAAAAGGAGGCGGATCAATAATGCCCAGGTGCAAGGCGCCCGCAGGCCTGCGGAATAAGGCGTACCCCAAGGTACGTCGTTGACGCAGGATAAGGGCAACGCCGCAGATGGGCATTTTTCATCCGCCGCCCTTAGAACATGAAGCGGCGCATGCTGACGTTGAGTAATATCCCCACTCCGGCCATGGTCGTGACCATGCTGGTGCCGCCGTAGGAGAAGAGGGGGAGCGGCACCCCGACCACCGGCAAGAGGCCGATGACCATGCCGAGGTTGACGACGATGTGCCAGAAGAGCATGGCGGTGACGCCGACGGCGAGGAACATGCCGAAGCGGTCGCCGGCGCTGCGGGCGATATAGATGCCCCAGATGATGATGAGGAGGTAGAGGGCGAGGAGGAAGAGGGCCCCGGCGAAACCCCATTCTTCGCCGAAGACGGAAAAAGCGAAGTCGGTGTGGCGCTCGGGGAGGAAGGAGAGCTGGCTCTGGGTCCCCTGCATGAAGCCTTTACCGAAGAAGCCGCCGCTGCCGATGGCGATCTTCGACTGGATGATGTGGTAGCCGGCGCCCAACGGATCGCGTTCGGGGTCGAGAAAGGTGCGGATGCGGTCTTTCTGGTAATCGCGCAAGAGAAACCAGCCGCCGACGATGGCGGCCATCCCGGCGAAGGCGAGGACGGTCAGGGTCTGGCGGCGCAAGCCGGCGAAGAGGATGACCGTCAGGGCAATGAACATGACGAGGAGAGCCGTACCGAGGTCGGGCTGCCGGGCGATGAGGAGGACCGGCACGATCAGCAGACCGAACGGGAGGAGCAACAGGAAGAGGTCATTGCCGCGCAGATCCCCTTTTTCGCTGAAGTAGCGGGCCAGGGTGATGATGACGACGATCTTGAAAACTTCGCTCGGTTGCAGGTTGAAGAAGCCGAAATCGATCCAGCGCGTCGCTCCCATGGTCGTTTTACCGACGAGCATGACCAGAAGCAGCAACGCCAGGGTGATGCCGTAGAGGAAGAAGCCGAGATATTCGAGATGGCGGTAATCAAAGGTACAGAAGGTCATGGCGATGACCAGGCCGAAACCGCACCAGACCAGCTGTTTGAGATAGATCGGGAGACCGGCCGGTGCCCAGCCGGAGGTCGTGCTGTAGAGATTGAGAATCCCGAGGCCCGCCACCAGCAGCACGAGCAGGAGCAAGACCCAGTCAAAATGTGTCACCAGACGGCGATCGAACATGCTTGATCAGTCTCCTGCGGCCGGGGCTTCGGCCACCGGCTGCGTCAGGGGAGGTGCGAGGCCGAAATACTGGTTCATGATCGCCCGGGCAATGGGGGCGGCCGAGCTGCCGCCGTGGCCGCCATGATCGACGACAACGGCGACAGCGATCTGCGGACGCTCGGCCGGGGCATAGGCGACAAAGAGGGCGTGATCGCGAAAACGATAGGGGTCATCGATGACGACGGCATTGTCCTCCTTGCGCTTGATCACCTGGGCGGTTCCGGTCTTGCCGGCGACGCGAATGCCGTCGATCCGGGCGGCGGCGCCGGTGCCGCCGTAGTCGTTGACGACGGCTTCGAGCCCCCGCCGCACCGGCGGCAGCACGCCCGGCGCGAAATCGAGGATGCGCTTGACCTCGGGCTTCCCCTCGTAAAGGGTGGCGCCATCGAGATCTTCGACCCGGAGGAGGAGTTGGGGGCGCAGGACCGTCCCGCCGTTGGCCACCGCCGCCGTCATCACCGCCAGTTGCAACGGCGTCGTCAGGACGTAGCCCTGGCCGATGGCGGCGATGACCGTTTCGCCATTGTACCAGGAGGTGCCATAGTTCCGCCGCTTCCACTCGCGGGTCGGAATCAGCCCCTTGCGCTCGCCATCGAGGGGGAGTTCGTTGGTCTGGCCCAGCCCCAGATCGAAAGCCATTTGCGCCAAGCGGTCGATACCGAGGTCGAGGGCTACCTCGTAAAACCAGACGTCGCAGCTTTCGCGCAAGGCCTTGCGCAGGTCGGTCTTACCGTGACCTTCCTTCTTCCAGCAGCGAAATTCGCGGTCGCCGTAGGCAAAGGACCCGCTGCAGTCGACGGTGGTGCCGGAACTGGCGGCACCGGCCTGCAAGGCGGCAAGCGCCGTGACGATCTTGAAGGTCGAACCGGGCGGATACTGCCCCTGGATGGCGCGATTCTGCAGGGGGCGCAAGGGGTTCTTGACCAGCTCGCTCCAGCGCTGCACCGAAATCCCCCCGGAAAAGAGGGCCGGATCGAAGCCGGGCCGGCTGACCAGGGCGAGGACCTCGCCGCTGTTGACATCGAGGACCACGGCCGCCCCGGCCTTGTCGCCGAAGGCGCCTTCGGCCACTTCCTGCAGCGCCGTGTCGAGGGTGAGGTAGATCTTCTTCCCCGGCACCGGCTCCAGCGCCTTGAGCTGGCGCAATTCGCGACCCCGCGCGTCGACTTCGACCCGGCGCTCCCCCGAGGTGCCCCGCAGATACGGTTCGAGGTGCTTTTCCAGGCCGATCTTGCCGACGGTATCGCCGCTGCGGTAGCCCTCGAACTTGCCGCCGGCGAGATCTTTTTCCGAGATCTCCCCGACATAACCAAAGGTGTGCGCCGCCATCGCGCCGTGGGTGTAGGAGCGGACCGGCTGGACTTCGATGAGGACCCCGGGGAGGGCCAGACTGTTCTCCTGGATCTGTTCCATGGCGTCGCGACCGATATCCGTCGCCAGCGGCAGCGGCTGATAACGGGGGAGACGCCGCCCGGCTTCCCAGCGCCGCTTGAGTTCTTCCAGGGAGATGCCGAGGAGGGTGGAGAGGCGCTGCAGCAGCGGCTCGGGGAAGGAGACTTCGTTACGCAGAACGGAGACGCCGAAGGCCGGGCGATTTTCCACCAGCAGCTCGCCATGACGATCGAAGACCGGCCCGCGCGGGGGCTCGATGGGAACGTAGCGGACGCGATTGCGCTCGGAGAGGGCCTGATAATCCTCGGCCCGAATGACCTGCAGGTACCAGAGACGCCCGAGGAGGACGAGGAAAACCGCGACGGCGAGGATGGTCAGAAAGAGAAAACGACGGCGGAGGAGGACGGCGGCGGCCGCGGGGGAGTTAAGACCCATGGGCGCTTTTCAGATGGATGATACCGGGGAGGCGCAAACGGCCGGGATAGCGGCGATGCAGGTGCGTCACCAGCAGCAGCAGCAAAGCGGCACAGAGGACATTGGTTCCGGCCTGGAAGACCAGGTGTTGCAGGACGACGAGCCACATCCCGCCGAGATCGGCAAAGAAACCGAAAAAGAGCAGAAGAAGGGGCTGCACGAAGGAGACCGCAGCGACCATGACCAGCAAGAGGAAGCGGCTCTCGCCATTGAGGGACAGAATCGCCCACCGCCCCAAGAGAAAGATGGTGAGATAGACCACGGCGTGGAGGCCGAGGAACGCCCCGGAGGTAACATCGAGGAGCCAACCAAAGCTCCAGGCGAGCATGCCGCCGCGCACGAAATCCTCGATCAGCATGAGATAGACGGTGAGGAGCAGGAGCAGCTCCGGCTTCAGCGCGGCGGGGAGAAAAGCCGGCAACACGGCCGTTTGCAGCAACAAGCAAAGCAGCGCAAGAGCCAAAAGAGAGAGGCAGCGGGTCATGGCGGACTCCCCGCCCCGCTCAGGACCAGAACTTCTTCGAGACGGGCGAAATCGACGGCGGGAGCGACCTGGATGGTCTGAAACATGCTGAAGCCGCCGCGCACCACGCTGACGACAACCCCGACCGGCAACCCCTTGGGGAAGATTCCGCCGAGGCCGGAGGTGACGATGACGTCGCCGACGACCACATCCTCGGGGAGGGCGACATAGTCGAGAATCAGACCGGCGCCGGTCCCTTGGCAGATGCCGCGGGAGCGGGTGCGCTCGACCAGGGTGGCAACGGCCGAGGAGGCATCGGTGATGAGGAGGACGCGGGACGAGCGGGAGGCGTTGCGGACGACGCGACCCACCGCGCCCTGATCGTTGACCACCACCGCCCCCTCGCTGACACCGTCGCTGCTCCCTTTGTCGATGGTCACGGTCTGGAACCAGTTGGTGGCATCGACGCCGATGACGCGGGCGGCGACGGTCGGCACCGCGGCCTGGTCGCGAAAGGCGAGGAGGCCTTTAAGCCGCTCGTTTTCGCGGCGAAGTTCTTCCTGGCCGATGAGTTCGGCCCGCAGACGCCGATTCTCGGCAGCGAGAAACTCTTCCGCGTCGGCGCTACCGCCGAAGAGGGAACCAAGGAAGGACGAGCCCCGGCTCACCCCCTGCTGCATGGGGAAAAGAAGCCCGAGAACCTGTCGTTCCCCGGCATTGGTGGTATCGCGGCGACGCAACTGGAAAGAATAAAAAGAGAGGGCGACAAAGAAGAGGAGGGCGAGAAGGAAAAGGGTACGATATTTACGCAACAACTCAAACATGGTCTAAACCGGTGGCAAATCCGCCGAGCGCATGCCCCCCTCCGAAGCGGGTCGGTGGGGGGGGCAATCCGACTGTCAGGAAAAAACCGCGACGCGGCGCAGCAGGTCGAGTTCGTCCAGAACCTTGCCGGAACCGAGAACGACACAGGAGAGAGGATCTTCGGCGATGACCACGGGGAGACCGGTCTCTTCCCGCAGGAGCATGTCGAGATTTTTCAGCAGCGCACCGCCGCCGGCGAGGACGATTCCCTTGTCGACGATATCCGCCGCCAGTTCCGGAGGGGTCCGTTCGAGGGCGATGCGCACGGCTTCGACAATGGCATTGACCGGTTCGGAAAGGGCTTCGCGAATCTCCGTCGAATCGATATCGAGGGTCTTGGGGATACCGGTAACCAGATCGCGCCCCTTGACTTCCATGTGGCGCGGTTCGCCGTCGGGAAAGGCGTTGCCGATCTCGATCTTGACCTGCTCGGCGGTCCGTTCCCCGATGAGGAGATTGTATTTGCGCTTGAGATACTGGACGATCGCCTCGTCGAGTTTGTCGCCGCCGACCCGGACGCTCTTGGCGTAGACAATGCCGGCCAGGGAGATGACGGCCACCTCGGTGGTCCCGCCCCCGATATCGACGATCATGTTCCCCGAGGCCTCGGTGATCGGCAGACCGGCGCCGATGGCCGCAGCCATCGGTTCCTCGATCAGATAGACCTCGCGCGCGCCGGCCGACTCGGCCGATTCGCGCACCGCCCGCTTCTCCACCTGGGTAATCCCCGAAGGGACGCAGATGACGATGCGCGGCCGCACCAGGGTTTTGCGGTTGTGCACCTTCTGAATGAAGTAACGCAGCATCTCCTCGGTGATGTCGAAGTCGGCGATAACCCCGTCCTTCATCGGCCGGATGGCGACAATGCTCCCCGGCGTCCGGCCGAGCATGCGCTTGGCCTCGGTACCAACCGCCAGAACCTTGCGGTGCGAGGTGCCGTCGCGCTGCACCGCGACCACCGAAGGTTCGTTGACGACAATCCCCTTCCCCTTGAGGTAGACGAGGGTATTGGCCGTTCCGAGGTCGATGGCAAGGTCGTTGGAAAATAGACCCCAGACAGAATCAAAGAGGTTGAACATGACGGGCGACTCTCCTGTGAACGGGGGTCGGGAGGAAACGGACCCCTCCTGAAAAATGCCCCTCACACTAGCAAAATCTTTATGGATTTTCAAGGTCTAAAAGGAAAAATATATTGCATTTCACCCCTTGATTGACTAACATGCGGCCCTGTTCGCAAGACCCTGCCCCGAGGCAAAAAGGAGAGTTTGAATCCGATGCTGGACCTGATCCGTAAGAAAAAGAAATCGGTAATCATCAAGATAGTTTTCTGGTCGATCATCGCCACCTTCGTCGGCACCATTTTTCTCGTTTGGGGGAAGGGCGACGACGCCGGCCAGCCAACCGCAGCCTTTGCCGTCGAGGTAAATGGCGACAGCATCGCCCTGGAAGATTACCAGTCGGCCTATGCCAACATCTACCGCCTTTACCAGAACGTCTACCGCGACCAGCTCACCCCGGCCCTGGAGAAGCAACTCAACCTGCGCCAGCAGGCCCTCGACGCTCTCATCGAACAGGAATTGCTGCTGCAGCAAGCCGATCGCCTGCAACTGCGGGTCGGCAAACAGGAACTGGTCGACGCCATCGCCAAAATCCCCGCCTTCCAGAAGGACGGTCTCTTCAACAAGGAGACCTACATCCAGGTTCTCCGCGGTCAACGCCTGACCCCGGAGTCCTTCGAATCCCTGCAGGAGCGCGACCTTCTCATCGAGAAGGTGCGCAACCACATCCGCCAGAACATTACGGTCGACGAGAGTGAGATCCAGCAGGAGTATCGCGACCGCAACGAGAAGGTCGACCTCCTCCTCGTGCGTGTCGACCCGGCCGCTTTCGAGAGTCGGGTCAGGATCGAGCCGGCCCCCTTGCAGAGCTACTTTGCCGCCAATGTC
>Ga0209212_1008889_pt1 | contig 10657 bp, 9 predicted proteins | sample RifGroC2_FD_183996 | JGI IMG/M metagenome (GOLD analysis project Ga0209212, IMG submission 183996) | Groundwater microbial communities from Rifle, Colorado, USA - Groundwater C2 (SPAdes) (version 2) | ecosystem: Environmental > Aquatic > Deep subsurface > Groundwater | place: Rifle, Colorado... | reverse complement strand
TGTTGAAGGCAAGAAGCAAGTTATACTTATCGGTAATAAGAATTGTGTTACTTATAAAGAAGTCTTTCCTTTGATAAAAGAAAATAAGTTGTGGTCAGGTCGTACAGAGTGGTCCGGGGGCATGTGGTTTGAGACAAAGGATCCAGGTGACGTCGATAAGGTTGTAGACAATGTAAACATGAAGAATGTGTCATCTGTCTGGTTTGCGAACCTGGACCACGGTAGACGCCATGAACATATACCGTTAATGACGATGGCGGATAATTTAAAATACAGCAAGCACAAAGAGATTCGGGGCCAAAAGAAATATGCGAAATATGATAATTATAACGCTATCGAGGTGCCATTTACCGATGCCATTCCGAGCGATTATCGCGGTTTGATGGGTGTGCCGATTAGTTTTATTGACAAATATTCCCCTGAGCAGTTTGAGATTGTCGGAATGTGTGAAAATGAAGATCTCTATAAATTAAAAACGAAGATATACACAACAGCAGAATGTAAGCAGGCGTACTTGGATAAATTCGGAAAGAAAGGGACCTATGATTTGAATGCAAGCGGAGTGCTTGTTAGAGACGGTTTGTTGGAAAAAGTTTACCAGAGAGTGCTTATCAGGCATAGGAAAACCAAATGAATACAACCTTAAAAACAGAAATTAGCGTAGAAGATGTTTGTGAAGGATTTGTCTATAACGAGCTTGAAGGTAAGGGGTTGTTTGGTTTGTCTGGAGCGTTGACTATTCAGCCGGAGTATCAGCGCAACTATATCTATGCTTCCGATGGCGGCAAAAAAGAAATGGCCGTCATTGAATCAGTCCTTAAAGGATATCCGATAGGATTGATTTATTTTAACAAGGTAAGCGATAGCAATCTGGAGGTTTTAGACGGACAACAGCGTATTACCAGCCTTGGACGGTTTGTAACTGGCAAATTCGCTATAAAAGAAAATGGCATGGAGCAATATTTCACCGGTATCGCGGCAGATAAACAAGCCAAGATTTTAAAAGCGAAACTACTAATTTACGAATGCGAAGGCGCCGAAAGCGAGATAAAAGAGTGGTTCAAAACAATCAATATTGCTGGGGTTCCTCTCAATAACCAGGAATTACTCAACGCCGTGTATTCTGGCCCATTTGTTACGCTCGGCAAGGCAGAGTTTAGTAACAGCCAAAATGCCAACATACAAAAATGGAGCGCGTATATATCTGGTAGCGCCAACAGGCAGGACTTTCTGGAATGTGCGCTGGATTGGGTAAGCAAAGGCAATATTGGCGATTACATGAGCCGGCATCGCTTTGATAAGAGTATCAATGAATTAAAAAAGTATTTTGGTAGCGTGATTGATTGGGTTTCGAGTGTATTTACCGACGTGGAAGGCGAGATGCGCGGTTTGGAGTGGGGAAGGCTTTACGAAGAGTATCACAAGAAAGCTTATAGCCCGGCAAAAGTTTCCTCTGAAGTGCAAAAGCTCTATGCTGATCCGTATGTGAAAAACCGCAAGGGGATCTTTGAGTATATTCTCGGCGGTTCCAATGACACAAAATTGCTTGAGGTCCGGGTTTTTGACGAGGCCACGAAAAAGTCGGTATATGCGGCACAGAAAGCAAAGGCTGAGGCAAAGGGCAAATCAAACTGCCCGCTCTGTGCTATCGGACACGATGCCAACAAGAGCAAGATCTGGGCAATCGGTGAAATGGACGCCGACCATGTCGCAGCCTGGAGCAAGGGTGGCGAGACATCACCCAAGAACTGCCAGATGCTTTGCAAGACACACAACCGTGCAAAAGGGAATCGTTAAGTTGGTTTATTTGAGCTGAGAGACTGGGTCGGGTTTAATCGAAATTAAGGCCCAAGTGTATATATGAAAAAACTCAAGATTGATATAAAGAACTGCTATGGGATAAAGAAGTTTCAGTATGATTTTGATTTTTCAGATAATCGTGCAATAGCGATTTATGCCCCGAATGGAGTAATGAAGAGTTCCTTGGCGAATACATTTAGGGATTTATCAAATGGCGCCGTATCAAAAGACCGAGTGTTTGCTGCTCGGCAAGCGGAACGATCGATTAATGATGAAAATGGCACTGAACTCCCAAAAGAAAATATTTTTGTAATAAGTCCGTATGATGAGGTTCTGGGGCATACCGAAAAGACCTCCACACTACTTGTTAACGCTAAATTAAGAAAGGAATATGAAGCGTTGTACGCCCAGGTGGATGCTGCAAAAAATATGTTTTTGGAGGCACTTAAAGAGCTATCTGGCTCAAAGAAGGATTTAGAGAAAGAAATATCGTCTGCTTTTACAAAAACTGATAGTGATTTCTATAAAGCACTTTTTCGGATTGAAAAAGAAATGCAGGAGCAGAAGGATGCTCCATATGCGGATGTCGCCTATGACCAGATATTTGATGATAAGGTGCTATCTTTTTTGAAGGCCAAGGATTTTAAGACAGCGATTAAGGAGTATATCGAGAAATACAATGAACTTCTCGCGGCATCTACATATTTCAAGAAAGGAGTTTTCAATTATTACAATGCTTCAGCTATTGCGAAGAACCTCGCTGACAATGGTTTTTTTGAGGCTAAGCACTCGGTCGTGTTGAATTCTGAAACAAAGACTGAGATTTCAAGTCAAGCCGAGTTGGAAAAGCTTATTGAGGACGAAAAGAATCAGATTCTTAAGGATAAAGAGTTGCGAAAACGATTTGCTGATGTTGAAAAGCAAATAACAAAGAACGCGAATGTGCGCGACTTTAATGACTATTTATTAAAAAATGAGAAGATATTGCCGGCGCTGGCAAACATAGATGTGTTCAAAGAAGAACTATGGCGCTCGTATTTCCATGTGAAAATAGATCTTTATAATAACCTTCTTGCGAAGTATCAGGAAGTGAATAAGAGAAGGACTGAGATAGAAGAGGCGGCAAGAAAAGAGCGCACTCAATGGGAGAGCGTTATTGAGATATTCAATAATCGCTTCCATGTTCCATTTAAGCTTGAGGCTGAAAACAGAGTCGCGGTAATACTTGGACAAGACCCTCTCTTAAGCCTGGGCTTTACTTTTAAAGATGGAGAGGATACTGCTCAGGTCGAGCGAAACGACTTAATGCGGGTGCTAAGCACAGGCGAAAAGAAAGCTCTTTATGTTTTAAATATTATTTTTGAAGTCGAGGCCAGGAAGCAGGCAAAACAAAAGACCATTTTTGTTTTAGACGATGTGGCGGATTCTTTCGACTATAAGAATAAGTATGCAATTGTTGAGTATATGCGTGAGATATCTGAGACGCAAGACTTTTATCAGATTATACTAACGCATAACTTTGATTTCTTTAGGACCATTAGCAGCAGGGGTATTGTTAAATACTCACAGTGCTTTATGGCGTCGAAGACCGCGGACAAGTTAACGCTCAATCAGGCCCAAGGTATTAAGAACATATTCGTGAATGATTGGAAGCGCAACTTTTATACTGATGCGAAAAAGAGACTTGCCTCTGTTCCGTTTATTCGCAATATCATTGAGTATACCAAGGGAGATAGTGATCCGGATTATGTGAAACTTACCGCGCTTCTGCATTGGAAGAGTGAGTCTGCTGCCGTTCTCCAGAAAGACTTGTCTGACATTTTTAATAAAGTCTTTGGGGATAGTGGAGTATGCTCCGAGCCAGAGAAAAAGCTGGTTGACGTGATTGAGGATGAGGCGAAAAGATGCCTTGAAGCTACAGAAGGTATAAATTTTGAGAACAAGATAGTTTTATCAATGGCGATACGGTTGGCCGCTGAACGGTATATGATTACCAAGATTGGGGCATCGCCCGAGTTGGAAAACATTAACGCTAACCAAACATATGCTTTGTTTAAATTGTTTAGCGAAAAAAATAGTGCCGAGTCGGTTGCGATTGGGGTTGTAAAGCGTGTAATGCTTATGACCCCAGAGAATATACACCTGAATTCTTTTATGTATGAGCCTATACTTGACATGTCAGATGAACATCTCCGAAAGCTTTATCAAGAGGTAGTTTCCCTCACGGCTGCAGCGTAGGTATGTAAAAAGTTGGGGGCGATTAAGCCCACGCTCGGGTTTAGGATTGATTGTGGTGGGGATAGGGCCAGGCCTTGACTTCTTACTTATTGGAACTAAAAGCTGATGCAAATAATTCAAGGCCTGACTCCAAAGCCGTAAAGAAGGTGGCCACCGGTAATTTGTTTATCTGGGTTTGCGTATGAAAAATACTATTTATGGAAAGCATATCGAGGAGTGTGAAAGCTGTATTAAAGAGATAGTTGAACTTGCATTAAAACTTAAAGACAAGCAACGCCCCTGCGAGTTCTTTCATTATACAGGTCTGATGCGCGAACGAATTTTAGATTGTGAATCAATCCTTACGCGAATGGATGTGAGGCGCAGACGACTATTGTCATTGGATAAGCAGTTACATGTTATGAGGGCCAAGACTGCTCGTATTGTCCCAGGGGTGCCGCTTCCAGAAGAAATGCAAGTCATTATGCGGACTGAAAACAAAATATCCAGAGAGTTAAGGATGGATTTCGAATCTCTTTACCTGTTTGGAATGATGTTGTTGGATCAATGGGCATTGGTCGCGAAATGTATTGCGGGCATTTCGATTGCAAAGAGACATCCTTTTAACGAGATTGTGGAATTATATGAATCCAGCAAAGGGGGGCAGTTAAAAACTTTATTAAACAATACAGCCGGACAATTGTTATGGCTGTATCATAATTTTAGAGTCTTTAGAAATGTCTTTGTTGCGCATCCGGTGCAGTCATGGCAACGTGGGGTAACACGCGGTATCTCCGGGATGGATTTTCGATTATTTATACCTGCGCCACCTGGCCATCGTATCGAAAAGCGAACGTTAAATAAAGAAATGGAATCCATGATTCGATTGGTTCCCCAATATATCCATATAAATCGCAACCATGGAGAACATTTAAATCCGCGCGAAATATTACAGGTTCTAATCGAAGGAATTGGCGCAATTCCCCAAAAAGAAGACCGTTTACAGATTGAGGGCCTCTATAAACGATATGGAGGTTCAACTCCGACATATCAGACAGTGGGCACAAAGCTGATTCAATTTTGTGCGGAAGGATTAAAAGAGTTCGTAAATATGCTCAAGGAAAGTCCTAACACACTTAACTTGGATTATATCGGCAACGCGACATCTTCAGCAAGATAATGGAAGATAAGACTTTTGCCGGCGGTGTGAAGGATTATCTGCTGCGGCGGGTTTATAAGAGGATGAGCCAGGAACCGTAATATGCCTAAAAGATGGGAGATCTATGAGGGTCAGATATTTGATCATCTGAAAACCAAGTATCCAGGGTACACATTTAAAAAGGATGATTCTATTGATGGGCGGTTTAGCAAAGTCCCTCGGCAAATTGATATCGCAATGCGAAGCAAGGTTGCCGGGAGTGATTCACTAATGGTTATAGATTGTAAATGTTTTGAGACCAAAGTTGATGTTAAGGATGTGGAGTCGTTTATCGGAATGCTGGAGGATGTCGGCGCGCATTTTGGCGTGCTAGTTACCAATAAGGGTTATACGCCCGCCGCGAAAAATCGAGCCAAGATTAGAGATGTCCGATTAGATGTCGTAGCCTTTGCTGATATCGATGAGTACGATTTCGATATGTCGATATGCGTGGAATGCGAGCCCGGAGTGGATAAGCCGCCGGGAGTAATTGATTGGGGAACAGACTCGGACACTGGCTTAGTAACAGGGCGGTGCGATTGGTGTAATACATTGCATGTCAAATGTCCTGATTGCGCGACAGAAACAGCAATAAATGAATTTGAATACGATTCGGATAAAGAATGTGATGGCGGATGCGGGACCAAGTACCGTGTTACTAGAGAGCATGTGGGAAGTGGAATGACAGAGGAGCGATTAGAGATTGTGCGAAAGGGCAAATCTAAGAAATAGTTCGCCAAGCTTTTGTTTATGGAAAATAGTAGGAAAAGAAAAACAATCCCTGAAGAGTTGTCTGCGGATATTTTGTATGAATCCGACAGAATATGCTGTGTATGTCATCAGCCGGGCCTAGCGGTCCAGATTCATCATATTGATGGAGACCACTCAAATAACGCCCCTCATAATCTTGCGGTCTTGTGCCTTGAGGACCACGCACGGGTTTCTTCCAAATCCACTATGGGGAAGGGCATATCCCCGACCCTACTTACGAAATACCGGAATGAATGGTGTCAGGTTGTGAGAAGTCGGCGTGAAGCTCTTGTGGCTAAACCGACTATTGTTGCTGGCTCACCTGATGCCTATATTGAGGCGTTGGCCTGCCATGAGGTTAGAAAGATTTCATTCCATATGGACTCTCAGAACTGGTCTTCAGTTGAGAAGTGCCTGGACGAGATTGCCCCATATCCTGCGTCGTGGCATTATGGTGATCAGCTTCGCAGTGAGGTGTTGGATATCCTATATTCACTAGCTTGCTCCACGCGACACGAAATGCCTGAAAGTGTTGCCAGTCAAATCGAGTCAATCGCTTCCGCAGCCTTGCCGATTGCAAGCCTTGTTGCGCCAGCTCATAAACTTCCATCCGAAGAACAGATACATATTTTCCAAAGTGCACTTTCTATCGGATTTTCGCTTGCGCATGACGCCGTGAAGTATCTGAAGAATCATAAAGTCATGTTTGCAGGCACTCATTTGCTAAGGAAAGTGCTGCGCTATTCGCATCTTAATAAGCTTGAAGAGCTAAAGAAGGAAACCCTCGGCCGGTTTGAGCATCTGTTGGAAGTTGCGGGTTATGCAAATGACGAATACGCGAAAGAATGGATAATCTTTGATCGTGATGATGCTTTAGCATTGGATGGGGATCCTCTTCCCAAAATGCCGGGGAGCAGGATAAAATAATGCTGCCAGACTTTGATGGGCTGAAGCGGGCATTTATCCAGAAAATTAATGCGGATATGCAGAAGCATGTCCGTAATGAGCCGATACTGTCTCAAATTAAACACTATAGGCACTACGAAGGGAATCAAATGAATTCCCGGTCTATGGATGGGAATGTTCACGATTCCAATTATCGGGAGCTTTCAAGTAAATTCGAGATACGTAACGACGAGGTGATATCTGGTGGATATCTTACATACATCGAAAAGGTAATGAATACTGCCACTGACATCCAGGGGCAGGAGGTAGGCGTGGTTTTTAAAACTATTGGAGACGTTACCGAAAAGACTGGAAACGTTGTGGATGGGAGAAATGAACCTTTTGGCCCAGAAATGATACTCGCCGCCATTGATAAAGTTCTCATTGATTTCGATGAGAACGGGAATCCCAAGATGCCCTCTTTTGTTTTTCATCCAAGTATGAGGGAAAGGGTTATGGCGAGCAAGGCAAAATTGGAGAGTGATCCCGAATTCATACGGCGTCATGCGGAAATAATCGAAAAAAAGAGAAAAGAGTGGCATGATAGAGAGAGCAATAGAAAATTGGTTGACTAAGACCAACGAGCGGAATTTCCATATTCCGTTTTGCCAGGTATTGTTGAATTCCGGGCATAAAATTATTTATATCTCCCCGCACCGGCAGATGGAGCAGGGTAAGGACGTCTTTACGATAGCTCCGGATGGGGAGTACTGCGCTTATCAGTTGAAGACTGGGGATATTGACACCGCAGTCTGGCGCAAAATTAATGGCGAGATTAATGAGCTAATTCAATTGCCATTTCAGCATCCGGAAGTGGATAAACAAAAGCAGCATAAATCGTTTCTGGTTACAAATGGCGTTGTAAAGGATGAGGTTCGCCTGCAAATCCGGGATATTAATGAGGATAATCGGACAAAGAACCGCAATTATTCACATTTGTCATTTAAAGATCGGGACGAATTGCTGGGCGACTTTATCGATGCACAGAAGAAATTTCTTCCTGTAGAGATTCCTGACATTAAACTCTATCTCGAGTTATTTCTTTCGAATGGGCGTGATTTGTTCCCAAGAGAAAAATATTTTGATTTTTTAACAAACACGTTGTTTACTGCTGAAAATGCAAAGCAGAAGGCGAATTTCAAAAATGCCATTGGTAGCAGCGTAATAGTTACGGCATATCTGTTGAATAATTTCCAGACTGCTCAGAACTATACTGCAATTATCGAGGCGTGGACCTTGCTCTATGCTTCATTAATCCAGTATGCAAAGAAAAACAATGCGGATAAACCTGTATGGGCAGATTCAGCTCGGTTGATATTATCCGAAATAGCTTTTAACTTTGAACAATTAACAAAAGAACTTGATGAGCGAAAGAATTTGCTTGAAGGTGTAATCTCCGGGGATGGAGGAATAGTTTATAATGCCCGAACGACAATATTGTTGGGGAATCTGGCGGCTTTTGAAAACTATAAGCTGACATCGGATACCGCATATAAGCCGTCGACGAAACTGATTGACCTGATAGCTAAATACAAATCAAATTTGTGGTTTTGGGGCGAATCCGCTTTTCCCTTATTTTTTAACCTAATCAAATTTCTTGAGTCGGCAGGGGATCATGCTGCGGCGCAGGCATTGCTTGAGGAGATGTCCTTGGACATCTTGATTGGCAATGATAGGGAAAAAGAAGAGGGGGCGTATGCCGGTGTATATAATACCCCGGAGGAATTATTGGGGCGGTATCTGCTAGGAAAAAAAGAGTTGGATTACAGACAGTTCGCGGGGAGTTCGCACATTCTGTATGTCCTTGTGCTGATGCTGGCTAAAAGAAACAAAAAGGGCTTCATAGCGAAGTATTGGAAAGATATCTCCTGGTTTAACCTGCTGGAGTTTGTCCCGGCTGATGCGACGGATTTCTTTGCTTATCATACTGGCAAAGGCTCCAATAACTCGAGTTTCCCCAATCAAACACAGAGTTGGACGGCTTTGGTGGCCGAAGCTAACGATGTTAGTGATATCTCGCCGCTCTATACGGAGTTTCGTGCGTTTATTTATCTGTACATCAATGTCTGTCCACACCGAGTCGGGAAGTCATTAATAAAGTGTCTGGATTCTTAAGCCCGAGGTAACAAATGAAGAAAGGGAAAAGCGGAATATACAACCCTGAAGTCGAACTTGCAAAAGGGGCGAAGTTTGAGGCTGCGACTTACGACAAGACTCAAAAGATTACAGTTGTCGCGGCCAAGGTAACTGTTGGTGGTACGTCTGGGATTGCTGAAATCTCCGGCATTGCTACCGGGCGTACCGATGCCAGCATAAACGGCTGTATCGGCATTTGGTTGTCCATCTTCCGCTTTATGCGGCCAGATGGCACAATTAACCATGTTGCAGGCTGGAACATAATGCTGCCGCTCAAGGCCATGCAGACCGCCGCGGCCACGGCAAAAGCGTTTGCCAAGATAATCAATACTGGCCCCAGGCCGTACAAGGCCGCAGCAACCGGCGCCAAACTGAAAATAGTCTATACCGAAAAATAATCATGAAAAAGACCATATTCGTAGGAATACTCTTTCTTCTCCCGCAATTCGGTTTTGCGGCCGACCCCAAACCTGTTTACAAATGGGTTTCCGCCAATGAGTATTACATGATACTGCCTACAGGGCAGAGCCTGGATATTTCCGGCGGTGGTAATGAGAGCGTTAAGCCCTGGGGCTTTGGCTTCCGCGCTGTCGGTCATGAAACTATTTCTAAGACGGGCGGGTTGCAGTTCCAAAGCATCAAAGTTGATAATCCTGTCACGGGCAAAGACACGTTCTATCTTTTTGATCTGCTGCTCGGTATGCAGTATATCGCACCGAAGGTGCAGGGTAAACCTTTACGGCTGACTGCTTCAGCCTTTGCCGACTTGGGGCTGTCTGATACTACGCTTTACGCGGCGCCCATGATATCCGCCGGGTTGCTCTACACAACCGAGGAATACGCGGATACGCCCACCGGGTTTACTTTTGATGTTTTCTACCGGCTTATAGACCTCGACCTAGATAATGTCGGCGGCGGCAGGGCTGGTACGCTTAAGCCTGCGCTTGGGTTTAAAATCGGCTATATTTTTGAAGGCTTTTGGACGATCAAAGAGAAATCTAAAGAATGAAAAGACTTAACTCTTGGCAGCCTGCTTATAAAATCAGTTCCAAGATAGCCAGGGCGTTGATGGACATTGAGTCCGCAAAGACCATTGTGGAACGCACGGCTTTGCCGCCTGCCGTTGAGGCGGAGTTGCGGCGCGCAGCTATGGTGCGGTCCACGCATTTCTCTACCCGTATAGAGGGCAACCGGCTTACCCTGAAGGAAGCGCAGGACGTAATAGAGCGCAAGAAGACTTCTTTCCATGGCCGCGAGCGCGACATCAGTGAGGTGCGCAATTACTGGAACGCTATTTTGAAAGTGGAAGAATGGGCCGCAAAGCGGACGGAGTTCTCCGAGGATTTGATAAAGAAGCTGCACGCCATAGTGGAGAAGGGCAAACGCTCAAAGGCCACGCCCTACCGCACAGGGCAGAACGTTATTAAAGACTCGGCCACCGGCGCTATTGTCTATATGCCCCCGGAAGCCAAGGACGTGCACAAGCTTATGGCCGAAATGGCGTCCTGGGTGCGCCAGGCCGAGAGGAACGGCATCCCCGGCCCCATAATAGCGGCGCTGGCGCATTATCAGTTCGTTACTATCCATCCCTATTATAACGGTAACGGCAGG
>Ga0209212_1008888_pt1 | contig 10657 bp, 11 predicted proteins | sample RifGroC2_FD_183996 | JGI IMG/M metagenome (GOLD analysis project Ga0209212, IMG submission 183996) | Groundwater microbial communities from Rifle, Colorado, USA - Groundwater C2 (SPAdes) (version 2) | ecosystem: Environmental > Aquatic > Deep subsurface > Groundwater | place: Rifle, Colorado... | reverse complement strand
TTTACCGGGACTTTGCAAAAACACATGCCAACCCCGACACAGACGGCAACTCCCCATACCACCGGGCCGTTATGTGGCATAGCAAGTCGAAAAAACAGGCTATCAGTTATTTAGACATTTTATCATGACATGTAATTTCTGCATATTTATCGGGACTACGCCATCTATAAAAATTATCTTGACATGACCGGTTTGCGCCATCGCTCCTTGCAAATTGCAATTCACGGTTTTGTATTTTTAAATTTACAAAACCGGCCCATGAGCACAATTTGCAAGTTTTGCCTACCCTTCGCAAACCTGGTTCAGTTCCATTTATCGGGACTTTAAAGATGCTACGCCACATAACGGCCTTTTCATGACTTCTCACTATGACTAATAACTACCGGTTTACCAAGACAAAATGCTTCTCGGAAATACAGAAAAAGTCTATTTTCGCAATATGATTAATCTAACAAAAGATCAGATCAAAGAGATTGCCGAACAACTTGACTGTGGCAATAGATGCTATATTAATAAAGAAACAGGTGATATTAAAACTACTCCTGATTTTGATAATGGGTATGCTGATGAAGAATTATGGGCAGATGTTTTAGAAGAACTTGAAGAGAATTGGGACAAATATATTCAGATCGAAAAGATGGAATCTTATGAATCTTTTAATTTAATGGCTGACTTTGCTGAGAGTGTTGATAGTAAAGAATTACGTGAGAGTCTGATAAATGCCTTAAATAAAAAACATCCTTTCAGAAACTTTAAATGGGTTGTCGATAATTCCGGACCATATCGTCAGAAATGGTTTGACTTTAAAAACCAGAGGTTAATTGAGTGGGTAAAAGATCAGCTTGAGGTCTTAGATTTTGAACGCGAAAATGAATAACAAAGAGTTAGAAAAGAAAGTTAAACAATTCACCTCAGAACTTGCCTATAAAAAAGGCTACGTCTGTTCTGTGGATGTACTCTTAAAGCTTGGATTTATAACTGAAGTCGATTATCAAAACTGGAGATTTGGCAAGATTCCGTATCTTGAAAAGGCATGCCAGGCAAATCTACATAAGCTATCTGCTGTTAACAGGTTTATTCGTAAGTACTCAGCTGAATGGAATTTTGAAGCATCATGGACAGGATACAATAAATGGGGTAAGGGTACTAAAAAGAGACTTATTTTCAGTAAATCGCGAGATCCGCAAATAGAGAGTTTATACGCTACTCACTTTCTGAATAAAAAACGAATCCATGAATTAAACATGGAGAGACAAATCAAAAGTTCATCGCCACCAGAAATCGAGAAAAATCAAGAGCCAGATTCACTGCCTGACGAGAGAATAATTGCTACGACCACATAACACGGACGGTATAATTAATAAGCTTGTCACGGTTTTTGCTTTTACTCCTGCTACCAAGACAAATTCGTAATGCTTGTACCGCGACCGCGCCAGTGCCCATTTAAAACATCCTGCACCGGGACTATTCCCCGGTCACTTATTAAACTTGTACCACGACACTCCCAGTGCTCAATAAAATTTGTACCATGACTGCAAAAACACGCGCCATACTCTCCTTGCACCGGGACAACTTTTCGGCTAAAGTACCAGGACCCTGCCCGGATGCTTCGTCGAGTAACGCTTACTAATTATACCGCCGGGCCGTTAGGCGTCATAGCGAACACAAAATGAGAGACTTACTACATAAGATAATTTATCTTGACACTTGTATTTTGTTCACTTATCGGGACTCAACCATCTACCAAATTCTGTTTGACATGGCCGGCTTGACCCGACGCTCACTTGCATATGATAATTCACGGTTTTGTTTTTTGAAATTTACAAAACCGGTTCATGAGCATCATCTGCAAGTTTTGCCCACCCTCCCAAGCCTGGTTCTCGTCCGTTTACCGGGATTTAAAATGCTACGCCGCCTAACGGCCTTATGAATAAATATTCTATAATTAGTTGATTTTGTTTAATCAAATAAAATACTTACCTTTGGCGTTAGTAACGCAGCACGGAACATGATTACTTCGTTTGGATCCAAGGAGACTGAAAAAATATGGAATGGGGATAGAGTTAAAAATCTACCTCAGGAAATTCAGCAAATTGGAAGGAGAAAATTAAGGATGCTTAATAACTCACAGAATCTGATTGACTTAAAAGTACCTCCATCGAATAAACTAGAGAAACTTTCCGGAAAGATGAGTGACTTTTACAGCATCAGGATAAATGATCAATGGAGGATCGTTTTTAGATGGGACGATGGAAACTCAAGTGATGTGACAATAATGGATTATCATAAATAGACAAATGGAAAAACTAGCAAATATTCACCCGGGAGAGATTCTTCTCGAAGAATTTCTTAAACCTTTAAATATATCTGCTTACAGACTTTCAAAGGACCTTGGAATCCCCCAGACCAGAACGTCTGAGATTATTAAGGGCAACAGAAGCATTACTGCTGACACTGCTATACGATTAAGTTACTATTTTGGTAATTCTGCAAAATTCTGGCTTGGAATACAGAATGACTATGATCTTGAGCAAGAAAAAAAGTCAAAAGCACCTGAATTCAAACATATTAAGAGACTAAAAGAACACGCAGTATAGCGAGATTATCTTTTCAGACCGAGACAAATTATTCATCAACAGATTTGTGACTGGACAACGATAAATGCTACGAACGCCTAACACGGACGGTTGGGGTAATAAACTTGTCACAATTTTTGCGACCCACAACCGGACAGTTATCATGACAAAGTAAACTTCGATTACTCTATTAAATCTTTTGGCTGCTGATGGCCAGGACAGTGATAAATCGGGACTAATAACTTATACCTGGATTGGCAAAAATTGCGCCATGGTGGCTTGCTCGCCGGGACAACTTTTCGGCTAAAGTACCGGGATTCGTATCGGCGGACGGCGCCACCAACGTTTACTCCCTCAACCGCCGGGCCGTTAGCGTTCATTTTCAGCACTTTCCGAGACTATTTAAAAACCAACTTAGGAACTATATTTTGACGAGACAACTTCTGTTTTACCTAGATAAATTGACCAAGACCAAACGAACGCTAACTCATCACTGGCTTTAAGTTATATCGCACCATCATTCAAAAACAGTTTATTTTGTAACCTTTTCTTGAGTGAAGGGATCAAATGAGCGTAACCAAAATCTTATTATCATGAGCGCATTTGCATTATTTACTCTAGCACTTATTGCTTTAGCAGGATTATTCCTCGCTTGGTTCTTCGTCCGAAGAGCAAGATTTAAAGAAAAAATAATTCTGATTGAAAAGGGGATTGACATTAAAGACCTTAATTTAATAGGAGATAAAAAAGGTCAGTTCTCATGGCTAAAAATTGGGATTGTTCTTATTAGTATATCAATGGGGCTTCTGTTAGGAGCTTTCTTAATGGCTATTCCGTTTTTTGACAAAGTAGCTGCAGGGAACCTTCCTTTGCTATTAATATTTCTATTTGGAGGAATTGGGATGGTACTTGCAAATTTTCTGGATAAGCCAAGAGGACAGAAGTAAAAAATGGATGACATTTTCATTCAAAAAATCCTTGCAGGAGACTCGGAAGCATTTCGACATATAATAACAAAATATAAAGACATGGCTTATTCAATCGCCATGTCTGTTATAAAAGATGAATTTTATGCAGAAGAGATTCTTCAAGTGTCATTCTTGAAAGCCTTTGATAAACTAAATACTTTTAAGGGGCGTTCAAAGTTTAGTACTTGGTTCTACAGGATTGTTATTAACGAATCTTTTAAATATGTAAAAAAACATAAAACTGAATTCGTGGATTTTGTAGAAAACTTTCCAGAGATTTCCAATGAAATTAATAATTCAATTTTAAAATTAGTGGAGGATGATCAAAAGTATTTTATTAATGAAGCACTTAAAAAAATTTCTTCTAAAGAAAGCCTTGTTTTGAGATTGTTTTACCTTGAGGAGAATAGTGTTGAGGAAATAGGTAACATAACGGGTTGGTCAGCTTCTAATATAAAAGTTATCCTTCATAGAGCAAGAATTAATTTAAGACATATCTTAACTGAAATTTATAAATTAGACAAAAAGGTATTATATTAATGAAAGAAAGAAATACAGATGAGACATTTTTCCGCGAGATAATGTCAAAGAGCAGATTAGATGTTCCCTTTCCCGATTTTGATGATAATGTAATGAGACTCATTGAAAAGAGACTTTTAAAAAAAGGATCAATCTCGAGAGACATAAAGCTTTCATGGGCTTTCTTTGTCATTGGATCTACTTTTGGAATAATAGTTTCAATAATCCTTCCAAAGTTACAAGAGTCTGTATTGGGCATTCCACTTGATAAATTCACAATACCTTTCCTGATAATTTTCTCATTCTTGTTTGTGACACAAATAGATAGTCTTATAAATTTCTATAAAAAGAAAACTTAATAAAACGAAACGCTAACACGGATGGTATGGGTAATTGCCTTCAGCAGCCCGGACAGCTTAGTAATCAGCTCCATAAGTCTATGCGATCAACATTAAACCCACTTAAATAAATTTCAGTACCGTGACTATTCCTGCTACCATGACAAAGTCAATAGGGCTGCTGGCCAACGCGCTGTTGTCATGGTTTTTGCATCGCCATCAATACAGTTTTATCGTGACGGGACAACTCCTGCCCACTTACCGGGACTCAGCCATCTGGACAAATTTGCCTGGACGAGAAAACTTCCATCCGTTTACCGGGACTTTGCAAAAACACATGCCAACCCCGACACAGACGGCAACTCCCCATACCACCGGGCCGTTATAAGCAAGCCAAGTTGTGCAGACCTTGACCAGTCTTTAAAATTTGATTAATTTTGATAAAAGTATAATTTGAACTAATTACTGGCTTAAAAAAAATTTCTTAGAGATGTCAAGTAATATAGAAAATTATTCATATGATATATTTATCAGCTACCGTCAAAAAGATAATAAGGGAGACAGGTGGGTAAGCAGGTTTGTTGAGGCGCTGAAAACGGAATTGGATGCCACTTTCAAAGAGGATATATCTATTTACTTTGATGAAAATCCTCATGACCGCCTTCAGGAAACCCATAATGTTGATAAGAGCCTTGAAGGAAAGCTTAAATGTTTGATTTTCATTCCCATTCTTTCCCAGACCTATTGCGATCCTAACAGCTATGCATGGCAATACGAGTTCTTGGCATTCCTCAAAATGGCTGAAACAGATCGTTTTGGAAAAGATATTAAGTTAAGAAGTGGCAATGTTGCCAGCCGGATTCTTCCAATACGAATACACGATCTTGAGCAGGATGACATTAAACTTTTTGAAAAAGAGTCTGGAAGTGTACTTCGGGCAATGGATTTTGTGTTTCATACCGCCTCAGGGGTAAATCGTCCTCTAAAGGTTAATGAGGATCACCCGCAAGATAATCTCAACAAAATATTCTACAGTGACCAAATAAACAAAGTGGCTCATGCAATAAAAGAGATTATTCTTGGGATGAAGACAGAACCTGTCCAGTTAGTGAAAGAAAAAACTCAGGAGAAAGCAAAATTTAATGAAGCGGTTAGAGAAGAGAAAGAAGCAGAATTAAAAAAACCTCTTATTTCAGCTAAGCGTAAATTACTTTCACAAATTATTATTCTGACAATTTTAGTTGTTGCAGGAATATTATTATATCCAAAAATATTCAAACGGGACAGACTGGAATTACTAAGATCAAAAAGTAGAATTTCAGTTGCAGTGATGCCGTTTCAAAATAGAACAAGTAACACCATATGGGATGACTGGCAGAATGGTATACAGGACATATTAATCACCTACCTTTCAAACTCTGATGAATTATTGGTCAGACAAACTGAATCGACAAATAGTCTGATTCAAGCTAAAAATTTTACCAATTATGCTTCAATTACACCTGCTGTTGCAGGTTCTATCTCAAAGAAACTAAATACCGATGTTTTTATCTATGGTAGTATAAATCAGGCTGGTAACAGGATACGTTTAATTGCACAATTGATTGACTCAAATACAGGGGAAATTTTTAAACCTTTTCAGATTGAAGGCCCGGCAGCAGAAGCTAATATCTTTAATTTCATAGATTCCCTCTCATCAGCGATAAATAATTTTCTCGTAATATCTCAATTGAAGGAGAAAGAACGTCCTGATATTTATCAGTATATATCTACCAATTCATCTGAAGCATATCGAAATTACGTTTCAGGTATGTATGCATTTGGGAAAAAGGATTGGCTTACTGCAATTGAATTTTTCAAAGTGGCGATAAAAATTGACACAAACTTTGTTTCTGCACAATTAATGCTTAGCTGGGCTTATGCAGGACTTGGATTATATGATGAGTCAAGAAAATTATGTCTGATAGTTTACGAAAAAAGAGACCTAGTACCTCACAATTTAAGATGGATATTGGATCTTATTCATATTAATTATAATGGAACTGCACAAGATTTGAAAAATCTTACAAGGCTGCAACAAGATCATGATAATCAGGATCCATGGTTTTATCATGAATTGGGTGTTATTTACAGGACTTTTGGTCAACATGATGATGCCATACCTGTTTATGAAAAAGTTCTTGATATGTATAAAGCTTGGGGAGTAAAACCCTTTTGGGCATTTACTTATACCGACCTTGGAGATTCATATCACCAAACCGGTCAGTACAGTAAAGCAAAAAAGCTCTATAAGAAAGCACTAGAGGATTTCCCTTATGATGCTCTCCTGTACTCAAGGCAGGCAACACTGGCCCTATCTATGGGCAAAGAAAAAGAAGCAAATAAGCATATTGAGCAATACATATCACTCCGTAAAGAAAATAATGCATCTGAAGCTGTCATAGCAACAAGCCTTGCTTTCATCTATGAACAAGCAGGCATACTGAATAAAGCAGAAGAATATTATCGAAAAGCACTTTCATTAGAATCCAAAAATCCATTTAAACTGAACGACCTTGCTTATTTCCTCGTTGATAAGGATCGAAACATAAATGAAGGGATGGAACTGATTGAGAAGGCATTGACCTTAGATCTTGATGAATGGTATTATGCAGATTGTAAAGGTTGGGGGTTATATAAACTCGGTAAATATGAAGAAGCATTGGAGTTCCTTCAGAAAAGCTGGGAATTAAAACCTATCTATAATCAAGAAGTATATCTACATCTTGAAGCAGCAGAAAAGGCTGTTGCCGGACAGAAATGAGTACTAGGATTTTAGCCATGCAATTGCAAAACTTACTTTATTAATCTAAACTATCTACGATTTAATCTGACAGTTTCAATACAAATTATTATAAATATTGACTCTTTTAAAATTAAAAATAAGGCCTGCTTATAACACGGACAATATGGGTAAGTTGTTTGTCACGGTTTTTGCTTTTGCTCCTGCACCTAAGACAAATTTGTAATGGCTGTTGCACCCGGACACGCTCATCTGCACGCAATTAAAATCTTGCACCTTGACAAATTTCTGGCTCAGAGACAGATTGTACCGCGACACTGCGCCAGTGCCCGCCACCAGCTTTGTAACCGGGGATAAATTCGCGGCTCCGACTAAACTTGTACCGCGACACACGTAATGCTCAATATAATTTGTACCCGGACGGCAAAAACACGTGCCATACCCTCCTTGCACCGAGACAATTTTTCGGCTAAAGAACCGGGACTCTGCATCGGTGCTTCGTCGGGTACCGCTTACTTACTTTATTGCCGGGCCGTTAGGTGGCATAGCGACTGAACCCACGACAGGGTCTCTTTTTGTGAATTTGTCATGACAATTATATTTCGTTTGTTCTATTGTACCTTGACTCACTACTTATTAAATTTATGCATACCGTGACAACTATCAGCCACTTACCAGGCCTAAGACATCTGGACAATTTTTGCATGATAAACCGGCTTGCCACCCTGACTCGAAAATCGACCTATCATGACCAGTGGCAAGCCTCCAATCCTGCTCTTCTACCGGGATTTTTAATTGCTACGCCACCTAACGGAATAGTGAGAATCTCAAATCTTATTGAATGACTGTCTTATAACCTTATGGCTTAGACTCAGATCAATCTTTTGATAATATATTTTAATATTATTTGGTTATATCGAAAATTAATTCTATGTTTGTAGAATTAAGTTACAAAATGTAGAAAATGCAACTATCAAAAACCGAAGAACTAATTATGGAGCTTATCTGGAAAAATGAGAAGGTCTTTCTTAAAGAACTTATTGCCTGCTTTCCTGATCCCAAACCAGCAATAACAACAATTGCTACTCTTTTAAAAAGAATGCAAGACAAAGGATTTGTTGGTTATAACTTGTTTGGCAATTCCAGGCAATACTATCCTCTTGTAGAAAAGTCTGATTATTTTTCGAAACATGTTAATGGAATTATTAAAAATAATTTTGGTGATTCTGCTTTACAATTCGCCTCCTTTTTTACTAAAACGAGTAATATAACAGCTTCAGAATTGGAAGATTTAAAAAAGATCATTGACAAAGAAATTGAAAGAAAAAAGGAATGACAACTTACATTATTAAAACTATTCTTTGCTCTGGAACTCTTTATCTAATTTACTATCTCCTTTTAGAAAAAGAAAAGATTCATCGATTTAACAGATTTTATCTTGTATTTAGCTTAATTTTCTCATTTATAGTTCCCCTGATACACTCAAAAACTTTCATAGTTGAAAGAATAATCCCAAAACCACTCTACATGACTGGCAACACTTTTCAAAGCAGCGCTTTTCAAAGCTCAGGTTTTCAGCAAACAATATCATCCGGAAATGATTATCTAACTTTCACCAATTTCCTTCTCGTAGTTTATATTTCAGTGACAGCTTTTCTGTTTTGCAGATTTATTATTAACATTTTTACTATTTACTTCAAAATAAGGAATAACGAAAAAGTACCATATAAAGGAGCACAACTTGTGTTAACTGATGCAAATAATGATCCACATAGCTTCCTGAACTATATTTTCATAAATAATTTGGACTTTGAAAGAGGAGTTATTGAAAATGAAATATTTAGCCATGAACTTGCCCATATAAAACAAAAACATTCTTTAGATATTTTGTTTATTGAACTTATAACGATTTTTGCATGGGTTAATCCGTTTTTATACTTGTTTAGAAATGCTATACAACTCAACCATGAATTTTTAGCCGATGATTATGTGGTTGAAACATACCCCAATAAGCATGATTATCAACTTTTATTAGTTGATCAGGCCAGAAAACCATGCATGTTAGTTCTTTCTAGTTCATTTAATTATTTACAAACTAAAAAAAGAATTGTGATGATGAGTAAAAGAACCTCTCTCCGTATGGCAATTTTAAAAGAAATTGCCGTGATACTGGTAGTAATTGCTACTGCTCTGCTATTCTCATCCAAAACTGTTGCTCAAGAAATTGAGAAAGATGCAGTTGTTGCTCCAGTTAAAATGAATATTCTTTATCGTGGAATGGCTAATCCAATTGAAATTTCAGTGCCAGGTATTACTTCAGACAAAGTTACTGCATCAATTTCAAATGGAACAATTAAAAAAGTTACTAATGGTTGGGAGGTTATGCCCTTCCGATCTAGTGAAACCATAGTTACTGTTTTAGTGAACAATAAAAAAGTATCTGAAGAAATTTTCAGAGTGAAAAATGTTCCTAATCCAGTAGCCATTTTTGCAGGGAAAAATGAGGGTAATATATCTAAAGACATCGCTATAAAAACTGAGACACTAGATGTTGAATTAAAAGATTTTGTCTGGGATCTTACGTTTACTGTAAAGAGTTTTACCTTATTTTGTTCAAATGAGAAAGGTGAGTACGAAGAAACAGCAAAAGGGAATAAAATAACAGATAAAATGAAATCTTTGATCGCTGATATTAAAGTAGGACAAAACATAGTTTTTAAAGATATTCAAGCTATTGGTCCAGACGGAAGACAGCGCAATTTAAGTCCAATCGTTTTAACAATTAGATGATTACAATCAGCTTGATTGTTTATTAGATAAACTTCTTTAAAGAGAATTAACTTAAAAGGAGATCAATACCTTTAAACTTCAATTTCAGTCCTTTAAATGGAGATATTTTCCCATGTGACCAAGCCCGGTCAAATTAGAAAAAATAGCTACGACCACCTAACACGGACGGTGCTATGAAAAGCACTGCCCCGGCTTAAGCAAATTTAAGTAATATTTTTCTCTTATAAACTTCTTAAAAAAATCCTATAAAATCAGGCTGCTATATGTGGTCAGAATTGTTATCTGCCGCAATCACTTGTCATTTATTATAGGTAAGGGTGCGGATGCTTGGGGTTGTAATCTTATGGTTACATGCCGTGTTTTACGCTATCCCTCATTAATTTGATCCTATAGGTTTTTCTTTTTACGCAACTCCCGTTACATAAGCTTGTCTGTTTTTCATTACATATCTTATCCGGTTTAAAAGTTTACGTGCTACTTTGATTATTACTTTCTGCCCTTTGTTATTTATCAGATGTTCATGATAATATTGCATCAATGCAGGATCCTGCCGGATAGCCTGCCAGGAAGCTTCAATTAATAGAGTCCTCAGGTATTCATTGCAACGAAATGTTATCCCTCCTGAATAAGATGACTCACCACTCTGTTTTACCCTTGGAATTAATCCTACAAAACTGCTTAGAT
>Ga0209212_1008887_pt1 | contig 10658 bp, 8 predicted proteins | sample RifGroC2_FD_183996 | JGI IMG/M metagenome (GOLD analysis project Ga0209212, IMG submission 183996) | Groundwater microbial communities from Rifle, Colorado, USA - Groundwater C2 (SPAdes) (version 2) | ecosystem: Environmental > Aquatic > Deep subsurface > Groundwater | place: Rifle, Colorado... | reverse complement strand
CGGCGCAGCGCCGACACCCGCAAGTACATCATCGTCTTCTTCCTGCTCCTCGGGGTGGTGATCTCGGTGATCACCGTGCTGGTGGCGCACCTAAGCTGGCGCGGCTGGATGGAGGGGGTGCGGGCCATGCTGCGCGGCGAGGGGATCATCAGGCCCTTCTCCCAGCCCGCGGTCGCCTCGGAGCTGCAGCCCCTGGTGGGGGACCTGCGCACCCTGCTCAGGGCACTGGACAGCGAGCGCCGCTTCGCCGACGACGCCACCATCGCCTGGAGCCCGGACGCGCTGCGCTCCCTGTTGCACAAGGAGCTCACCGGGGAGAGGATCATAGTGGTCTCGAACCGCGAGCCCTACATCCACACCAGGAAGGGGGAGCGCATCGAGGTGCACCGCCCGGCCAGCGGCCTGGTGACCGCGGTGGAGCCGGTGATGCGGGCCTGCTCCGGCACCTGGATCGCCCACGGCAGCGGCACGGCGGACCGGGAAAGCGTGGACCGCCAGGACCGGGTCCGGGTCCCACCCGAGCACCCGGACTACACCCTGCGCCGCATCTGGCTCTCCCGCGAGGAGGAGCAGGGGTACTACTACGGCTTCGCCAACGAGGGACTCTGGCCGCTGTGCCACATCGCCCACGTGCGCCCCATCTTCCGCTCCAGCGACTGGGAGCGCTACGTGGCCATCAACCAGCGCTTCGCCGACGCCGTGGTGAAGGAGGCGGACAGCGACGACCCGGTGGTGCTGGTGCAGGACTACCATTTCGCCCTGCTCCCCGCCATGATCCGACAGGCGCTCCCCAAGGCGACCATCATCACCTTCTGGCACATCCCCTGGCCCAACCCGGAGTCCTTCGGCATCTGCCCCTGGCGCGAGGAGCTGTTGCGCGGCCTTCTGGGCTCCACCATCCTCGGTTTCCACACCCCGTTCCACCGCAAGAACTTCCTGGAGACCGTGGACCGCTACCTGGAGACCCGCATCGAGCACGAGTCCTCCACCATCTCGCGCCGCGGCAAGCTCACCATGGTGGAGAGCTACCCCATCTCGATCCAGTGGCCCCCCCCCTACCTGGAGAGCCAGCCCCCGGTGGCCGCCTGCCGGGAGGAGCTGCGCCGGGAGCTCGGGGTCGCCCCGGAGCACCTGATCGGCATCGGGGTGGACCGCATGGACTACACCAAGGGGATCCTGGAGCGCTTCCGGGCCGTGGAGAAGCTCCTGGAGCTGCACCCCGAGTTTTCCGGGCGCTTCACCTTCATCCAGATCGCCGCCCCCTCGCGCTCGGCCCTGGACGACTACCAGGCCTTCGAGGCCCAGGTGCACAGCCTGGCCCTGCGCATCAACCAGCGCTTCGGCAGCGGCGCCTGGCAGCCGATCTCGCTTCGGGCCGAGCACCACGAGCCGGAGCAGGTGAACCGCTTCTACCGGGGGAGCGACGTCTGCCTGGTCACCAGCCTGCACGACGGCATGAACCTGGTGGCCAAGGAGTTCGTGGCCTCCCGGGACGACGAGCAGGGGGTCCTGGTGCTGAGCCAGTTCACCGGAGCGGCCCACGAGCTGCACGAGGCGCTCATCGTGAACCCGTACCACATCGAACAGACCGCCCAGGCGCTCGAGCGCGCGCTCACCATGCCGAGCTACGAGCAGCGCGAGCGCATGCGCAGCATGCGTGCCCTGGTGCGCGACTTCAACGTCTACCGCTGGGCCGGCCGCATGCTGCTGGACGCGGCCCGGGTGCGCCAGCGCGAGAAGCTGTCCGCCCGGATCGGGAGAGATACCTAATGCCATCGTACCTGTTTCAATCGCACCAGTTGGCCGCCTTCACCCGCTACCTGGCCCCCGACACCCTGTTCGCCTTCGACCTGGACGGCACCCTGGCCCCCATCGTCGAGGAGCGCTCCGCCGCCAGCATCCCCAAGCCGATCCGGAACGCGCTGCAGCGCCTGGCCGGCCTGGCCAAGGTGGCGGTGATCACCGGCAGGTCCAGAAAGGACGCCCAGTCCCTCCTGGGCTTCCAGCCCGACCTTTTGATCGGCAACCACGGCGCCGAATGGCCCGGCGAGGAGGGGCGCAACTGGAGCCACGTTCAGCTCTGCCTCAAGTGGCGCGAACGACTGCACGACCACCTGTTCCAGCACGGGGTGGACATCGAGTTCAAGGGTGAGTCGATCGCGCTGCACTACCGCAAGACCGAGGACCCGGACCGGGCCCTGGCGCTGATCTACGAGGCCGTGGCCCTCCTGGATCCCCCCCCCAGGCTGGTGGGGGGGAAATTCGTGCTGAACCTGCTCCCCGGGGAGGCCTTGGGGAAGGGAGACGCCCTCGCGCTGGCCATGGAGCGGCTGGGTTGCTCCAAGGCCGTCTACTTCGGCGACGACGAAACCGACGAGGAGGTGTTCCGCCTGCAGCGCGGCGACGTATTCGGCGTGCATATCGGCGAGGATCGGCACTCCGCGGCAGCCTACTACCTGAACCAGCAGTCGGAGATGCTCGGGCTGCTCAACTCGATGGTGGGGATACTGGAAGCCGCACTGGAGCACACCGACGACAAGGAGGCGGCAAATGACTGACACAACGGAACTTTTCGGCAACTCGCTGGTAGAGCACGGCCCCGGCAACGACCGGGCCTGCCTCTTGAGGCTCCACCCCGACGACGCCGCCGGCATGGTCGACACCCTGGAAGAGCTGGCCTTAAGCCAAGGGTACTCCAAGGTCTGCGTCAGGATCCCTTCCTGGGAGACGGCGCGCTTCGTCAGGGGGGGCTACCACCTGGAGGCGGCCATCCCCCGCTTCTACGCGGAAGGTGGGTCCTACTGTTTCATGGCCAAGTACTTGAGCCAGGAGCGCAAGGCCGAGCGCCAGCCGCTTCTGGTGCGCGAGGTGCTGGTGGCGGCCGACGCGCAGCAGCGCAGCGCCGTCACCAAGCTCCCCCCCTCCTGCGCCCTGCGCCTCGCCCTGGCGGATGATGCCGACCAGATGGCCCTTTTGTACCGCGCCGTCTTCAGCGACCGCCCCACCCCGTTGCACGACCCGGCCCGGATCCGCTGCGCCATGGGGGAGGGCTCCCTCTTTTTCGGGGTCTGGCAGGAGAAGAGCCTGGTTGCGCTGGCCCGCGCCAGCGTCGACAGCGCCTCGTACTCGGCCGAGCTGGGCGACTTCGCCACCCTCCCCGAGTTCCGCAGCCGGGGCCTGGCCCAGCACCTGGTGCAGCAGACCGAAGGGTACCTGCACCCCATGGGGATCAGGTCGCTCTTCGCCCTCACCGGGGCCTATTCCTTCGCCCTGAACCTGACCCTGGCCCGCAACGGCTATCACTTCGGCGGCACCCTCACCAACGACAACAGCAGCTACGGACAGCTGGAAAGCGTGAACCTGTGGCACAAGCTGCTGCAGGAGGACCCGGGGCTGGCCTGGAGCTTCCTCTACCGGGAGGGACCGGGTTGGTGAGCTGGGGGGCTCGAACGGTAGTTCCCTCCCGGCCAGTAATTAATGAATGAAGCTCTGCGGGGCCTTCCTTTTCTGTCATAATAATGAGAGCCTTCACCTGCGGCCCCCATGAGGTGTCAGAGACACCGCCGGCCGGCACGGTGCAGTGACAGATGGAGAGCCAGATGAGCCTGGAAATCATCGTCGTCCTTGCCTTTACCGCATTGGCGATCCTGCTCTTCGCCACCGAGAGAGTCCCGGTCGACCTGGCCTCGATCCTCATCATGGTGGCGCTGATCCTCTGCGGCGTGGTCACCCCCGAGGAGGGGATCGGAGGCTTCAGCCACCCGGCCACCGTCACGGTCGGCGCCATGTTCGTGCTCTCCGCCGGTCTGTACCGCACCGGCGCCGTCAACTTCCTGGGGCGGCTTTTTGTGCAGGCCGGCAAGAGGAACTTCTGGCTCGCCCTGATCCTGATGATGGCGACCTCGGGCTTTCTCTCCGCCTTCATCAACGACACCGCCGTGGTCGCCATCCTGATCCCCGTGGTGCTGGGACTGGCCCGGGAGCTCAAGGTCTCCCCCAACAGGCTGCTCATGCCCCTTTCCTTCAGCGCGCTGTTCGGCGGGGTCTGCACCATGATCGGCACCTCGACCAACATCCTGGTCAGCTCCATCGCCGCCAAGCACGGCCAGCCCGAGTTCGGCATGTTCGAGTTCACCCCCTTCGGGCTGGTGGTCCTGGCCGCCGGCACGCTGTACATGCTCGTGATCGGGGTGCGCCTCATCCCGGCCCGGGAGCCGGAGCCGGACCTGCGCCGGCAGTTCGGCATCGGCGACTACCAGGTGGAGATCGTGCTGGAGCCCGAGGCGCTCTCGGTGGGGAGCACCCTGGCCGAATCCCCCCTGCTGAGGGATCTGGAGTTCAGAAGCGTACTGGTGTACCGCGGCAGCCGGCTGCTCGACCTTGCGCCGGAGCAGTTGGTGCTTCGAGCCGGTGACCACCTGAAGGTGCGCTGCGACCTGGAGAGTATCCGCAAGCTGCAGGAGAGAAGCGGCATATCGTTCAGGCAGAGCCAAGGGTCGGACAACTCGAACAACGGCAACGGGGATACCATCCTGGTCGAGGCGGTGGTGGCCTCGGGATCGACCCTGGACGGGCGCTCGCTGAAGCAGGCGCGCTTCCGGTCGCGCTACGGCCTGACGGCCCTGGCGCTGCGGCACCGCGGCAGCGTGATGCGGGAGCATCTGGAGGAGATGCAGCTGCGCGCAGGCGACGTGCTGCTCTTCGAGATGGAAAGGCGCCACCTGGACCAGCTGCGCGAGGACAAGACCTTCGTGCTCGCCTCGGAAGTGGAGCTCCCCGCCTTCCGCAAGAGGATGATGGCCAGCGCGCTCGTCATCATCGCCCTGGTGGTGACCCTCGCCGCCACGGGTCTGGTTCCCATCATGGTCGGGGCCGGCGCCGGCTGCATCCTGATGATCCTGACCGGCTGCCTGACCCTGGAGGAGGCCTACGCCGCGATCCAGTGGAAGGTGATCTTCCTCTTGGCCGGGGTGCTCGCCCTGGGCAAGGCCATGGAGAACAGCGGCGCCGCGCTTTTCCTCGCCAACACGCTGGTGGAGACGCTGGGTAGCTTCGGCCCGCGCGCCCTGATGTCCGCCTTCTACCTTTTGACCTCGGTGTTGACCGAGCTTATGTCAAATAACGCCACCGCCGCGCTGCTGGCCCCCATCGCCATCGCGGTGGCGGAGTCCTACGGCGTCGATTCCCGCCCCTTCCTGATGGCGGTGACCTACGCCGCCTCCGCGGCCTTCATGACACCGGTGGGGTATCAGACCAACACCCTGATCTACAGCCTGGGCCACTACCGCTACGCCGACTTTCTCAGGGTCGGCACGCCGCTCAACATCATGCTCTGGCTTTTGGCCACCATGCTGATACCCTGGTTCTGGCCCTTTTAGACCTGGAGGAAGCCATGGCCTCACTCGAATCCTGGCTGGCAGAAATCAAGACCCTCTTCTCGGTGCCGCTTTTTTCCCTGGGCCGCGGCGAGATCACCGTGCTCACCCTGCTCTACCTCCTGGTCTTCTCGGTGCTTTTGTTCTACCTAAGCGGCAGGCTGCGCCACTGGATCGTGGACGACCTGCTCTCCAGGACCCGGCTGGACCTGGGTGCGCGCCAGTCGGTGGGGACCATGGTCCGTTACTTCATCATCGCCGTCGGCTTCTTCATCCTGCTGCAGAGCGCCGGGATCGACCTGACCACGCTGAACGTCCTGGCGGGGGCGCTCGGCATCGGGGTGGGCTTCGGGCTGCAGAACATCGTGGGCAACTTCATCAGCGGCCTGATCATCATGTTCGAGCGCCCCATAAAGGTGGGGGATCGGATCGTGGTGGGAGAGGTCGAGGGGGACGTGGTGCGTATCGGGGGGCGCAGCGTCGAGGTGGTGACCAACGACAACATCACCATCATCGTGCCCAACTCCCAGTTCATCACCGAGAACGTGATCAACTGGAGTCACAACGAGCGCCGGGTGCGCTTCCGCATCCCGGTGAGCGTGGCCTACGGCAGCGACGCGCGCCTGGTGGAGCGCCTGCTTTTGGAGGTTGCGGCCCGGGACCCGGACGTGCTGGACAAGCCGGCCCCGGCGGTGCGCCTCATGGAATTCGGCGACAGCGGCCTCAAGTTCGAGCTGCGCGCCTGGAGCACCACCCTGATCCAGAAAAAGGGGCTTTTGGTGAGCAACCTGAACTTTGCCATCCTGGAGCAGTTCACGGCGAACGGGATCGTGATCCCCTTCCCGCAGCTTGACCTGCATATCAGAAGTGAAGCCTCCGAGGCTGCCGCCCCGGACAACTAGCAAGCGGCAACAGATGTCGCCCGGCGGCGCGGGACCCCCCTGCGCCGAGATCGCAAGCCGTGCCGGGATCAGCTCTTCGTTTTACCTATCTCGCATCCTGAGAGATCTCTTTCGAGCTAAAATCTTGACAGTCAAGCTGCTACCCATTAAAGTGCAGAACTCATTCTTGCTCATCTACTGACACTATTCATCTATAACAAGCGCGGTTACTCAACTCATGAAAACAAAAACAAAGCAGCTAGTCGGTCTTTTTGCCGACTTCTTCGAAAACGAAAAAGCTTCGGGGATCATACTCATCTTCTGTACGGCAATCTCCATAGCTATTGCCAATTCTGCCTTTGGCAAATCGTATCTCGATCTTTGGCATACCGAAATACTGCACCACTCCCTGCAACATTGGATCAACGACGGTCTGATGGCGATTTTCTTCCTCTTGATCGGACTGGAGATCGAGAGGGAACTCTACGTCGGCGAGCTCTCGGACCTGAAAAACGCCTCTTTGCCCATTGCGGCGGCCGTTGGCGGCATGGCCATCCCGGCCCTGTTTCACTTCGCTCTGAACCGCGGCAGCGCGACCGCGGGGGGCGCCGGGATTCCCATGGCGACAGACATCGCCTTCGCCCTGGGGGTACTGGCCCTTTTGGGGAGCAGGATCCCGGTATCGTTGAAGATCTTTCTTACCGCACTAGCCATCATAGACGATCTGGGCGCCATCATCGTGATCGCGGTATTCTATGTAGCCGACTTCTCGCTGGCCTACTTTGCCTCGGCCCTCGGCATCTTTGCCTTTTTGCTCGGTTGCAACCGTCTCGGCGTGATCCGGCTCCCCGTCTACCTTACCCTGGGCGCGGTAATGTGGTACTTCATGCTGCAATCCGGTGTCCACGCCACCATTGCCGGAGTTTTGCTGGCCTTCGCCATACCGTTTCGGGGTGGCGATCATCACTCCCCCTCCCACAGGCTGCAGCACTTCCTGCACAAGCCTGTAGCGTTCGTCATCATGCCGCTTTTCGCCCTGGCCAATACCGGCATCACGCTGGCTGACAACTGGGCCAGCGGGCTAACCTCCAGCAACAGCCTGGGCATTTTGGCGGGGCTTTTGGCCGGCAAGCCATTGGGCATCGCCCTATTCGCCTGTCTCGCCGTAAAGCTGGGCCTTTCGCGCCTACCCGACAGTGTCTCATGGAGGCATATCATCGGCGCCGGGTTTCTCGGCGGCATCGGCTTCACCATGTCGATCTTCATCACGCTGCTGGCCTTCGACAATCCCGAGATCATAGAAACGTCCAAACTGAGCACCTTGTTGACCTCAGTCCTGGCAGGCAGCGCCGGATACCTCATTCTGGCCAAAGCAGGTGAACCCCAAAAAAACTAAATGAGCTGAGAAATCGGCGGGGATGGCTCTTGGTCCGGACAGGTGGCCGGCGTCAGCTGCCCTTACGGCTGAGCGTGGCCAGGCGAGGCGAGCTGCAGGGCCTGCTCCAGGCAAAATTCGCGGCAGACGCCACAGCCGGTGCAGCGCGCGGCGTCAAAGGCGGGGGGGGTATCGGGCTGCTCCGGCGCCAGAGCGCCCGTGGGACAGATGGCGGCGCAGCCCTGGCAAAAGGTGCATGCCTCCTCGAACCGGATTCGGGTGTCGAAATGCCGGGCCACCTTCTCCTCCAGCTCACGCGGCAGACTTTCCCTGACGTCATTCAGCAGTTCCCTTCTGAGCGGCAGCCGTTTCCCCGCGTAGGCGCTGGGGGGCGCATCTTGCTCCGCAGTGCTGGCAAGGATGTCTGAGGCGCCTCGCAGCAGACTCTTACTGAAGGCCTTGAAAAAGTCTCTGCGCCCTACTACCTCCTCTCGGTAGCGCAGTTTACCAGCTGAGTCGGCCAGGATGACCAAGCTTCCTCCCTGGGTCAGCCCGGCTTCGACCAGCCGTGCCAGCCGCTGCCGGAGCCGCTCGATGGCAGCGCTGTTGGGGCACTCTCGGCACGCCGACAGGTTTAGGCTCACCGCGCTGGGCATCGTGTGGCAGATAGTGATCAGGTGCTCCTCAGAAAGTCCCCCCAGGCAGGCCAGGGCGGCATGGGAACTCTCACTGGTGCGAGGGCAGCCAAGGACGGGGTCCGGCACCCGCCGCAACTGTCCAAGGCTGTGGGAGAAATCCTTGATCTGCTCCAGGGCGCCCACCGGGCACTTGGCCGTGCAGAGCAGGCAGCCGGTGCAGCGCTCCGCTATGACGGAGAGACCTTCGCCTAACTCGATCGCAGCCTGCGGGCAGGCCTCGGCGCAACGCCGGCAGCTGCTGTCGCTGTAACGCATGAGCAGGCAGCGGGAGGGGTCGATCTTGAGGTCGGCCCTGCCGCCGGTGGGGACAGGTGCTTGCGGGTTAGCCATGGGCGGCGGCTGCCAGTGCGGCCTGGTCGCTTTTTACAAAGGCTGCCGTGCAGCGGGCGATGGCTTGATAGAAAGGTGCTTCTCCGTCGTTGATGACGGCGGCGGTGAATGGCTCCAGCCACGGCACCAGGAACTTGTCCAGGAACTCCAGCTGCAGGGCCGCAAAGCGTCTGGACTCGTCACCGTTGCCATTTGCTTCGGCCTGACGCTGGGTGAAGGCGAGGTAGGACATGAATTCGAGTTCCACGGCGATGTGATCCGGCAGCTCATGGAAATCATTGGCCAGATGCAACCCGCAGTTCCGGTAAAAAGCTTCCGCGGCCGCAGTCGAATCCCCCATGACGCTTTTCTTGTCCTCCAGGTAATACGACCCGTACGGCGGTGCAACCAGCTGAAAAGGGCCCAGGAACAGCCGGGCATGCTCTATGGCCAGCGCCTCAAGGGATTGCGCGGCTGGTATTTTAGCGGCTTCGGCTGCATGTGTGGCAGCTTCCGGTGCCAGAACTGACAACAGCGCTGCCAGTGCAGCGCAGCATTTCTCGTCCAGCAGAGCCGGTGTCGGTGAATAGTAGCAGGCGGACAGGAGGCGGTAAACGTCTTCGCGACTGCCAGCGGCACCCTGGTTCTCGTTCATGGTGATTGTGCCCCTAAAAGAGCGGGATGGGACTTGCGCCCCATCCCGCGAGGTTAAGCTTGCTAAGCGTGTCGGATCATGCCTTCTTTGCACCCCTGAAGGCACGGATATAGGCGACGTTCGGCTTGGTCCCCTTCTCCTCCTTGAGGCGCGTTGCCTTGTGCTTCTTCAAAAGCTGCGCCGGCTCGCTCGCCGGGTCGTTCAGGTCGCCGAAGATCCGGGCCTTGGAGGGGCAGGCCACCACGCAGTTGGGGAGCTCCCCCTTTTTCACCCGGTGCTCGCAGAAGATGCACTTCTCCGAGATCCCCTTCTTGCGCACGCTGGCGTACTCGGGGTGGGCATAGTCGTGGTGGTGGGGCGGGTTATCCCCAGCCGCCTTGGCGGTCTCGGCGCCGGAGGCGGTGCACCCCGGGATCAGCTCGCTGCCGTCGCGGTAGAAGGGATGGGGCTCGGCCACGCCGTCATTCACGCTGATCACGCTGTAGGCGGCCTTCTCCTTGACCACGTCCATGGCGCTGTAAGGACAGGCCTTCTGGCAGCGGCGGCAGCCGATGCAGCGCTCGTCGTTGTGCATGGTGATGCCGTCGGCGGTCTTGAACATCGACTTGGGCTGCACCGGGCAGGCCTTGACGCACGGGGCGTCGCTGCAGTGGTTGCAGAGCACCGGCACCGCCGTGTAGGAAACCTTGGGGAACTTCCCCTCTTCCCGGTAGATGAAATCCGCCCAGTTGAAGGTCTGTCCCTTGGTACGGTCCTGGGTATTGTTTTCGGTCTTGCAGGCCAGGGCGCAGGCGCCGCAGCCGACGCACCTCTGCAGGTCTATGACCATTCCGTATTGCTTTGGCATTCAGTAATCCCCCTTTCCTAGACTTTTTCGATCTTGACGCCGGTGAAGCCGCCGTTTCTTGCCGTGGAGCCGCTCAGGCGGTCGTAATCGTCGACCAAAAGCTGGTTGTTGTTGCCGCCGCGCGGCTGGGCCTTGGCGTAGTCCTTGGCCGCCACGCGCCCGTAGGCCCAGTGCCCCTGGCCGTAGCACTTGGCGACGGTGCCGGGACGGATCCCTTCCCAAAGCTTCGCCTTGGTGACGATGGAGCCGGTGGTCGAGGTCAGGCGCACCGTGTCGCCGGTCTTGATGCCGAGCTTCTTGGCGTCGGCCGGGTTGATCTTGACCACGTCGTCCCAGGCATCGTCCCCGACATCCACCTTCTTGAACTCCTGGTACCAGGTGGTGTTCTGGGAACGTCCCTCGCGGTTCAGGCGGGACTTGTAGTCGACGAACTCGAAGGGGTACTCCTTGTGGCTGCCGTGGCGCTTGGGGGACTCGTAGTGCGGCACGAAGGCGAGTTCGCCCTGCGCCTCATAGCC
>Ga0209212_1008885_pt1 | contig 10659 bp, 13 predicted proteins | sample RifGroC2_FD_183996 | JGI IMG/M metagenome (GOLD analysis project Ga0209212, IMG submission 183996) | Groundwater microbial communities from Rifle, Colorado, USA - Groundwater C2 (SPAdes) (version 2) | ecosystem: Environmental > Aquatic > Deep subsurface > Groundwater | place: Rifle, Colorado... | reverse complement strand
TCTGGTAACCCGTGAGAATCCTGCGAAAAAGAGGCGCAGTAGTTTTTGGAAATTGATTCCTTCTGCAGGACAGCGGTTAGAACCCGATCACGAAAACTGGCTTATCATTGATTTATCCAAATAATAAAATGTTTAAAGTCGTGACGAATCCGGAAGACCTGATCAAGGTCTTTGTTGTGCGTGGTATTGTGTTCATAGAAGAACAGGGCGTTTCGTATAATATTGAACACGATGAACACGACTTCTCGGCAACGCATATCCTGGGAGAAATAGACGGAGAACCCTTTGCCGCTGGCCGCATACGCGCCGTTGGTGAGTATGCGAAACTGGAGCGTGTGGCAATACGGAAATCATACCGGGGAAAGGGGCTTGGCCACAAGCTGACAGAGTTTATGCTCTTGGTTGCAAAGGAGCAGGGTTTTAAGAAATTTAAAGTGCATGCCCAGTCATATCTGAAAGACTTTTACCAAAAGCACGGATTTGAGGTTGTTGGAGATATGTTTAAAGAAGCCGGCATTGACCACTATTTGATGATTCGTAATGATTCATAGAATAAACAGGAATTACTTCTTTGCGTATATCTGCGAAAATCTGCGTTCCAAATTAACTCCGTCCTTACAAATTTAATAATACCCTTGACGCTAAACAATGAGTTTGCTACTTTAAACCAGTGATAATAGTAGAGATTCTCAATCGTTTTTAAAAGAAACCTCTCAATTGATGCGAAGTTCTGCTACCCTCTGTTCTCGAGTTGATTAGGTATTATTACATGTGCAAAGGCGAGCTTGGCTAAAGCAACCAACACCAATAATACTTGAAAAAGCAGTCTTAATTTTAACTTAAGAATAAAAAGGAAATATAATTATGGGAATTATACAGGGCTATGTGAAGGAAATAATAGCTTTGGTAGTTTTTCTTTCAATTGTAATTTTTACTATAATATACGGCAGTTAAGAAAAAAATCGACACTAAACTTACTTCAATTTTATTAGCTTTTTCAATTCCTATAGGCATTGCGATTTCAAATTATGATTTGGTAAAGAAATTGAAATGGATGGGTTTAGATATTGAAACTTTCGAGAAAGGTGTTACGACTATAAAAGAAAAAGCTTTAGAAGAAATACGAACGGAGGTTGAGAATCATAGGAGCTCTATTAATTTACTAATAAGAGACGCTGACAAAGCAAGGGTGGACTTAGACAAAGTTGAGGAGCTATCGAGAGAGGCTAAAACTAAAGTTGATGAAATTGGAGGTGTCTTAAAAAAAGCCAACGAAGCGATGGTGAGCATTCGATCAATTAGTGAATTTAGCTTGATTTTAATAAAAGCTTCAAATAATAATCCATTATCAAAAATAGCATATAATGCAATTTTAAAAATAATTGATGACCTTATCATAGAATTAGATATCAGTGTAGTTAAACATAAGATTCTTTGGGACAAAACGAATATCGATCCAAATACTTCCTCATTGCAAATTTTTGAATTAGTTCTCAATAGCGATGAGGTGTCTTTTTTCTATAAGCCAGAATTACTTGAAAATGTATGGAGACAAAACCGTTTCAAAGAAGGAGAAAAGTTAACATTTTTTCTTAATATTATTAAAACAACGACTAGCTTGAGAACATTGTATAAAGCATGCACTACGGTCGAAAATGTAGCAAGGCTCGGAAAAAACCTCGTTGACTATACTGCATATGTTGAATGGTGGGAAAAAAATAAGAATTTATATAAGAGTAAGTGAGTTTTTTGTACAGATGATGGGTGTTTAGTTTGTGTTATTTGTTTTAATCTTATCTTTATAACAAATATATAAAACCTCACTTTAAATCTGTTTAATCTGCGTAATCTGTGTCCTATTTTTGTTTTTGGCTCTTACCAGACTGTGCCCATCCATGCCCTTCCGTGGTTAATGTTAACAGGGCGATTGTTTCGCCTCCGGCAGTTACAATTCAACCTCAAATGCCTTACCATTTTTATAGCAATGCACTACTACCGCGCCTACATCGCCTTTTTCCAAGCCGTTTTCTTTAATATACCTCCATCATCCACGGAATATCTTCGCTGGCGAAGCGGATGGTGGATTCTGACATGTAGTTGTATTCTGTCCTGAACTGCTCAAAATGGGCTTGTTCCATATCCGCAAGTGCCTTGAAAATCTTCCGGTCATTCTCATCAGTCGAAAATTCTAGAGCCTTTTTATAGAATTCGTATGCCCTTCGTTCCGTGTCCATGATAACCTTAATGGCCTCACCAAAAGTTGCTGTTTTAGGCGGTGTTTCAGGCCGGACGATCTTGCTTTCTTTTGCCTCCTGCACTAAGGGCGGCTTCTTAAATTTTTCTTGATAATATAAGACGAGGGATTCGTAGTGTCTCATCTCAATGGCAGCCATGACCTCAAATTTGAGACGAGCGCCCTTATCTTCCATCTGGAGCGCCAGATTGGAGTAAAATCGGCTTGCCTTTATTTCCTCTGAAATAGCTGTTTCTAAGATGTCCTTGATATTGTATGACATAGAATACCTGTTCCCAGCGGTGAATTATTACCTTTCTCTTGCCTGGCGTAACGTTTCCAGCACTTTCTTTAAAACCTCTTTTTGTTTTTTCAGCATTTCTCTGAAATCCAAACTGTCCGTATCTGTGATTTCCATGCGGAGATCAGAGAGGTCGTTTTCCAGGATGTCAATCAGCATTTCTTTTTCCTCTTGTGTAAGTTCCAGATGAATCATGGCTGCACCTCCTTTACGAATCGACAGAAAACGTGATTACTTTTGGTTTTACCAGTTTCTCGAAATCTTTATATGTCATTTTGACCAGTTCTCTGTGAGAACCTGCGTTGAATGCAATCTCTTTGTCTTCGGTCAAACTTTCTGCCACAAACACATCCATTCCGTAGAGATTGCCAAACGGCGGCATGGCGCCAATTTCACAATCGGGAAACAGGTCTTTGAATTCCTTTTCATTGGCAATTTCAATGGTAGCAGCCCCAGTGTCCTTTTTCAAAAGGTCAAAATCCACCTTACAGGAAGCCGGAAGGACGGTCATTGCCATTTTCCCATTCATTTTGACCATGACCGTCTTGGCCAGTTCTTTCACAGGGACATGGGCAGATGCTGCGGTTTCCTGCGCCGTGAAGGCACGAGAGTGACTGATAACAACATACTTAATATTGTGGCTATCTAAAAATTCTTTTAATTTCTGTACCGGCATAAGGACCTCCTTTCTGTTATTATTCCTTTTAAGTCCCCCTTAACAAAGGGGGATTCTCTATGCCCTACATCGTATAACCCGCATAAATAAAAATTCCTACATGATTAAATTAGGCTGTCTTTGGCAGCCACTTGTAGGGGTTGAAAATCTTCAACCCCTACATGGAAATTCCTTAACGTCAAGTTAAAGCCTGTTTAAGGTCACTTATCAAATCATCCACATGTTCAATTCCTACAGAAACTCTGATAAGCTCGTCGGATATTCCTATTTTCTCCCTGACTTCCTTTGGGAGAGAGGCATGCGTCATTATTGCCGGATGTTCTATGAGCGATTCCACGCCGCCGAGACTTTCCGCCAAAGAGAATATTTTTACTCTTTCAAGGAATCTCCGTGCCGCCTCCAGCCCTCCTTTGATAAAGAACGTTATGATTCCTCCAAATCCGGCCATCTGTTTCTTCGCAATCTCGTGCTGTGGATGTGAGCTGAGTCCCGGATAAATAACCTTTCTTACTTTTGGATGACTTTCCAGAAATTGCGCTATCTTCAATGCATTTTCTGCGTGCCGTTCCATTCTGATGGCAAGTGTTTTGATTCCCCGAAGAACCAGGAAGCAGTCGAAAGGACCCGGAACACCTCCTGCTGCATTTTGAAGAAACTGGAGTTTGGTATATAATTCCTGATCGTTCATTACCAGGGCGCCGCCGATAACGTCACTGTGGCCGTTGAGATATTTGGTGGTGCTGTGCATGACGATGTCTGCGCCAAGTTTCAAAGGCTTCTGGAAGAAAGGGGTTGCAAAGGTGTTATCAACAACAACCAGGATATTGTGCTTTTTTGCGATACAAGCGATTAATTCAATATCGATGAGCTTCAGGAGCGGGTTTGAAGGGCTTTCCAGCCATACCAGCTTTGTGGTGTTTTTAATATGTCGTTCCAGCGATTGAAGACTGGTTAAATCTATAAAATCAAATTCAAGGTTGAATTTCTTCAATACTTTATCAAATAGCCGGAACGTCCCGCCGTAGACATCGTCACTGCAGATGATATGGTCGCCTGCGCTTAGCATTTGGGTAATTGCGCTAATAGCGGACATGCCGGATGAGAAGGCAAGCCCATAATTTCCTTCTTCCAGAGAGGCGATATTTTTTTCCAGGGCTGTTCTGGTGGGATTGTGCGTTCTCGAGTAGTCGTATCCTTTGTGCTTGCCGGGGGATTCCTGGACATACGTGCTTGTCTGAAATATTGGCGTCATGATGGCACCTGTACCTGAATCAGGCTCGCAGCCTGCGTGTATAGCCCGTGTTTCAAATTTCTGTTTCATGCTATCGCTCATTCTTAAATGTTCAGGAATTTCAAAGTTGCAGTTGTAGTGCGAACTTTAGTTCGCATAGGATGTAAGCGAACTGAAGTTCGCGCTACATCGAAAAAGTCGCCGAAGGCCTAATTTGATTGTATAGGAATTTTCATTTTATTTATTTTGATATTAAGTCAGAAAACCATTTGCCTTCATCCAATCGTCATTATATAACTTGCTGAGGTATCTGCTGCCGGAATCCGGAAGGATGACTACGATATTTTTGTTTTCTTTTATTTCTCCGGCAATCTTCATAGCCGCCCATACAGCGCTGCCGCTTGATCCTCCCGCAAAGATTCCCTCTTCTTTCGCCAGTCTCCTTGCCATCAAGAATGATTCTTTATCATGCACCTGAATGATGTCGTCAATGAGGTTAAAATCAACAGCCTTTACGAGATAGTCTTCTCCAATTCCCTCTACTTTGTACACGTGTGGTTTTATGAGCTTCCCGGTTTTGAAATAATCATAAAAAACTGAGCCTTCGGGGTCAACTGCAATTATCTTTATTTCAGGGTTCTGTTCCTTGAGATATTTTCCAGCTCCGCTCATTGTGCCGCCAGTGCCTATCCCGGCAACAAAGCAATCTATCTCTCCATGAGTTTGTTTCCATATTTCAGGGCCAGTTGTGTAATAGTGTGAGTCTATATTTCTTGGATTGTTATATTGATCCGGATAGTATGAATTAGGCGTCTCTCGCGCTATTTTTTTTGCAACGCTGTAATAACTTTCGGGTGAATCAGGAGGGACATCCGTGGGGGTCACAACCACTTCTGCTCCAAAAGCCTTCATCAGGTTCTTTTTCTCGTCACTCATCTTATCAGGCATGGTGATTATGCATTTGTAGCCCTTTACTGCTGCAATCATGGCAAGGGCGGCGCCGGTATTGCCAGATGAGTTTTCCACGATAGTCCCTCCCGGCTTCAAAAATCCCTTCCTTTCAGCATCCTCAATGATGAACAAGGCCATCCTGTCCTTTACACTCCCGGCAGGGTTGAGAAATTCCAGCTTGGCGAAGATGTTTGGCTTTATGTCACGCGTGATCTTATTCAATCTTACCAGAGGTGTCCAGCCAATGGTTTTCAAAATATCGGGTGTGATATTCCCGAATTTCTCTATCAGGGCGCTGATGTCTGCGTTGGTAAGGGACATAATTTTACCTCTTGAAAATGGTTGAAAATAAAGCAAAGTCCGAGGCGCTATTTCCTCTGCAAACACATTCATTATTAAATTAGTTGGGATTTAAAAGACAAAATCCAGCACTTTTCCTGGATAGGTAAAATCATTACCCACCCCTTTATCCCCTCCCGAGAGGGGATTTTTTGATTCCCCTCTAGAGAGGGGTTAGGGGTGTGTTAAGAAGAATAAAAAGGTACGTGTTTTTAAATCTGCTTGCCTATTGAAAATGCCTTTCCGAGACACTCACCAATGCCGTAATAAGCACGTATTTCAGGGGCATACAGGAATGGCTTTATTTTCTTTATGTCAGGAACGCCGCCTTCTCCGAGCACGGATTCTTCAACCTTGACGTCCACGATCTCACCAATAAACTGAGTGTGTAACCCGATTTCAACGGTATGGGTTAATTTACATTCCAGAACGAGGGGGAATTCCTTGATATAAGGGGCATCCACGAGATCGCTCTTTACAGCAGTGAGTTTTGTTGCTGAAAACTTGTCTTCTTTACCTCCCGATACAATCCCGAAGTGATCGGCTTCCTTTACATGGGTCTCAGAAGGGATATTTACCGTGAATGCCTTCCGTTCCACAATATTTCCGTACGTATAGGTTGCCTTTCTAAGAGAAATCGCCACACTGGGAGGACTGGAACAGCAAAGCCCGCCCCACGCAACGTTCATGGCGTTTGGCTTTCCATTCTTATCGTAAGTTCCCACAATAAATACCGGTGTTGGATATACTATCGTTTTTGCACCCAAAGACTTTTTCATGCTTGTCCCCCAAAATATTAATCAAACTCTACAATTACAATCAGAACATTGTTTTGCTGTTTTCATGTTTAAGCATCAGATATTGCTAACAACTAGAGTACCCTCAAAAAGGCTACCAAGTCATCCTTTTCTTGTTTTGTAAGCTGGATCTCAAGAATCAAGTTAAAGAATTCAACGGCATCTTCCAGTGTTAGCAACCGTCCGTCATGCAGGTACGGAGGCGAATCCTTGATGCCGCGCAGTGGAAAGGTCTTAATAGGGCCGTCAGCGCTGGCCATAACTCCATTGAACATGTGTGGTTTGTAGAAACGCTCCGCTTTAAGGTTGTGCATGAGGTTATCCGTGTAGTAAGGAGGATGATGACAAAAAGAACATCTCGCTTTGCCAAAGAACAAGTCCTGCCCGCGAAGCTCAACCTCTGTGGCCTTTTTTGAATCCAGCATGCCGTAGATGTTTAGCTTGGGAGCCGGTGGAAAGTCGAATAGTTCCTGAACCTCTGCCATGAAGTGCACCTGACTGCCCCTTTCGAGGATATTGGCACCTTTTTTTGTAGCAATGACCGGGTCGCCGTCAAAGTAAGCGGCGCGCTGTTCGAACTCCGTGAAATCCTCGACACTTTTCAATGCCCGCTGAGAGCCGAACAATCTCTGGATATTTACCCCGCGCAGGGAAGGTGTATCGAGCCGATGGCGAAATTCCTGGGGGCGGATGTCACCCACCAGATGGGTAGCGCCATTGGTATGTCCATTCACGTGGCAGTCAAAGCAGACAACCCCGCGGCTCGGTTGTTCAGAGCGGCGGTCTTCCGTTTGGTTGAACTGTTGCTGAGGGAAGGGCGTTACCAACAGTCTTAAGCCTTCAAGCTGTTTGGGATTCAATATCCCGTTGAATAGCTCGTAATAGTTGATGATGGTTACCAGCTTACCTTGAGAGACGTCTCCTAAATCAGGCCGCGTGGTCAAATAAATTGGCGGCGGGAATTCTGGCAAAAAGTGGTCAGGAAGATCATAATCCAGGTCAAAGCGGGTGAGGTCTCTTCCCTCTTGCTTCTTTATCTCGTCGATGTGAAACTTGGGGAAGAGCATACCGCCTTCTTTATGATTTGGGTGTGGAAGCGGCAAAAGACCTTTTGGGAAAAGGTCTTTTGCCAGGATATCTTCCGGAGTCATAGCTGCCAGGGTTTCCCAGGTCACGTCTTTCAGGAGTTTTACCCGCACACCTTGTTGTATGGATTTTCCCCGGGACATGGCTATGCCTTTCGCCGGGTTATCGCTTAAATCGTAGCGCTCGTTAAGTAAGTCTATATGCTGTTTCATTACTTCTGGTTTAGCAGCCTTCATTCGAGCCATCATGTCTTCAAAGGACTCAGTTATGGTCACAGGCGCATAACTCGTCTTTACCGCCTTCTTTTTCTGTATGATGTTTTTTAGAGGTTTTCCTTCCTTGCCGGGTTTCTCTTCCTGGGCATGTGTTAACCCGAAGGTGATGAGCATCGCGGCGAACATTACTAACAACGAACTTCCGTATTTTACTATTCGTTCTCTCATACCATTCTCCTTTTTATTAAATTGGGTTGGGTTTTAAAAGACAAAAACCAAACGACTTTTTACCCACCCCTTCAATCGTTCGACTGAGCTCACGACGAAATCCCTGCCCAGGAGGGGACTCCTAAAATTCCCCTCTTGAGAGGGGTTGGGGGTGTGTTAACAGAACAACCGAAAATTTTGAAATTTCTGTCCACTTTATGACGCCGGTTTTCTCAATGCCTTCAGTTGTTCTGCAAGCAATTTTAAGTGTGTTTTCTCTTCGTTTGCCAATTGCTCAAATGCCATTTTCCCCTTAGGATATTTCGTATTTTTTGCGGCCTCGGTGTAATAAAGGATTGAATCCTTCTCGGCCTGGATGCCGATTTTCAAGGCGTCGATATCTGTCGATATTTCAGCGGCAAGCCTCCTGGCTGCTCCTTTTTCCGTAAAGATACCCGTATCGACCAGATATTTTAGATACGAATCCACAGTGTAGTCCTCGCAACCTTGCACGGGACTTATCGGAGAGTTTATTTCACGATAGGCCTGTTGAAAACGGGCTAGATGTTCCTTCTCGTAAGAGGCGAGTTTTGAAAATAATTCTTTTATCTTGGTGTCTTTAGCATTCTTCATGAGGGTTGTATAGAATTCTAATCCCTCTTCCTCAACAATTATAGCAATACTCAGCGCTTCTGCATCATTAAAATTTTCATATTTCATATCATATTATCCTCTAAGAATTAGTAAACGTAACCACTGAAACACGGAAATACGGAAAAAATATTAGTTTACCACCCTTTTTATTTTTAAGACTGCTCTGGCAAAATTAAACAATAATCCAACTTTTAATTTTTGTTTGACTAATTCCATTGGTAAAGCTACTTGATAAATAGATTCTAAAAAACCAGGACCTAATTTTTTATGAACCTCTATTGCACATGAAATAATCTTTCCAGTTAGTTCTTCTAATTCTAAAGTCATTTTCAGTGTTTCTCTACTTCGGTGTTTCAGTGGTTTTTGTAAAAATTATGGATACAAACCTCTGACTGTGATTGCGTCTGCGACTTTTTTCACGGCCAGTATCATGGCTGCGGTGCGTAAGTTGACTTTCCTTTCCTGGGAAAGGCGAAGTACCTCTTCATAGGACCGATCCAGGAGATTTTTGAGCCTTGCATTTACCTCGTGCTCACACCAGAAATAACACTGTACATCCTGTACCCATTCGAAATAGGAAACAATCACGCCGCCCGCATTCGCCAGGATATCAGGGACGACGGGTATTTTCCGTTCGGTCAATATTTGGTCTGCTTCCAGCGTAGTAGGCCCGTTAGCGCCCTCAACAATCAGTTTTGCTTTTATATTACCAGCATTCTCTCTGGTAATTTGATTACCTAACGCTGCGGGAACGAGGACATCGCACGGGAGTTCCAGCAGGGCCTCGTTTGTTATACTTTCAGCATTTGGAAAATTTTCGAAAGACCCCTGTTCTTTATAGTGTTTCATGAGGGCGGTATGTCGTAGTCCTTTTGGATTATAGACGCCCCCCTTCGAGCTGCTCACGGCGACGATCTTACAGCCCATTTCGCTGAGCAATTTTCCCACAGTCGATCCCACATTACCATAACCCTGAATCGCCACTTTGAGACCCTTAAAATTTATTTTCTTAGATTTGATGGCGTTGGCAATGGAAAAGGTAATACCAAGACCGGTTGCATCTGTTCGTCCGAGGGAACCTCCGATATTGACGGGTTTACCCGTTACAATCCCCGGCGTGCAATAACCGTTATTCATACTGTAAGTATCCATCATCCACGCCATGATCTGCTCATTGGTATTCACATCAGGGGCGGGAATGTCCTTTTCGATCCCAATGATCGGCATAATTGCATACGTGAAACGGCGTGTAAGTCTTTCAAGTTCGCCTTTTGAAAGCGTCTTGGGATTGCAAATAATTCCTCCTTTTGCGCCTCCAAACGGTACGCCCACCAGAGAGCACTTCCACGTCATTTCCATTGCCAGCGCCTTTAAATCGTCGAGGGTAAGGTCGGGGTGATACCTGACACCGCCTTTATAGGGACCGCGCGCCGAGTTGTGCTGTACACGGAATCCGTTGAAAACGCTTAGAGAACCATTATCCAGCCGTACCGGAATAGAAACGGTCAATATGCGTTCGAAGTTCCTGAGCAGTTGATGGATGTCTTCAGAAAGCAGCAGGATTTTTGATACATTATCGAATTGAGTTAATGCCGTTTGCCATGCGCTGTTCGCTGGTATCTTTTCAGGCACCTAAACCTCCTAACCCGAACAAGTCGGAAGAGTCCTTGAATGGGAATTTGCGATTTTAGACTTCGTTATGAGTCTTCGGCATGAGCTCAGACGAACGCTCAGTCGAACGATTTACGATTTGGGATTTACCTCCCCCTTTATCCCATAGGTGTTAAGTTAAGGAAATAATAAGATTCAATAAGTAGTAATGATACAACAAGATGCATTCACGATAAAGAGAAAAAAGGACACGATAAATCCTAAATTTTGCCACTACTGATTTATGATAATTGCAGTTTTTGTAAAGAGAGTTTGCGAATTATTGAGGTATTGTTTACCGATGCTGGGAAAAACTACA
>Ga0209212_1008884_pt1 | contig 10659 bp, 6 predicted proteins | sample RifGroC2_FD_183996 | JGI IMG/M metagenome (GOLD analysis project Ga0209212, IMG submission 183996) | Groundwater microbial communities from Rifle, Colorado, USA - Groundwater C2 (SPAdes) (version 2) | ecosystem: Environmental > Aquatic > Deep subsurface > Groundwater | place: Rifle, Colorado... | reverse complement strand
AAAATGTTTTTTAAGAGGCACATATTATTGATGATGTCGGTAGGGCTTTGGTTAGGTTTAATTTTTCTTCCTCAGGTTGGGGTTGCGGCAACTCTTAGTGAATTGGTTGCTAAGGCGAAGGAGGAGGGGGCTCTCAATGCTACTGTGATATCCAATTTGACAGGGAGAACGATCCCCAACCTCGTAACTGCCTTCAAAAAGAGGTTTGGACTGGATATTAATGTAAGTTTGACCCCCGTTATAGATGTTGAGAATTACCCTCGTGCCATAGCTGAAACTAAAGTCGGCACTGTACCTACCTATGACGCCATAGAGGGCGCTGATGTGAACAACATATCTCTTTTGGGAGTAGGGGGGATACACAAGGTTGATGGTTGGGAGTCTCTGCTTGCGGAAGTAAATCTGCTGGTTCGCGCTGGAAGGGTTCGCCCTGAGCAGATAAGCCCAATTCCACTCGGGGGATACGGCTTTATGTATGCTTCTCGGATCGGGGGACTTTTATATAATCCCCGGCTGATCTCTAGGGAGGAGCTGCCAAAAACCCATGCGGAGCTAGCCGACCCAAAGTATAAGGGCAGATGGACTCAGCCGCCCTGGACCGCAGACTGGGATACCGGTCCTTTGGTTTTTCCAGAGATCAGTAAGGAGAAGTGGCTTGAGGTTGTGAGGAACGCTGGACGGAATGTAGGGGCAGTTCAGCATGGATCGACGGGGGTTCAGCGTTTGCTGCTTGGGGAATTTACTTTTGCGCTTGCCAATACCTATTATGTTTTTCTTTCCAAGGCCAAAGATCCGCAAGCTCCCATAGAGATCGCTTACCTTAAAGACTACAACTGGTCGAGTTTCGCCTTCCATGTAGTACGAAGGGGAGCACGGCATCCAGCTGCGGCCACTCTTTTTTCCTTGTGGATGACAACGCCCGAGGCGGAGTCGATTTGGCAACCAGAGCTTTTTATGACCCAGGTTTGGGGCGAGAGCGACCTGGACAAAAAGGAAAGGCAATTTATTAAGGAGAGCGGGGCTAAGATAGTCGACTTCCTGAGCACCGAGAAAGGTCGGGATTTACTGGCTTGGTATGCCACGGAGGAGGGCAGAAAATACAGAGGTGATATGGGCAAAGCCATGAGGGGCCAGTAGGGACGAGGTTTAGCACCAGGGCCGAACTTAATGTGAAAAGAAAAGAAAAAAAGTAACATCAAGAGGGGATCTTATGCGTAAGAGTTTACCATTGACTCATGGAGGTGAGCGGGTTGGCTGGAATAAAGGCGTTATAGCTCGGGGCACGTTTGTGTTTCTGTCTGGTGTTGAAGGCAGGGACCCGGAAACAGACCTCTGCCCTGGCACGATGGGCGAGCAGCTAGAGATCATATGGGAGAAGATCAAGGAGAGACTGGAAGAGTTCGGCACCTCTTGTGAGAATATTGTCCAAAGGATGAGATTTGTCACTGACATGGACGAATTCTTCCGCCACGCTAGCTGGTATGAGCAACGGTGGCTGAAGAAAAATGCCCCCAGGTTATTAGAGAACCAACCTGCTGCTACGCTTCTCTGCGTGCCGCGGCTGGCTCTTCCTGAAATGAAAATAGAGGTCCAGGTGATCGCGGTGGTCCCCGACAAAGATTAAGTGATCACCACTATAATTCTCTGCTCACGATGGATGACGAACATATGGATTTTGTCAGTGCTGCGGTGGACTCCTGCCTGCGGGTGAAGCTTACTAAGGTTGATTTAGGAGGTATTCAAGCATGAAGCAAAAGAGCTTGGTTGTTTTGTTTGGCCTCATGGTGGTGATTTCGGTTGGGCCGAAGCTTGCCTCAGCCCAGCAAGCTGTGGCGCGGTCATCATCAGTGCCGTTGTTCGCTCCGTTCGTTGATATTGACCCAAGTGCCATCCGCCGGGTCGAGCAACTCGCCCGACAGGAAGCGGAGCGGGGCGGGAAACTGCTCAGCTACTCCTTTTCTCCAGACGAGCGGCACAAAGCTTTCATGGAAGATTTCCCCGGCTTGGTGGAGGAGTCTCAAGGACCCTTGGGCCCCGCCCTGACCACTCGGATGATCCAAGAAGCGAGCGCCGGGCAGCGAACCGCCGACTTTAACCTCTCCTCACTCAGGGGGACAGTTCCCATGGCCCAGCGTGGATTGGTAGCTGAAATCGACTGGGCCGCACACGGTGTTCCACAGTCCGTCATTGAGCCGCGGCTCAATGCTTGTGCCTGCGCCACCTCAGACTGGGTCATCATGTTCAACACTCAGGCTGTTTCGGCTGAGCAGATTCCTACAGACCTGTACGAACTTCGGGACGCCAAGTGGAAGGGAAAGATTGTGGCGGACCCGGGTCTGTTCCCCAATGTCATGGCAACCTGGAGTATGCTGAAGGGGTACGACATGGCGCGGGCCAAGCAGCTTGCGGGGGAGCTGCTGAAGTCCGGTAACCTGCTGATCACAAGCAGCGCCCTCTCGTTGGTCTTGTCGGGGGAGCGGCCGGTCATGCTCGGCCACGCTCCCGCAACCGCTACCCTGTTAGGTTGGCTAAAGGGAGCTCCAGTGGACTTCAAGTACTTCAGAGGCTCGGGGGTGTTCCCGCTGGTCTTCCAGGTTATGAAAAACACGCGGGTTCCCAACATGGCCCTCCTGCGAATACTTTGGGAAGTTTCCGATCGCGGACGCGAAACGATGAAAAGGCTCAAAGTAGCTTGGCACACCGGCATCGGCCCTCTGGCCAACCCTGACGACCGCCTGGTCAAGCTCCGCAAGCAGGCCTTCGATCAGGGGCTGCTCTTGCGGGAGACCCTGGAGAACTGGGAAGAGCGAAACCAACGCATTAGTGAATTTGGCGAATTTCTCCAGTCCCGCTAGCCGAACGGCCCTGGCGGTTATTTTTCTTTCTTGACATTCTCTCTCTAGAAAATTATAGTCCGCCTCGCTTCTAAGTATTCGGATTGAGATTTATTTTCTCCTGGTTGCAGCCAAGGGGAGGTCTCTTTTTGAAGCATGTAGGAAAAGGCGTTCCTTTTCTGCTCCTCGCATTTCTTCTAATCCCCGTATTTTATCTTCTGCTGCCTCTCTCGTCAGGTTCGTCTGATTCCTCAGAAATTGATTCGCTGGCTCCGGTGGACGTAATTGCTGAGGGGTTAAAAGAGCCCACAGGGATTGTCGTAGATCAAAGCGGAGCGCTTTTCGTTTCCGACCGCAAGAGCGGAGAGGTCTTAAACATTGCCGCGGGCGAGACCCATCCTTTAATCACCCATCTTAAGCGACCTGTAGGGTTAAGCTTTGACGCAAACGGCAGGCTTTTGATTGTGGAGGAGAAGAGCGGATCACTTCTCCGACTAGAGCCGGATGGCACCCTTACCATTCTGGCGCAGGGGATGAAGAAACCGCGCTGGGTTAGTGTGGGAGAGGATGGGAGTGTTTATATAACGGCCAAGGGGTTGAAGCTACAGGGAGATAAAGAAAATGACGAGGATGATGAGGAAGAGGGAGACGGAGAGATCATTCTCCGCCTTGCCCAAGGGCAGCTTTCAGTCTTTGTCGAGGGCTTTAAAGGTCTTCAGGCCATTGTCATCCGAGAAGGGACTCTTCTTGCCGCAGCCAGGGGATTAAAGAAGGAAAAGGACGAAAAAGAGGGGATCTTTAAGATCCCCGTTCAGAGTGATGGCAAAGCCGGCTTGATAACCCGCGTCACAAAGACCGGCATCAAAAAGCCCTTTGGTCTGGCGTTGGACACTTTAAGTGCCCTCTACGTGACTGTAGAGGAGATGGAGTTCTCTAAAAAGGTCAAAGACGCTATTGGCAAAGTCTTCGCTGATGGCGTTCTTTCCCGTTTTGCCTCGAAGCTGGAGAAGCCGCGAGGGCTGGCTTTTGATACCTTTGGCAACCTCTATGTCTCTGATGACAGGGGCGATAAGAAGGGCCGCATCATCCGTTTGCGTGCGCCGCCACCGCCGGCCCTGGTTTTCACCTCTTTCACGAACGAAATTCCTCTCACTTTACACGGCAAGACCGAAGCCAACTCGCGCATCGATGCCTTTTCTAATGACTCTGCCAACCCCATAACAGTCTCGACTCAAGACGGTAGCTTCGCTCTCACCTTCAACCTAAAACTCAACAATCAAAATTTCCTTGATGTTTTTACCACCGCCTATAATGGCCAGGGGCTCACCAGCGCACCGGCTGAGCTGACCATTACCCACGATAACATCGCGCCGGTGATTGCCAATCTGCAGCCCGTAAGCGGTTCTTTCCTGGGTACAAAGGCTCCCCTTATTGCTGCCGACTTCATTGACGCCGGATCAGGAGTGGAGACTACAAAGGTTAAAATCCAACTGGATGGTGTCGATGTTATCCCGCAGATCCTTACTCCCACGGGCTTTACCCTTATCCCTAGCGCTTTGACCGAGGGTCAGCATGCGGGTTCAGTCACCGTCTTTGACCGTGCCAATAACTTTTCCTCGGCCTCAACAAGCTTTACTGTCGACGTTACAGTGCCAGACACCCAAATCACCAGTGGACCTCTGGGTGAAACTGGCGAAACCAACGCCACCTTCACTTTTACCGGGGCAGATAATCTAACGCCTGGCGGGGGCCTTCAGTTTGCCTGGAGGTTTGATGGTGGAACCTGGTCAGCCTTTTCCCCCAACACCAGCGCAACTTTCAGCACCCTTTCTGAGGGAAGCCATCTCTTTCAAGTCAAGGCGCGCGATCTTGCAGGCAACGAGGACACGACTCCAGCTCAAAGGGAATTCTCTGTGGTCTTGGGGCCGGTGATCACAGCTTTCTCTCCCGGAAGCGGGACATTGGGAAGTGAGGTGGTCATTGAAGGAAGAGGTTTCGATCCGGCTCCTGGAAAGACCTTTGCGAGGTTTAACGGCGTTCAGGCCGTTATCTCCAGCATCACTCAGACGACCATCAGAACCACTCTCCCCATCGGTGCTATAACAGGCCGTATCACTGTTGAGACTCCCAAAGGTACAGCAACCAGCGCTGAGGATTGCATTGTCCTACTTCGTCAAGATTTTGCCCTCTCAGTAAGCCCCGAAGTTGGAAGCGCTGTGCAGGGAACTTCCACTACGTATGCCGTGCGGATCACAAGCGCGGGGATCGAACCGTTTACAGGTCTAGCGAGCCTTACGGTGAGCGGACTTCCTGTCGGGGCCACGGCAGCTTTTACGCCCGCTGCCCTCAGTTCCAACGGGACTGGCCTCTTGACTCTCACGACTTCGAGTTCCACCCCTGTAGGCTCCCATGCTGTTGAGGTGCTGTCCACGGCTCAGCTTGAGGGGCGTCTTGTTGTCCGGGCAGCGACCCTGACCCTGGCAGTTCAAGCCCCAGGTCGGACAGTGCTGGCCGGACAGGTGCGAGATGAAAATGAGCGGCCTCTGTCTGGAGTCAGTATTAAACAGGGAGGGAACACGATCACGGAGCTAGGAACCACCGATGGCGGGGGTAATTTCTTCATCCCGCTCTCTGTCGCTGGTCCCCAGATTTTTTTGATCGACGGCTCCACAGCAAATACCCCGGCCGTCACCTATTCGACTGTTCCTGTAACCGTAGATATTCAACCGGGAGCGGTAAACACCTTAGGGTTCATCCCTCGCCTTCCTAGCCAGCCGGTAGCGAAGCTTGCTCCGATAACTCCAGGCCAGGCCGCAGTCCTTACTCATCCTAATGTGCCTGGCTTTACGATGACGATTCCTTCTGGGGTCCAGATTATCGGCTGGGATGGACAGCCGAATAACCAGTTTAGCGTGACAGTGATCCCTATTGACCGCTCGCCGCTTCCTCCACCTCCTCCCGGCGTGAACGCCCGCCAGATTTACCTATTTTCTTTTGGCAAAGTTGGAGGAGGAATTCCCACAGGGAACATTCCCCTTGATTCCCCCAACGATATCGGAGGACTCCCTGGCGAGAAGGTGGATCTTTACTATTTCAACGAAGCTCCGGACGGTACAGCCCCAAACCGGTGGGAGAAATATGGGACGGCCACAGTCTCGTCGGACGGCGCTCGGATCATCACGGATAATAATCCAGCAACAGCTCTTCCTTACGGATTCCCAAGATTCTGTTGTGGGGGATTTCTCCGTGCTCTTTTGGCATCACCAGCTCCGGGAGGCGGAGCAAGCGGGGGTCAATCTGGCAGTGGTAAGACGGATGGAGAGCCAGTAGACACGGCCACAGGATTTTTCTACCTCGATAAGACTGATATGGTTCTTCCTGGAATTTTGCCTATCGCTATCACCCGAACCTACCGAACCAATCTTACCAACGCTGGTCCTTTCGGTCTTGGGACAAGCTGGCCCTATGATATCTTCCTTCAGCCTCCGCCAAACGGCTCACCTGATTCATTAATTCTTTTCACTCCCGGCAACCGCCAGGATCTGTTTTTCCACCAGCCGGACGGGAGCTTCATTAACACAACTTCACCGCCTCTTAGAGGCGCGGTAGTGACTGTGGCAGGTGGCATACGCGCTTTACGATACAAAGATGGGAGTCTCTGGCGCTTTGATGCAGCAGGAAGACTCATCAGCCAGGCTGATCGAAATGGAAATACCGTAACACTTACCCGGGACAATCAAAGTAGAGTCACTGCGATCAGCGAGCCTTCAGGACGGCAGCTTACAGTGACCTACATCGGCACCACCCTGCGGATTGACAGCGTCAGGGATCCCCTAGGTCGGCAGATCCGCTACGGTTACGACGGATCCGGGCTTCTCATCGCTGTCACCGACCCCGTAGGAGGCATAACCCGCTACACCTATGATGCTGCCAACCGGATGGTAAGCATTACTGATCCACGAAATATTACCTTCCTCATCAACGAGTACGACAGCGCTGGACGAGTGATCCGTCAGACGCAGGCCGATGGAGGAGTTTGGAATTTCGCCTACACGACCTCAGGAAGCTTCATCAGCCAGACCACCGTAACCGATCCTCGGGGAAACAGCACGACTTATCGCTTCAACTCTTCCGGCTTTCTCACAAGCCAGACGGATGCTTTAGGACAGATCGCAGCTTTTGAGCGGCAGCCGGGAACTAACCTCGTGCTCTCGACGACTGATCCATTGGGTCGTGTGGTTCGCTTTACATACGATGCCAATGGCAACGTAACCAGCATCACCGACCCGGCAGGCAACGTGCGGAGCTTCGAATATGAGCCAACCTTCAACAAACTTACCAAGATCACTGACCCGCTCGGGCAAATAACTCGCTTTGAGTACGACGCTAAAGGCAACCTCACAGCGACAGTGGACCCCATCGGCGCTCGCACAACAATTGCCTATAACTCCTTTGGCCAGCCCACGAGCACGACAGATCCATTGGGCAACAGCACGACCTTCACCTACGACGACTTTGGCAATCTCGCTACTATTGCAGATCCCTTGGACAATCGAGCCCAGAGAGCTTATGACCTCGTCTCCCGGCTTATCGAGCAGACTGATCCACGAGGCAGGAGCACACGGTTTAGCTATGACGGGTTGAATAGGATTACACAGATTGTGGATGCACTAAACAACATCACCTACTTCAGCTACGACGGGAATGGGAATCTCCTTGCCGTTACTGATACCAGAGGGAGCTCGATCACGCACACCTATGATGCGATGGACCGGCTCTCGACCCGGACTGATCCTCTGGGGCGGCAGGAAACATACCAATATGACCAGAACGGGAATCTCCTTCAGGCGGCAGACAGAAAAGGCCAAGTAAGTAGCTACGCATATGACGCATTAGATCGTCGAGTTAGGAGCAGCTTTGCGGACGGAACCTTCAGCGAATTTACTTACGATGCGGCCGGCAGATTAGTACAGGCCAGAGACTCACAAACAGGATTGATCCTCGAAGACTATGATGTCCTGGACCGACTGGTGCGTGAGACCACATCGCAAGGGGTGGTTGCCTATGCCTACGATTCGCTGGGGCGCCGCATCCGAATGGACGTAACGGGCCAAGCTTCAGTCACGTACAGCTACGACGTTGCCAGTCGCCTGAGGCAGGTAGTACAAGGTACTCAAGGGGTTGATTTGGTGTACGACGTTCTTGGCCGCAGAACCCGCCTTACGCTTCCCAACGGCGTCTCAACAGAGTACATCTACGATCCTGCTTCGCGCCTCACCGAGTTGATCTACCGTAATACCGTTGGGTTTCTAGGAAACCTGACCTACCAGTACGACCCGGCAGGTAACCGAGTAGCTACTGGTGGCAGTTTCTCCCGGACCTTGTTACCTGAGCCTGTTACCTTGGCCACCTACGACGCTGCTAATCGACAGCTTCAGTTTGGCGAGAAGACCCTGACCTTCGACAGCAATGGCAACTTAATTTCTATTACTGATGGCTCTGGTACTATAATTTACACATGGGATGCGAGGAATCGGCTGACTGCCATTAGCCGGCCGACCATTGCGGCCAATTTTGGCTACGATCCATATGGAAGAAGAGTGGAGAAAACGGTCAATGGCCAGCGGTCGCAGTATCAGTACGATACCGTCAATGCCATAACGGAACTGCGCGATGGAAATCGCATCGCCTATCTTAGAGGTCTAAGTGTAGATGAAGTTTTCAGTACCAACGATGGAACCGGAATACGTTATGCTACGACAGACACCCTTGGCAGCATCATCAACTTGTCTGACCGCAATGGTTATATCCAGGCTGACTATCACCATGGACCGTTTGGTCAGACCCAACGGATTGGGCAGGACGGCGGGAATCCTTTTCAGTTTACTGGGCGCGAGAATGATGGCACTGGCCTCCACTATAATCGGGTCCGCTATTACGACCCCATTCTGAGCCGATTTATTTCCGAGGATCCATTACGGCCTCTTGCGGGGACGGACCTTAACCTCTATACGTATGTTTCCAACTCTCCACTGAATGCAGTGGATCCGTTCGGCCTTTACGAAGAGGACGTGCATCACGATCTCACCTATTTCCTGGCTCGAAAGGCCGGGTTTGCGGTTTCGGCTGCCCAGCGCTTAGCAGCTTCGAATCAGGGCATAGACGACAGCTCAGGATCGTGCCCTGTTGTGTGCGGTGAGGAGGCCCGCCGCGATTGGCACTTCACGACGCAAGAAAGGCGAGCAGAACTTTGGCAGGGAGCCTTGGACGGAAGTACAGACGCCCTAGGGCGCTATCTCCACGCATTACAAGACTCGTACTCGCACGAAGGGTTTGGCCCACGGGTAGGGCATGCTAGGGCCGGTAAGGCTCCTGATAAAACTTACAACGATCCTGAGAAGGCGAACCGTATGGCACGAGATACTTACAATTTTCTTCGGGAATATCTCCAAAGAATCACCGGCCGGCCAGTGCCTGACCACTGGGAGCGAATCCGTGATCAAGTCGATAGATTTAATCGCGCTAGGACAGCTAGTGAGAAGAAGAAGATCTTAGGGAGGTAAGGATGTTCAGGTCCTTTATGCTGATTGGAGTTGCGTTAGCTCTAACTATTGCAGCGAGTTGTTCTTCTGGACCACCTAATAGCTCTCAGGAAGAACAGCTCCGAAGGCGCGTCGAACTAGCATGGTCTCATTTTTCAACTGCAAATTTTGATGCCTATGTTGCAATGTGGAGCGCCAGGCAACGCCCAAGATTTCGAGAATCGCAAGAAGACTGGCAGAAAACAGTTGGTGAGTGGAAGTTGTTCCTTGAACGCGAGAAGCCCACACACGAACTTCAAAATATTCAAATAACTGGATTACGAGCACGTGCAATGATCAAAGTGTCCGTTTTGAAAAAAGATGGATCACGCGATTACGGAGTCGTTTACGATTATTGGGTATTTGAAAACGGAGACTGGTTCCTCGATGATGCAGACCGAAGCAAGTGACGAGAATAACTGGAAACAGAAACAGGAAACAGTGAAACAGAGGAAACAGTGTCAGGCTTGACAAACGAGAAAGACAAAGGGAAGGACGTGACTATGAGAAGGGGTCTAATGTTGAACTAGAAGTTTCGGTTGACGATCTTGGAGACAGCGGATGGTGAAAAGCCTAGGAAGGCGGCGATGAGAGAAGGTCGGTGCCCAGCCTCCAGAGCCCGCAGGACAAAGTCCCGTCGGGCTGCGGTGATCTTGCGTGCCTGGCTTCGCGAACGCAGCATCTGTGGCGGGATAGTATCTTTGGAGGCGGCTGCAAGGCGCTCCAAGGGGGCAGGGCGTACTTGGAGGTTTTCTCCCTGAACCTTTTTGTTTATGAGTTCCCGGTATTCGGACACAAACGGCTCTTCTCCAAGACAGGGCAGGGTCTGGGGGGGATAGTATTCTTGGTTATGGGTCATTCCACGGCCCTCTCGGACGAAGCGGGCATAAAGTTGCCGGCTGCTGGACAGATGGGGATGGAACATCGAGAGTGGAAATGCCCAGTCAACGAGACTTGCTTTCTTGTGGCTTAGGTACTCCCGGTGGCTCGACCAGCGCCATGCAGCAGCTTCTGGGGAGAGCTTGGCCCGGACAGGGTTAAGATGAATATAGCGTATCAGTTCCAGGAGGTAGGCATCTTTCTGACAGAGAATCGCCTTGTATCTTCCCTGAAACAGGTGCCCGAGGCGTCTGTGTCTGATGTTAAAGTGTTTGGAGTATCGGGTCAGCAGCCTCTGCATGATGAGCGACAGCGGGAACCGGTTGACCTCCACCAAGAGGTGGACGTGGTTGGGCATCAAACAG
>Ga0209212_1008883_pt1 | contig 10662 bp, 9 predicted proteins | sample RifGroC2_FD_183996 | JGI IMG/M metagenome (GOLD analysis project Ga0209212, IMG submission 183996) | Groundwater microbial communities from Rifle, Colorado, USA - Groundwater C2 (SPAdes) (version 2) | ecosystem: Environmental > Aquatic > Deep subsurface > Groundwater | place: Rifle, Colorado... | reverse complement strand
CTGGGACATCAGAAACGAACAAGGCTATTCAGAAGATTTCCGCGACGTCGTAAGAGAAGATCGGCTTTACATAGCCGGAAAACCCAAAGCGCCCGATTACAGTTTCAGAATCGGCGGAAAACGTATATTTTTTGTTGAAGCAAAAAAGCCTTCAATATATATCAAAGAAGATATTGTTCCGGCATTCCAATTACGCCGCTACGCCTATACCGCTAAACTACCTTTATCAATATTGACTGATTTTGAAGAATTAGCGATCTACGATACCCGAATTAAACCCGATCATAATGATAAAGCGAGTACCGCGAGAATTTTTTATTGCACCTATGAAGAATACGAAGAAAAATTCGGGTTTTTATACAATATTATATCGAAACCCGCAGTATTAAAAGGAAGTTTTAACAGATACGCGGAAGAAAATAAAAACAAAAAAGGCACTTCTGAAGTAGATAAAGAATTTTTAAAACTCATAGAAGGCTGGCGCAACGAACTTGCTAAAAATATCGCTTTAAGAAATAAAGACCTCGATGTTTACAGCCTCAACAATGCGGTACAATTAATTATCGATAGAATAATTTTTTTAAGGATAGCGGAAGACAGAAACACTGAACACTATAATAATCTCAATGATATTACCTCACAAAAAAATATCTATATTAATTTAGACGAATATTTCAAAAAAGCCAATCATAAATATAACAGCGGGCTATTCAAACCCGAAAAATGGTTGTCTGATTTAATAATCGACGATCAAATTATTAAATCAATAGTTAAAAGTTTGTATTATCCTGACTGCCCCTATGAATTGTCTGTTTTACCCATCGAAATACTCGGAAATATTTATGAACAATTTCTCGGGCAAACGATCAGGCTCACCGAAACACATCAGGCCAAAATCGAAGAAAAACCTGAAGTTAAAAAATCGGGCGGAGTTTTTTATACACCGCAGTATATCGTAAACTACATAGTGGAAAATACCGTTAGCGAAAAAATTAAAAAACTAACGCCAGAACAAATCAAAGAGATCAAAATACTCGATCCCGCCTGCGGCTCCGGAAGTTTTCTGGTTGGAACATATAATTTTCTATTAAACCATCATTTAAATCAATACACCCAACCCAAAACCATCAAAAAAGCACTGAAAGATGCTAAAATATATCAAATATCAGAAAACACATATAGACTTACTATATTAGAAAAACAAAAAATACTGACCAATAACATTTACGGCGTTGATATCGACTCTCAGGCAGTCGAAGTAACGAAGCTTTCGCTGTTATTAAAACTCATGGAAAACGAAGCCATAGAGTATTATGATAAATTATTTAAAGACTTTAAATTGCTTCCCGACCTGAGCGCTAACATAAAATGCGGCAATTCAATCATTTCAAACGATTATTTTAATGGGGACAACCATATCATTAACAACGATTCGATAAGATCGATAAACGCTTTCGACTGGAAAAATCAATTTCCTGAAGTTTTTAAAAACGGCGGATTCGATTGCGTAATAGGCAACCCGCCTTATGTCCGACAGGAAACGCTTGGAACCGATTTCAAAAATTATGTTAAAGACAAATTCAAGTCTTACGCCGGAACCGCCGACTTATATGTTTATTTTTTTGAAAAAGCGCACTCACTTTTAAAAGAAAACGGCTTGTTTGGTTATATCTCAGCCAACAAATGGATGCGCGCAAATTACGGTACCGGATTAAGAACCTTCATTGCAGAAAATACTGAATTGCTCAAAATCATTGATTTTGGCGAATTACCGGTTTTCGAAAATGCCTCAACATTTCCTGCAATTTTCATAACCAAAAATGCCAAAGTAAAAAAGCAAAAATTCTCATTCGCGCAAATAAAAACACTTGATTTTAAATCGCTTGACGAAGAAATCCAAAACACTGCCCAAACACTCGATAACCGATCGATTAAAAACGAAAACTGGACATTAGCAATCAGTTCAGACGTTAATATAATAGAAAAAATGAAGAAAAACGGCATCCCACTTGGAAAATATATTAAGAATCAACTATTTTATGGAATAAAAACCGGGTATAACGAAGCATTTATAATAAATGAAGAAATCAAACAAAAATTAATTTTAGAAGACCCGAAAAGCTCCGACTTAATTAAACCCTTTGTACTTGGCGATGATATCCGAAAATATAAAATTAACTTTAAAAATAGATTTCTTATTTTTACAAGACGTGGTATAAATATTAACGAATACCCTGCGATTGAAAACTATTTAAAACAATTTAAAGATAAATTAATACCCAAACCTAAAGACTGGCATGGGAAAGAATGGCATGGACGAAAGCCCGGATCATATCAATGGTATGAAATCCAAGATACGGTTGATTATTTTAAAGAGTTTGAAAAACCTAAAATAGTTTATCCAGATATCGCCAAAGAAAGCCGTTTTGCATACGACAACCAATCGATGTTATATGCAAATACAGTTTATTTTATACCAATCAACGATTTATTTCTTCTTGGTGTATTAAATTCTAAAATAGTATTTTATTTTTTCAAGAAATTTGCTGCGGTCCTTGGCGATGCTGATAAAGGCGGACGCTTAAGATGGTTTTCTCAAGATATTGTAAAAATTCCAATACCCAAAAAACGCGACGATAAAATTATCGAACTGGTAAAACAGTCGATTAAAGCCTATAATGATATAAGTCAAGATAAATCCGAGCATGAAAAATCGCTTATTAAACAACAGATAGATATCCTCGATAGAAAAATCAATCAAATCGTTTATAAATTGTATGATTTAAGCGAACAAGAAATTGTTTGTGTTGAAAAAAATTAAAATCTATCCAGAGGTAGTATGGCCACAATTTTATCAGATGGCTTAAAATTCATAATAAATTTTGTTTATCTTGGACACAACGAATTTTTTCAATACGATATGTTTATTTATTGGCATGATGATTTAATTTTTAACAAACAAGTTTTTAAAAATTTTTCCTTAAAGAGCGACATTGATAACGGTTCCTTTCAAACTTTCGAATATGACGGCGGCGAACGATTAACCTGCACTATTAAAAAAGCCTTAAACGGCAAGTCATCTTACTGGAGACCACTATCTGATCCATGGATAACGCTGGCATTTTATCCGAAAAGTTTTTTCCCGTTTATGGAACCTGATTACGAAGTTATTAAATCCGATCCCGAACTTGAAAAAGACCTTAAAATGACCCCCGCTGATGATGATATTTCAATGATAGTTTTTATAGATGCATACCATTTTAAAGATAAAATTGAATGTAATCTTTTCTGCCAGCAAGGAGTTTCATTAAATCTGGTTTTAGCTAAAAGCACATTAACGGATTTTGTTAACTACTTAGAAAACGAATATAAACAATTTTGCATAGACAATAAATTCAAACCAATATTTTGACAGGAGTTAATATGCCAACGATAAGTATGTTTTATGGAATAATCATTCGAATGTATTGCGGTAGGACCGAACATAACCCACCGCATTTTCACGCTTATTATCAAGAATTCAAAGCGCTAGTAAATATTTCGACCTGCGAAATAATGCAAGGAAATATTCCTTCAAAGCAATCCAAACTCATTGTCGCATGGGCCGAATTGCACAAAGAAGAACTGCTCGCTGATTGGAACCTTGCAATTAACGGTGAAAATCCCTTTAATATAGAACCTTTAAAATAAACAAACGAGGTGAAAAATGTATCCTGCAGTCATTAACGTAAAACCTCTTAAAAATTACAAATTAATGCTTACCTTTGATACCAATGAAGTTAAAGTGTTTGATATGAAGCCCTTTTTAGATCAAGGCGTCTTCAAGCCCTTAAACGACGAATCGCTCTTTAACTCCGTTCATGTAAGTTTCGATACTGTCGAATGGTCCAACGGCGCTGATATTTGCCCGGAAACGTTGTATGAACAAAGCATAAAGTTCGAAGACTGCGCTTAAACATTTCCGTCACGGCGCGCCGGCTTGCAGCCGGCATCGCCGTGAAAAAGGTCTCTCACTGTTAATCAATTCTCTTGCCACGACTGTGCGCGTCCTTTCAGGCCGCACCACAGTCGTGGATAAAAATCTCCTCATTCCAACCAGTTGCATTCAAACCCTTCCACAAACAATTATAGATCACTTCATTTTAACCACTGGCGCCGAGTTGCATCGCACAACAAGCGCGTGGACGCTCGTCGGCCCACTTCGGGGCCTCCTCGGGATCTCGCCCGCGCGAGCTGCGCCCTGTGGCGCGCTCGGCCATGCGGGCTCGACCAAATTCGGCCGCCCTCGAAAAACGCAAGCGTTTTTCGGGGCGCCCGAACTTCGCCCACGCGCGGGCGTTGTGCGAAAGGCCCCTGCCCCCGCCCAATTACAAACACAACAGTACGCGGCAGCGCCGTCTTCCAGACGGCACAGCCGCTATCTTAAATCAATATATCAATAAACAAGAACGGCTTCTCCATAAATACACTAACAAGACGGCAACTTACAAATTCTTTTGATGTTTTATTGACAAATCTAAAATCGTATGTTATAATTAATTTGCTTTAACAATTGTGTTAAAGGTATTTAATTATCCTTGTCAAGAGATTGACGAGTAGCTGAGTGAACAGCACAGTGAAACCTACAAAGTTGAAACTGAATGCTTTCATAACATCGCCTCCATTATACCATATAACAATTATGGCGAGGCACTTGGTACTAACGCAAGTTAGTTTGTAAAAGAAACATTGATGGCCATTCGCGGAAATTCCTTATGATGACCAAAATCAGAAGAATGGCCATCACTGCCATATTAATTATGAATAATAAGTTTACATACTTAAAATTTAAACCTTATCTTCATTTCGATTTAAGAATTAGTCCATTTGAACATTTTGATTATATTTTCAACAAAGATAAAATCAAATCACATTCTTTTTATCCATTTCTGTATTATCCAATCCTAACAAGAAAATATGATGGCGACGAAGTAAAAATAAAAACTAGAGATATTTATTATTCGGCGCACATGGATAGATACATTTATGAGCATTACGCCCATAAATTAAATAAATTATATGAAAAAATAATATTGAAAGAAGAATTAAATTCATCCATAATAGCTTATAGAAGCAACTTACACAAATCTAATATTGATTTTGCATTTGATACTTTTAAAAAAATTAATAAAGCAATACCTTGTTATGTAATATGTTCTGATTTTAGTAAGTTTTTTGAAAAACTTGATCATCAACATCTTAAATGTATGATTAAAAAAGTACTAAATTTAGATGAACTACCTGAAGATTATTATAATATTTTTAAAAGCATTACAAAATATAGTTATGTCGAAAGAGGTGAAGTATTTAAACTATTTGATATTCCCCTTTTTAAAACCAAAAATTATTTAAGAATTTGTGACCCAATAAATTTTAGAAAGCGTGTAAAGCCACTTGTAAAAAAGCATAATTCAAGCCTTGGAATTCCACAAGGATCACCCATTAGTGCTACATTATCTAATATTTACATGCTGGATTTTGACATAAATTTATATCAAAAATTAAAAAAGATAAAAGCATGCTTCAAACGATATTCTGATGACATTATTATTATAGCTCCTATAGAGCATAAAGATTATGTAAAAGAATTATTTGTTCAGTTAGTTAAAGATTATCCTGGCATTGAAGTAAACAGCGACAAAACAGAAGAATTCTGCTTCTTGCCTGAAATTGTTTCCAAAAATAAAAATAAAAATCTTGACTATCTCGGATTTACATTCGATGGTAAAACAATAAAAATCAGAGACAGGAGCATTTTTAAATATTACAAAAAATTACATAAAGCAATTAATATAATAAATTTTATATCTGATAAAGAAGGTAAAAACATTGGCAGAAAAAGACTTTATGATCGTTATTCGCATTTAGGTGCCAAAAAAAGTAAGAAAGATAAAAAACGCAAATTAAATTTTTTATCTTATGTTTACCGTTCGTCAAAAATTATGAAATCAAAATCAATTAAAAATCAAATTAAAAATCACTGGAAAACGATTCATAAGCGTTTACTGACAATTCAATAGAATTTTTATAATATCTTAAAAAACATTTATCAAATTTAAACTACTGATTTTTTAGGAATTCCCAGTTTCTTTAATGTTCCATCAATAGAATCCTTGACTTTTTGTTCAATCTGTTCAAGCGAAAACTGTGATGCTTTAAGTTTTTCAGCCCATTTTCGCCCTGGATGTAAAATATCCCAAGGGGAACATTGCTGTTCATACCTTCCACTGCCAGGATCGTGATTTCCAAAACCATCAAGTGCTATATTCCACAAAGGCGAATGCATTGAAATTAATAGCGATTCAGCTAATGGTATCCAAATATCATCTACAACTAAATATCTACACCAAAAATGCTCTAATGATAAATTTTTAATCTGTTGAATAGACTTTGCATGTTCTGAAAGCCTACTATGAAGGACCTTGCCCGGATCACAATCTAATCCTAGATCACCTTTACGAGCACCGGCCGGAACCGCCTTGCCAACATAAATAGGCCAAGCAAATTTATTTCCAACATTTCTATAAGTGATTTCTCTATACAAAGGAAATGGCCCTATATAATATAAAGCATATATACCAGCACCAATAAATGTTTCAGCTGGCGGAAGCTTTTCAACCGGTTTTTCAAGTAATTCTTTAGCAACACTTTCACCTAAGTTTTTTTTGTCCAATGGATTAAACGGCTTAGGTTTTGAATGGTTTTTGCTCATTAAATAATTTCTCCCACACTTTTTATAACACTTTTCCCAACGACTTCAGCTAATTTTACTGGAACCGCATTCCCTAACTGCCTCATGCTTTCAGTCCATGAAATTGAAAACACATAATCATCCGGAAATGTTTGAATTCTGGCACTTTCTCTTACAGTATAATATCTGACACTACCATCATTTAATTTTACCATGTTTTCGCCACCCGGAACGCCATGATCACCGGCTTTTAATGCCTTTGATGGTTCATCTAATAAACTACCCGTGTGACCGGGATAAATTTTAGCACCATCTCTAAACTCGTGGTTTAAAACATTATTCTTTTTGCGCGGATCCGGTAAATCACCAATAGCATCACGAACAGTAAGCCATGCGTCAAACGGATAAGCGGTATTAACATAATCTACTCGCATTTGCTCAATTCGTTTTTTAAACTTAGCAGGCATTGTGGGAATATGTTTACGAGAAACTTTATGATTTTCCCAATACTCACCAGAAACCCATTGCTTAAAAAGCAGCCCATCTAATGAGTTTGTAGGCTCGGGAAATGACCAATTCAAATTTATGTCGCTTCGAACGCCTACTATAAAAACTCTGTTTCTTATCTGAGGCACACCATAATCCGCCGCATTTAACAAACGATAAATAACTTTATAAGAAATATCAGGAACCTTATTTGAAGTATGAATTTTTTCAAGTCTTGACAAATGCTCTACCCATGATTCATTACTACGCCTAGCGACGCTGGGATAAGTCAACTGTAAGATAATATAATTATAATAAGTCGCAAAAGAACGCCTAAGTAAACCTTTTACGTTTTCAAAAATGAAAATCAATGGTTTAACTTCTTTGACCGCTCTGACCGCTTCAGGAAACATGTCACGCTTATCTTGATTTCCTTTGTGCTTCCCCCCCATAGAAAAGGGCTGACAAGGAGGGCCACCAGCGATTAAATTAATATTTTTAGACGTAAAACATGAATAATCAATGCTATTTACATCTGAATTAATTACTTTCCAATTTTTATAGGGACTTTTAGCAATTTCGATATTATTTTTTAACGTAATGCAAGAATCTTTATCACGCTCAATTAAAGCGACATGTTGACACCCCGCATAATGAAGCCCAATCGCTAATCCACCGGCGCCCGAAAACAATTCAATTGACTTAAACTTTTTCAAGTTATTCCCCCAAGAATTTTATAATTCTTTTGCTAATTTTTTCAATGTCCTTAATTTCACATTCCCAAATAATCAATGATTTCCAACCAGTTTCATTTAATTTATTTATTACATTTTGATCACGTTCAATATTCTTTGCTATTTTAGGTATCCAAAACGTTAGCCGCGTTTTAGGAAAAACATACTTACCGCAATCGTGAGCATGCCAAAAACATCCATTAACGAAAATAACCTTTTTGCGCGCTTTAAAAACTAAATCAGGTTTACCCGGTAACGATTTATCAAATAATTTATAACGAAATCCCAACGAAAACGCTAGTTTTCTGATAACGAGTTCGGGTTTAGTGTTTGAGGACTTAACTAACGACATTCTATGGCTTCTATCGGCAGTTGAAAGTTTATCAAATTTTGACCTCTTCGTTTTAACCACGCATTTATTGTTCACCGATATATTATATCATAAATATATTAAATTTATCAAGATTTTTTTAAAAACACAGATTTTTAATGGCTCTTTATCAACTTTTCCCAATGGCGCGCGGCCTGGGCGGCCGCACCGCCCAACCATAACAGTGAAAATTTAGTTTCTTGCATTTCCAACAAGACGTTCCATTATAACCACTCATAATTTTATTATAGACAATAGCATTTTAAACTTGGGGGCAGGGGCCCATCGCACAACAAGCGAATGGGCGCTGCGTCGCCGCCGCCGAGCGGCGGCTCCTCGGGCTCGGCCATGCGGGCTCGACCAAATTCGACCGCCCTCAAAAACGCAAGCGTTTTTGGGGCGCTCGAACTTCGCCCACGCGCCGGCGTTATCTGAAAGGCGCCTGGCCGACGGGGGTGCCTCACTCCAAACACCACAGTTAGCGACGCGCTCGGTTGCACCTCGCAGCGTCGCTAAATATATATACTTATAATCAAAGACAGGAGCGGAAATATGATTTAATAAAAAAATCTATATTATTTTACATATATATGTTATAATGGTGTAATATAAAAATAATATAAACTAATTTAGAATCATTATAATACGGTTATTAAAATGAAAAAAATAATACTTTTAATGATTATTTTATATATCATATTTTTGGAACATCAAGAATGGACTTCAATGAACAAGAAAATTCTTCATGCTTCTCAGTGTTGCGAGACACTTTGCCAATATGTTGAAAAATTTGGATATTTAATAGAGAAAAAATTTGAAAAAGAAATTGATTTAATAATGCCTAGCAGTGGTATATTACTCAAAGACGCTTGGAATAATCCTTTTCAAATTGATATTAAAAATTTTAAAATTTTTTCAAAAGGCCCGGATAATATTTCAAATACAGATGACGACATCTTCAAATATTATAGCAAATTAAATGACGAATTAACTTTAACAAATGCTAAAATTGAAATCAACCCATCAAAAATCCAAACAAAGAATAAGGCTTACGATATTCTACATTTATATTTCAATAAAAATATATATTTATCCGAAAAAGTTAATATCAATCTGCGAAGTGCATCATTCGTACAATATCCCGGATATAATAATGAAGATACGGCCGCAGTTACTTCAACATTTAGATATTATGATAAAATAAGTAAGAATTTGATTCCATCACCTAGTTACATCTCACCAGACAACAATGAATTTATTGAATTGCCATCAAATATGCAATTTGCATCAGACGGTAATATTCATAAATCGACGCTAACAGGTTTATTTTACTGGGGAAACGATTCAAATGAAGTTTTGTTAAGATTCCAGGATGGATGCAGCAACATAATCTTACCGAGCTTTCATTGTATTAACATAACAGGTTCAAGCATGATCAAAAACAAAACTTTCAAAAAATCTGATTCGAAAAATATAAACGATAGTGGCGCTTGTGCATTTGATTGGCCAATTATTATTTCGGCATACGACAAAATTAACAATAATTTAGAATATTCATTTCAGAAGATATATAAACTTAGCGGAGTTAATTTAGAAAGCTCATATCACGCTTTATTACCGAATGGATTATCAAATAACAACCAAATAAAATTATGCAATTGGATCGACAAATGCACCTTGCCAAACAAACCTAATGCGAAAAATTTTGAAAATACCATAGCATTATTCATTTTTAACGACTCCTTTGATTACAAGAGCATTTCTATCAAAATCGCTCGTTTTAATAACGAAGAAGAAGCCAAACAAGCCTTAATAGCAGTTTATCCTTATGGCAATAATGAAAAAATATTTGAAAATTTTGACAAAAATAAAATAAATAATGGCTTAGTCAAAATACATACATTACAGTATCCGGCGAATATCTATATTGTATACAAAAATTATGCTTGCACAATAAACGCTACATCAATTTATGGTTTATATAATTTTGGTTTAACAGAATTGAACAAATTAATAATAAAAATTGCTTCCGTAATTGATAAATCCTGAATAATCAAAATTCTAGTCACAACGGCGCGCGTCCTTGCAGGCCGCACTGCCGTTGTGAAAAAGGCTAACCGCATTCTTAACAGCACATACCTCAACTTCTCCTTATTCTAACATAAATTATAGCAATCTTAACAAGAGCCAGGCGCCCATCAGATAACAAGCGCGTGGACGCTCGTCACCGCCGCCCCGCGGCGGCTCCTCGGGATCTCGCCCGCGCGAGCCCCGCGCTTTTTGCGCATAAAGTTTTAACGCATCATAAACATCTCCGTAAATCAACACCGCCGCTTCGAAAA
>Ga0209212_1008882_pt1 | contig 10663 bp, 9 predicted proteins | sample RifGroC2_FD_183996 | JGI IMG/M metagenome (GOLD analysis project Ga0209212, IMG submission 183996) | Groundwater microbial communities from Rifle, Colorado, USA - Groundwater C2 (SPAdes) (version 2) | ecosystem: Environmental > Aquatic > Deep subsurface > Groundwater | place: Rifle, Colorado... | reverse complement strand
TGCCACAGATAAGGATGTCAACGAATCATGGCTGGAATATTTGGATGTGTCTTTAAGCAATGATGTCGAAAAATACTTGCGAAAAACTAATCCGGATTATATCGTCCACTTGGCGGCTTTTACCGACATGGAATATTGCGAAACTCATCCCGAAGAAGCTTATGCCACAAATGAAGGAGGGGTAAAAAATTTTTTAGCTTATGCGCGAAAAAATAATACGCCATTCGTGTATATTTCTACTGCCGGAATTTTTGACGGGGAAAAGGATGCGTATTCGGAGGATGACAAACCGAACCCGCTTAGCATATACGGCAAATCAAAGTATGCCGGTGAATTGGCGGCTCAATCAGTTAAACATTCTATTATTATCCGCGCAGGCTGGATGATGGGCGGAGGTCCTAATAAAGACAAGAAATTTATCAATAAAATAATCAAGCAATTGCAAGCGGGTGCGGAGGAATTATCAGTTGTGGATGATAAACTGGGAACACCATGTTACACTTACGATTTGGCACGCATTATCGAGCACCTTCTCGATAAACGAGCCTGTGGCGTTTACCACGGGGCATGCAGTGGTTCGGGCAGCAGGTATGATGTTGCGAAGCATTTAATCACGCAACTTTCTCTCGACAGTCGAGTCAAAGTTAAAAAAGTGGACTCGCAATTCTTTAAAGAAAGCTATTTTGCGCCAAGACCGAGATCAGAGAAATTATTGAATACTAAAATACCTCATCTTATCCGTGATTGGCGGGTTTGTCTTGAGGAATATATAAAAAAATTCGATTGGAAATTAATTAACAAAAATTAATAAGGCGTATTTTATGAAATCAATAGCAATTATTCTGCCGGATAATAATAAGGACTATCTTGCCAATACGATTTTGGATGGATTCAGAGCTTTGGACGGCAGCGGTGAATACAATGTCCAGATTTCGCCGAGATTCGTGGCCATTGCCGACTATTCAGATTGGGAACTGGACGATAATGCCTTTATTGAATTTGCGAAGGCGGCTGACCTCATTCTATATATTCATGCAAAATATACCACGCGCGCATTAGTGGATAAAATTGGATTGTGGGACAAGACTGTCTGTATTGATGGATCTGAAGTCGGATATGATAACAGGTATGATGCCAAGATACAGAGCGGGCTGTTGGACAGGACATATCGGGGGTCGGGCTCAATCCAGTATGATTTGCTAGAGAAATGTCGACGATATTTTCGGCGCGAGAAGCCTTATATAAAAGGAGTCACGCCTTTGCCGTTCGGCATAGAAAATCGTTTCATCAAATGCGATCTTGGCAAAAAGAAAGATATAGATTTTGCTTGCATTTTTGGTCAGGATGAATATCCAATTATGCGCAGATATTCCGTGGAAATGTTGGAAAAATTCTGCTCAAAGAATGGTTTTATTTGCGCAACAGCTAAAACGAATTCGTTGTTGAACCGCGACTTTAGAAACACCAAATCTCAGGAAAAATTTTATGATATCCTCGGCCGGACAAAAGTGGGGATATCAATCGGCGGTGGCGGTTATGACACTCTCCGTTTCTGGGAAATTCTCGCAAATAATTGTGTGTTATTAACAGAATCTATAGATATTTATAATCCAAATAGCGACGAGCTGAAGTTTAAGAGGATTTTTGAATTCAAGAACCTGTTTGATTTTGAATCTAGGCTTGAAGAACTGGGAAGACTGATTAGAACAGGTCGAATTCAGGATTATCTTGGGCAGGAGGAATACGCAGTGATATTGAAGAAACATTCTTCAGCTGAAAGGGTGAGGAGTATTGTTCGCAATTCGCTTCATAACAATGTAATCTCTACAGAGTCTAATAATTTATGAATAACAAACAATTTTATGAAAAATACTGGAACTCCAGAAATAAGTCCAGTCATAGGCCGAGACACAATATATTTTCCGGGTGGATTAGGGACAATTCCTCCGTGCTTGATGTCGGATGCGGAGACGGAGCCTTTCTCAATTTTCTAAAGGAACAAAACAGAGGGCTTAATCTCACAGGTGTTGATATATCAGAACAAGCTCTCTCTGTGGCTAGAGAAAGAGGATTTGAAGCTCTTCAAGCTGATGTTTCCAGCGCGCTGCCTTTTAAAGACAAAACTTTCGATTACTCAGTTTGTTCGGAAGTTTTGGAGCATATAGCAAATTCTGAAGATTTGTTAAATGAAATGCGACGCATTTCCCGAAAGGGAGTTTTGGTGTCCGTCCCCAACATAGCTTTATGGAAACATAGGTGCAGGTTATTTTTTTTGGGAAGTTTTCCGATCCAATGGCTTTTAGAGCCGAGAGAACATATTCGTTTTTTCTCTGTAAAAGATTTTATAAAAACGACCAGAGCTTTAGGCTTTACTGTCCGAAAAGTCAAAGTGAGCTCGGGAACAAGAATTTTTAGATATTTATGGCCGAATCTTTTTGCTGATCAGGTTTGTTTTCTTTTGGAATAATTATGCGCGAGTTTAAATATAAAAAAAATATAATTGTCTTTGCCGCGATTCTGATTATTTTCACAGGGCTTCGTCTAGGCGGCATTTATCTGCCTTATCATCAGGATGAATGGAAGAACGTGTCGGCATCGTCAACTGTCGCTGGAGCGGGTTCATTTTTTGCCCATCCTCCGCTTATGCAGATGATTTTTGTCGCGGGAAATTTCATTTTAGGCGATGCGAACATGAGAATTCTTCCACTCTTATTTTCTGTCGCTTCTGTGGTATTGTTTTATCTTGTCGTTCGTAATCGTTTGGGCAAGAAAGTTGCTCTGTGGTCTATTGCTCTTTTTTCCATTTGCTTTTATAACATTCTCGGCTCGCTGTCTCCTGATGTAGATGGGGCGATACTGCCTTTTTTCTTTCTTTTAGCTGTTTATACTTATGACAAGTCAATGCTAGCGGAGAAGTCTTCAGTAAAATGGAAATGGCTTTCGCTTCTCATCGGCTCTTTGCTTATCGGTTTTCTTATTAAATTGAGTTTTGTTCTTGTCGTCGGGACGATATTAATTGACTATGTTTTGAATCGCGGGAAAAAAATAAATAGGAAGGAAATACTTACGGCTGTTGTCGGGGTGCTTGGTTTTAGTATTATCTATGCCATTGCTATTTTCGGCATTGGCGCTTTGTATCCCGCTTTTGACATTAGTCTTATGAAAGGCCATGCCAAGCAATTCACCGAAGAGGGGAGGAGTTGGATTCAGATAATCGTTCAAGGTTTAAAATCTGTATATTATCTTTCTCCGCTTTTAATAATTCCGGTTTTATTCATCGATAAAGATATTTTTAGAAAGACCAGAATATTTTTCGTCTATCTTATTTTAGGATTTATTTTCTATTTCATCCTATTTGATTTTTCAAGAGGCGCTTTGGATAAATACATTATGTTTTCCATTGTCCCTTTGTCGGTGATATGCGGGGCGATTTTTGGCAAGATCTTTAATAATTTTAATTTATTAAAGAATAATGAGTTTTTACGCTTCGTTATTTTGGGAATTATTCTTTCCGGCTTCCTTCTTTTCCTGAATTTCATCTCTCACTCAATTCCTCCTCTTTATCCAAAAACAGAATGGTTTGGAAAAGTCGTCCATTTGAAATGGAATTTTTTGAATCCATTTCATGGCGGGTCAGGACCGCTTGGATTCTATGTTTCTTTTTTATTCATAGCTTTTTCATTCATTGTATCCGCCTTATTGGGAATAGCGGGGTTATTGAAAAAAGAATGGAGAATGGGAATATGTATCGGCTTAATTATTATTGGACTATCTTACAATCTGGTTTTTGCCGAAGAGTTTTTATTCGGAAAAATTAACGGAAGTGCGCCGAAAGCCTTGCGGGAAGCTGTTTCTTTCATAGGCAATTCGCCTCAAATAAAAAATGTGCTCACATATAATGACACCGGAAATTATGAACTTTCAAAGATACATAAATATGCCGGTAGAATATATGCCACTCCTCAGTCCGAAGATGGATACAGGAAGAAATTCGCGGAACATATCACGAATAACGGCGGATATTTTTTAGTGGTAGATATTCCGCATATCAATCCAAAAAGTTTCTACGGAGAATTCTTTGCAAAATGTAAAGTTGAATTTCAGTCTCTCGATAGAAAAATAAAGGCGGATGTTTATAGCTGTAAAAATGATTCATTAAAATAGTTTACCAAAAATTGGATTTGACAAAAAAACACTTCCGTGCTAATCTTTTAAAAGATTTTTTGTGATATTTATTCAGTTTCTTGTCATTTAATTATAGGAAAAAGGAGGTGGCGGATGAATACTTTAATTGGTCTGGCGGGATTTTTTGGAGTCATTTTATTTTTTACCTTTTGTGAATTATGTGAAATTCTTTACAGGGGGTCTATTTGGAAAGAGAAGAAAGTTGCAATACGCAGTCTTTTTAGGTATTGGCCTATACCCATATGCGTAATATGTTGGAATTGGGTTAAAAATGAGATGATGTATTGGAAGACTGATTATTTTCTTCCGCCGTCTCAAGAAAAGAAAGGAGGAAAGATTGAAGAATAAAGAGGTGGTTATTTATGTGCCGTCTTACACTCTGTCTCTGAGAGATCCTTCAAGGCTGACTTGTATGAGTTTGCATACGGCCAAGAAGGGGGTAGAGATGATGAAAAAAGGTCTAGGAGAAAGCATTGTTTTTTCCACTGCGTATGAGTGGTGGGAGACGGAAGCCAAGCTGAAAAAAGATTTGGCTGAAGGAGAGGGGGTAGTCGGCAGTGATTTGGTAGAAATCATTCCCGATGTCAGTAATAGTTACGATGAAGCTGAAAAGCTTAGAGAAATCGTAACTAATGCAGAGACAACCTTGATTTTAGTCGCGCAGAAGCATCACGCGCGCAGAGCAGCTTTAGTTTTGAAGAAATATTTTTCAAAAATTAAAGTCGTCAAGGTGAAAACCAAAATGGAAAGACAGCTTGACCCTTCTTGGTTGAAAAGCGTCCTTTGCAGTTCCACAATGCTCAATTTTATTTTGTGGAATTGGTTCTTCGGCCTCATCACGCCTTATATGATGAAGAGGCAGATGAGGAAAAAGGAAAGAAGTTAGTTTAATAATCCCCATTGATTATGTTCGCATAAATAATCAATGGGGATTTTTGTTTGAAAAAAAGCGCGAAATCTGACATAGTTTATGAAATAAATCATATACATGACAGAGAACAAAACAAAATTAAAAGAGTATTTTGATAAAATTGCTCTGAAGCACCATCATTGGAGGAATAAGAATAGATATTATTATTCATATATAGAAAACCACATTTATTTTATTGTTCCTCAAGGTAAAAAAGTCTTGGAGGTTGGTTGTGGGACTGGAGAATTTCTTATTAGACTGAAACCAGAGAGGGGACTCGGTGTTGATATCAGCGATAAAATGATTGATCTGGCTCGGACTAAGAATACCAATGAAAAAATAGAATTTAAAGTCGGAGATATTGATGATGTTGAAGAAACTTTTGATTACATAATAATTTCCGACCTTATAGGTTATTTGCCGGATATTGAAGAATTTTTTCGAAAATTGGAAAAGGTAACTCATTCAGGAAGTCGAATTATTATTACCCAATACAGCAAAGTTTGGGAGTCGATATTGGATTTGGCTTCCAAAACTGGCTTAAGGATGCCATCTATTGACCAAAACTGGGTGTCGCAAACAGATATAAAAAATTTTCTCCATCTTTCCGATATGGAAACGGTTAAATCCGGCTCAAAAATTTTGTTTCCAAAATATATTCCGATAGTCTCCCTACTTTTCAATAAATTTTTGGTTAATATGCCATTTTTCAATAAACTTGGATTAGTCAATGTTGTAATTGCCAGACCGTTATCAAACAAGCATAAAAGTAAAAATCCATCAGTATCCATAATTGTGCCGGCCAGAAACGAAGCCGGTACCATAAAAAAGATAGTTGAAGAATTGCCGAATCTCGGAAAATTTACGGAAATCATTTTTATTGAAGGTCATTCAACTGACGACACTTTGATGGAGATTAAGAAAGTCGTGAATTCATACAAAGGCCCGAAGATTTTGAAGTTCGCCGTTCAGGAAGGGAAAGGGAAAGGCGATGCCGTGCGCAAAGGCTTTGATATGGCAACAGGAGAGATTCTCATGATTTATGACGCTGATATGACAGTTCCATCTAGCGAGGTTTATAAATTCTATGACGCTATTGTAAGAGGCAAAGGGGATTTCATAAACGGTTGCCGTTTAGTTTATCCTCAAGAAAGAGAATCAATGCGCGTGATCAATTATGCAGGAAATAAATTTTTCGGCTTAATGTTTAGCTGGATCATCGGACAGCCTATCAAAGATACTCTTTGCGGAACAAAAGTTTTGTGGAAAAAAGATTACGAAGATATAAAAATCAACAGGAAATTTTTCGGCGACTTTGACCCCTTCGGCGACTTTGATCTGCTGTTTGGCGCGGCGAAATTAAATTTAAAAATAATAGACTTGCCTGTTCGTTATAAGGCTAGGATTTATGGGACAACCAAAATCAGCCGATTCAAGCACGGCTGGCTACTCATCAAGATGATGTTTTTCTCGATGAAGAAATTAAAATTTAGATAATATAATTTATATTGAATCTCGTTATTCTGAAATTAATACAAACAGATTATTTTTTGACGGCATAAAGATTTTTATAGGATTCATCATCCGGAAAACTTGAGACAAAAGCATCAAAATCATTCAAAGGGGAAAGTTCTTTTTTGTCTTCATTTATGACAGATATGGAAAAATTAAGTCCACGAAGCCTTTCCAGAAATTTAATCGGCGATTTACCAAGTCTTTTAAAGGCTTTTGGATAAAATTCGGTGAAGATAATAAGTCCAGGACTTCTTTCTATGGTTTCCATCATTCCTTCAAGAGCCAACATTTCCGCACCTTCAATGTCCATTTTAATCACATCTATTTTTGGCGAGCCATATTTTTTGAGCGAGTTATCTAAAGTGTCGGTTTCCACCGTTTCGTTCTTGCCTGTTTTTCTGTTATCGGCAAAAGAATGAGTGCATTTATTATCTCCAAAAAATAAAGTTCGTCTTCCTTTGTCGTCGGATAAGGCCACATTGATGGGGATGATATTTTTAAAATTATTTATCTGAATGTTCCTCAGAAGAAGATTAAGACTGTCTTTGTTCGGTTCGTAACCGAAAACTTTTCCTTTTTGCCCGACTTTTTTGCCGACGATTATTGTGTAATATCCTATATTCGTGCCTATATCAACCACAGTCGCGCCATCTTTTATTGAATTTGCGAAAAGTTTAACTGTTTTCGGTTCGTAAGAGCCCAAAGCCAGATATCCAGACATAGCGACATCATCTTTGTCTAATATCAGTTTCCATTCGTCTGTCTCCAAACAGTCCGGAATCGCCGATTTTATTAAATTGTTTGCGATATGTTTGAGAACGGGTATTTTAATAAGAGTATTGTATATTTTTGCCGGTGTCGTTGGGGGCAAAATAGACAAAGTCTTTTTGGTCAGTTTAATGAATGTTTTTTTCATATTGATATGCAACTATTTATAACGGTTGCAGTTATATTTTTGCCCTAATACCTATTAAAAATCCAATATTAGTATACAATACTAGCACACTATATGATAAAAAAAATTGAAATCGCTATATTAGCTTTTCTCTTCATTTTGGCTGGATTTTTTTCGACATACAAACTTTCTGAAAGCCCCTCGGTGTGGTATGACGAAGGATTCTATGTCCAGATAGCTTCAAATTTATCAACGCATGGAAAATACGGATTGCAGCTTCAGCCGGGGGAGATTGAGCCTGTTTCAAAGTTGATAAAGGTCGGTTACCCGTTGATTTATCCTCTGGCTATTGCGTTCAAAGTGTTTGGAAGCGCGATAACGGTTGCGCGGGGGGTGATGGTCTTTTTCACTTTGGGATTAGTCCTTGCCTCTTACCTTCTCGCTAGGAGGCTTTTTGGAGCACTTTATGCTTTGGGGGCTATCGCTTTACTTGTCACATTTGCGCCTCTGTATGGAAATGGCAAAAGCGTGCTGGGAGAAGTCCCAGGTCTTTTTTTTCTAATCCTCTCTCTTTTAAGTCTGGAGCGATCAGTGTCGACTGATAAGAAATCTATTCCTGGAATTATCTTTGCCGGATTATTCGCCGGTCTTTGTGTTTCCACTAAGCCTATTTTTATCATATTTATGCCGGCAATCGCTTTAGCAATATTTATAAACTGGCGTTCCGGTAGATTAAGTTTGCCAAAAATATTTTTGGGCGTTCTTTCCGCTTCGGTTCCCATAATCATTTGGTTTTATGTTCAATTCGGATTCAGTGAAAAGTTGACTAGCATACTCTCATTTTATGCCAATCCGTTTCAGGAGAAAAATATTTATTCTGTTATTTTTGAAAATTTAAGGCATTTCGTGTCTGACAGCGGGCCTATATACCTTTTGGTCATAATGTTTGTGTGGCTGATGAGCATCATAATCAAGAAGCGAAAAAAAATGGAAATATCGACTCCTGAAATAGCATCTTTTACTTTTTCATTATTAATTTCTTTGGCTTATCTCAAAACAAACGGCTGGTATCGTTTTATTTTCCCGGCGCAAGTCATTTCTTTGATTTATTTTCCTAAATCTTTGTCTGTGTGCGTGGAATTTATAACAGAGAAATCAAAATATTTGACTAGTACTCGAGCCGTTAGATATTTTTGGATTGCGCCTGTCTTTGCTTTTTCGGCGCTCGGAATATATCAAACAATGTTCAGCTCGTGGGTTGCCAGCGCTTATAAAAGCGATAAGACGGCTTTTTGGGAAGATTATTTCAGAAATATTCCACGCGAGCAAACTTTATTTTTTTATAATGTTCCGGAAGTGGCGGCTCTTGATTTCGGGGCTAAGTATTATCAATACATCGTGCCAGCCGGTTGGGAAATAGGAGCTTCGGGACTTAAAGTGATAGATTTAGGTGTTCCTGATAGTATAGTTTTAAGAACAGACGCTTTTGAGGGTAATGAAAATCGTTTTTCAAAATATCGTTCGCAAATGAAAGCTTATAAATACACGATTTTAATAAAAAAATGATATTATCACGATAATGAAAATATGTTATTTTGGCATATATAAGCCCGATCTATCTAGAAATAAAATATACATTTCGGGTCTTAAGAAGAAAGGAGTTGAGGTAATAGAATGCCACGATGAGGGTGGCAGGTTTTCCAAATACTGGAATCTTTGGAAAAAACATAGAGAGATACGCAATAAGTATGACGCTATGATTGTCGGTTATCCCGGCCATATTATCGTGCCGTTCGCGAAACTTATTTCACGGAAGCCTGTAATTGCTGACCTTCTAGGATCTTTTAAGGATGCCCAGATACATTCTCACAATTCTAACGCGCTTAGGCGCTTGAAAGATGGCATAATTGATTGGATGGCGATTAAATCAGCCGATGCTATTTTACTTGAGAGTGAAGCGCAAAAATCTTTTTTTGTTGAGCGTTTCGGCAATACGGACAAGTTCAAAGTTTTATACACCGGAGTGGACGAATCAATTTTTTATCGCCAAAACATTAAACAAAAAAATGACGATGTAAAAATCATTCTTTTTCGAGGTCGTCTTACTCCGGAATCAGGTATATTTCATATTTTAGAATCAGCCAATTTGTTAAAACATAGAACAGATATTCATTTTCGCATTATCGGCTTTCACTATCGTTTAGGTCAAAAAGTCAAAGATATTATCCGTGAAAAAAACCTAACCAATGTTGAACTTATATATGACTATATCTCTGACGAAATCCTGCGCGAAAAGATGAGCGAAGCCTCAATTTCGCTGGGACAATTTGAATCCAACCCTCGGTTAGACAGAACAATTCCTCATAAAACTTTTGAATCAATGGTTATGGGTTTGCCTTTTATCACCGCCTACTCCGGGGCGGTAGGCGAGCTTCTTAAAGATGGCGAAAGTTGCGTTTTTGTAAAACGCGCTGACCCCGCCGATCTGGCGGAAAAAATTTGTTTTCTCATTGATAATCCAGCACTTGGGGAAAAAATGGCGGATAACGCGCGCACCGTCTATGAAAAAAAGTGTTCTATGAATATTCTTGCCGTTAAACTGTCTGATATAATAAAAGAAGGCTCTAGACTAGCAAACTCTTAATAATTATCTTCAATGTTTTTAGTATATCATCTTTATTGTTGTAGCGAAACTCGCATTCTCCTTTTAGGTGAAACAAGAAAGTTTTTCTGGAAACTCCGTTGAATTTAGCCATTCTTCTTTTTGCAAAACTCCAAAAGTTTTCAATGCCGTTTACATGAGTTCCTCGGCCGTTGGAATACTCTTTGGAATGATTGATTCTTTTGTGCTTGTAGCCATCAAGAACAAGACTGTCATAGCTTTTCCATTTGTCCGTGTAAATGGTGGTATTGTTCTTGGCGATCAACCTCTTGATTATGGGCAAAAGCTCTTGTTTTGAGGCGTTTTTAATGATTTGAGTATAGACTCGGCCGTCTTCTCTTTTCTTAATGCCGAAGACCGGTATTTTGTTTTCCGCTCCACGGCCTCGCTTTCTTTTATCTTCCGGATGTTTCTTTTTCTTTTTTCCGCCAAAGTATGATTCGTCCAATTCCACTTCTCCCTGAAATGACCCGTTCTCTTTCTCTTGAAATTTTAG
>Ga0209212_1008881_pt1 | contig 10666 bp, 8 predicted proteins | sample RifGroC2_FD_183996 | JGI IMG/M metagenome (GOLD analysis project Ga0209212, IMG submission 183996) | Groundwater microbial communities from Rifle, Colorado, USA - Groundwater C2 (SPAdes) (version 2) | ecosystem: Environmental > Aquatic > Deep subsurface > Groundwater | place: Rifle, Colorado... | reverse complement strand
CGTCAGCTGGGCTCGATGCGGTACTGCTCGATGTGGTACTTGTCCGAGGCGGAGATGTTCACCTTCATCCCGTACCGCTGCTCGAGGATCTCGAGGAAGCGCCGCTCCTCGCCGAACAGCTCCTCGGCCAGCGCGGGGTGCACGTAGAGCGACACCTGCTTTCCGGAGAGGATCAACCCCTGCCGCTCCAGCGCCCGGAACACGTCGTAGCAGATCGTCTTCTTCGACTTGATGACCCCTTCGCCGGAGCAGTAGGGGCAGGCGTCCGACAATGATCGTCCCAGGCTTTCGCGGACCCGCTTCCGCGTCATCTCGACCAGTCCCAGCTCCGAGATCTTGCAGATCGTCGTCTTGCTGCGGTCGGCGCGCAAGGTGTCCACGAGGGCGTTGTACACCTTCTCCCGGTTCTCCTCGCTCTTCATGTCGATGAAGTCGATGATGATGATGCCGCCGATGTTGCGCAGCCGGAGCTGGTAGACGATCTCCTTGACCGCCTCCAGGTTGATCTTGGCCGTGGTTTCCTCGAGCGACGACCGTCCGACGTACTTCCCCGTGTTCACGTCGACCACGGTGAGGGCCTCCGTCTGCTCGATCACGATGTAGCCGCCGCTTTTCAGCCACACCTTCTTGTCGAGCGCCCGCGTCACCTCGATCTCGATCCCGTAATGGTCGAAGATCGGCTCCGGACCGCCGAACAGCTCGATCCGGTCCTGGATGCGCGGAAAGAACTGGGAGGCGAACGAGCGGATCCGGTCGTACTCCTCCTGCGAATCGACCGCGATCCGGTCGCCCTCCGAGGAGAACAGGTCCCGCACCGCGCGCAGGGAAAGGGAGAGCTCCCGGTGGATCAGGACGGGGGCCGTGGTGCTATCGCTCCGCTTCCGGATCGTCTCCCAGAGCCGGACGAGGTAATCCATGTCGGCCTTGAGCTCCGCCTCCGACCGCCCCTCGGCCGCCGTGCGCACGATCGCGCCCATCCCCTCGGGGCGGATCGTCTCCACGATCTTCGACAGCCGGTCCCGCTCCTCCGGGTCCTCGATCCGGCGGGAGATCCCGATGTGACCGGACCACGTCAGGAGGACCAGGTGGCGTCCGGGGAGGGTGATGTGGCTGGTGATCCGCGCCCCCTTGGTTCCGAGCGGCTCCTTGGCCACCTGGACGAGCAGGTGCTGCCCCTCCCGGATGAGCCCCTCGATCGGCGGGACGAACGTGTCCTGCGGGAAGCGGGCGGGCCGGATGCCGATCTCCTCGGGCAGGACCGGCTCCTCGGCCGGGTCGGTGTCGAACTCGAGCTGCGGCGTGACGAAGTCGCCCGCGAAGAGGAATCCCGCCTTGTCCATCCCGATGTCGACGAAGGCGGCCTGCATCCCCGGGAGGACGCGGATGACCTTTCCGTTGTAGATGTTGCCGACGGAGTTCCGGTCCTCGCCCCGCTCGATCAGCAGCTCGACGAGGATCCCGGATTCGAGCGTCGCCACCCGCGTCTCGTACGGCGCGGCGTTCACCACGATCAGCTTGCTGGCCTTCTGCATCGCGCTACCCGCGGCGGGGGATCAGCTCCGCCGACACCTTTCTCGGAATGAACCGCTCGGGGGAGAGCGCCACCCCCAGCAGGGAGGCGGCGGCCTCCAGCGGCCGGACGCCCTTTCCTGTGCCCTGGATGATTGTAATGGAGATGCCCTCCGGGTTCACCCCGAACGTGCGAACGATCGGCTTCAGGTCGATCTCGGAGGTCCGGTCCTCCCGCGTGAGGACGAGGGGGTGCCGGTCCGACGCGCGGAACGCGGCGAGGCGCTCCGCCGCAAGCGCGGGCGTGACCTCCCCGGGGAGGGGAATCGGCGGGACCGGACGCAGGAGCCATTCGGAGGCGATGTCGTAGTCCGACAGCCGGGGGGATCCCGGCGGGACGCCCGAAGCGACGGTGACCCGGATCCCCGCGGGCAGGTGCGGCGCCAGTTTGACCGGAACGTCGCCCGCCGGCACGGGGAGGGTGAACTCGGCCTCGAGGAACTCAACGCCGCTCTCCGCCCCCACGGCGAGGGCGGGGGAGAGGGAGAGCTTCGGCGACGGGTTGAACCCCTGGCTGTACGCCAGCGGCAGGCCGGCCCTCCGGAAGACGCGTCCCCACAGGGACTGGATCTCCAGGCCGCTCAGGTATTTCGCGGGTCCCTCCTTGGCGTAGGAGAGGCGGACGACGTGCCGCTGCGCGGCGGCGGCCGCCGCGGGATGCGGTGCGCTCTCAACGTCCTCATCCCCAGCGGCGGGATCCCCGAGCCGTCCCGGGTACGTGATGTTCGACAGCCCCGGCGGGCACGCACCGCAGGAAGAGCAGCCCGCGGCGCGGCAATCGGGCGTCGTCTCCCCCGCGCGGGCCTTCCCGCGCTCGGAGAGGAGAAACTCCCGCTCGATCCCGGCGTCCACGAACTCCCAGGGGAGCGGGTCCCGCGGATCGCGCTCCCGCAGGTATTCGAGCGGGTCGACCCCCTCCTCCTCGAACGCCCGCTTCCACGCGTCGGGCCGGAACGCCTCCGTCCACGCGTCGAACCGCGCGCCGTTCCGGAACGCCCGCGCGATCACTCCCGGCAGCCGGTCGTCCCCCCGCGAGAAGACTCCCTCGAGCGCGGAGGTCTCCGGCGAGTGGAACTTCACCTCCGCGTGCCGGTTCCGCCCCAGCGCGTCGCGCAGCAGGCGGATCCGCTCCTGGATCTCCTCGCGGCCGATCTGGCGCTCCCACTGGAACGGGGTGTGCGGCTTCGGGACGAAGGCGGAGATGCTCACCGTCACGGAGGCGCGCTTCCCGTGGCGACGCGCGATCGCCGCGACCCGGCCGGCCAGCGCCCCGATCGCCCGCACGTCGTCCGCCGTCTCCCCGGGCAGGCCGACCATGAAGTAGAGCTTGAGGGTCTGCCAGCCGTTCCCGAAGATCCACTCGGCCGTCTTCAGGACGTCTTCGTCCGGGATCTCCTTGTTGACCGACCGGCGCAGACGCACCGTCCCCGCTTCCGGGGCGAGCGTGAAGCCCGACTTGCGCACCTTCCGGATCTGCCGGACCGTGTTCTCCCGCAACGCGTCCAGGCGAAGCGAGGGGAGGGAAAGCGATACGTTCGAAGGGGCGAGCGCCTCCATCGCCTCCGTGACGAGCCGGTCGACGCAGCTGTAGTCGGCGGCCGACAGCGACAGGAGCCCCACCTCGTCGTATCCCGTCTTGGGCGCTTCCTCCTGGAGGTATCGCAGCAGCGCGAGCGGATCGCGCTCCCTCACCGGCCGATAGGCGTATCCGGCCTGGCAGAAGCGGCACCCCCTCGTGCACCCCCGGGAGATCTCGACGCTCAGGCGGTCGTGGATCACGCGCATCGCCGGAAGGATCGGCGCCGGCAGCAGGGGGGAACGGTTTAGATCCGCGAGGACGCGCCGCGCCACCCGCCGGGAGATCCCCGGGACGTACACCCCCTCGATCCGGGAGAGCCGCGAGAGGAGATCCGCGCGGGATCCGCCCTCTTTTTTCCGCTCCTCGACGAGCGCGACGATCTCGAGCGCCGCTTCCTCGCCGTCCCCGACGAGGAGGGCGTCGAAGAAGGGGGCCACGGGGGCGGGGTTCAGGGTGCACACGCCGCCGGCCACCACGATCGGGTGCTCCTCCGATCGTTCCTTCGACAGGAGGGGGATCCCGGAAAGGTCGAGCATCGCGAGGACGTTCGTGTAGGTGAGTTCGTAGCACAGGGAGAATCCGAGGAGGTCGAACTCCCCGGCGGGTCGCCCCGATTCGAGCGACGCGAGCGGCAGGCCGGCGGCGCGCAGATGCTCCTCGTAGTCGGTCCATGGGGCGAAGACGCGATCGCAAAGGGTACCGGGCCGCGCGGAGAGGATCTCGCGCAGGAGCAGGATCCCGAGGTGCGACATGCCGATCTCGTACACGTCGGGAAAGGCGAGCAGCACGCGCACGCGCGCTTCGTCCCATGCGATGGAGGGAGGACGGACCTCGCCGGCGCTGTACCGCGAAGGCTTCCGGATGGCGGGGGGGATTTCGCGCATATCCTTTAGAAAATCCCATTATATTTTTGAAAACGCAACGGATTCACGCTACATTATGCCGAGGAGGGCGGGGTATTTGCGTCTTTTCGGGACCATGGGGGCGGAAACGTCCTTTCGGGAAGAGGATTTTTTCGGGCGCGAGGAGGAACTCTCCACCCTGACGCGCGCGGCGTTGGAAGGGAGCCGGGGCATCGGCTCCTCCTTCATGATCTACGGACCGCCGAACATCGGCAAGACGTCGCTTCTCCTCAAGCTGGCCAAGACGCTGGGGACCTCCGGCGGGGGAGACGGGATTCCCCGCCCGTTCCCGCTCTACTTCTCCTTCAGCCAGATCCTGTCGCACCCGCTGGCGCTCTCCCAGCATTTCCTGCAGGAGTTTCTCTCGCAGCTTCTCCGGTTCCTCGGGGACGCGCGGCCTTCGGCCTTCGACCCCGCGACGATGTGCGACCGCCTGGCCTCCTTCGGCGTCACGGGGTGCAGCGAGGTTCTCGCCGCCCACACACGGTGCACCGCCGAGGGGGACGGCCTCTCCGCGCTCGTGAACGCCCTCTCGTTCCCGTTCTCGGCGTCGGGGGAGCTCTTCTACCCGGTGTTCCTCTTCGACGACTTCCAGTATACGGGGAAACTCCAGGGCGTGCCCGAGGGGGCGATGCTTTCCATCCTTCGCCCCTACATCAAGTCCGGCCACTTCCCGATGTTCCTCTCGGGCTCCTCCCCCGGCCGTGTCACCGCGGCCCTCAAGCGCGAGGGACTCTTCGGCACCTTCCAGATGATCGAAGTGGGCGGGCTCTCGACCGACGCCTCCGTCCGCCTGTGGGGGTACCTGTGCGAGCGGCGCCGTGTCGATATCCCGGCGCCCCTCCTTCCACGCGCCTCCGAGCGGCTCGGCGGAATCCCCGCGTACCAGCGGATGCTCGTGGAGGAGATCTTCTTCCGGAGCGCGAAGGTCCCCGACGCGGTCACCCTCGAGAACCTGTACGCCGTCTCCGTCACGGAGGGGAAGCTCAACCGGTACTGGAGGGAGTTCTTCGAGAACACCTTCCCGGACCGCGCGCGCCGCGGGCGGGCGATCCGTTTCCTGAAGCGCGTCCTGTGCGACCGGTTCCCGCTCGACACGGTGGAGGGGGCGGTCTCCCTGATGGGGGTCTCCGAGGAGGAGGGGGAAGCGATCCTCTCCGCCCTCGAGTTCAAGGGACTCCTGAAGGCCGACCTCGACCAGGTCACGTTCGTCGGGGATCCGGTGCTGGCAGATTTCCTGTACTGGGCGTTCGAGCGCGGCGTCCTCGGGAAGGGGACGTCGCAGGTGGCGGCGGCGATCGTGCAGGCGAGGCTCTTCCACACGGCGCCGGAGCCGGGGCAGGGGGGAGACCACGCGCGCCGCGTCGCGATCGTGAAGGAGTTGATGCGGAAATGGGACTTGCGGGAGGTGCCGCTCCTGCTCTTCGACTTCGGGAAGTTCCGCGAAAAGTTCGGGGGGAAGGGGCTGCTCGAGGTCGTGATCGGGATGGAGGGCGAAGCGGTGCGGGTCCGGCTGCCGAAGGTCTCTTCCGTCTCGACGGGGTACCGCGCGAGCCGGGGAGCCCCGCGGTTCGACTTCGACCTGGTCGCGTACGGGTTCCTCGAAGGCGATTTCTCGGAAGAGAACCTCGTCATCTGGGCGGTCGACGCGGCGGTCGAGAAGAACCTCGGCGCCCGCGCCGTGGAGCATTTCGAGAACCGGTGCCGGCTGCTGGCGCTGGAGAAGGGACTGCCGCCCGACCGGCTGCGGAAGTGGATGCTCATCGACGAGACGGCGGACCCGGCGGCGGTCGACCTGGCGTCGCGGTACGGCATCCACCTGTCCCACCCGACGCAGCTGCGGCTCTTCCTAAACCTGTTCGGGCTCGAGGAACTGGAGCGGGAGCCTGGGCCCGCCCGCTCCCCGGGCCCCGAGGCGCCCCGCGCCGGGAAGACGGTGGAGTATGAACTGATCCTCCCGATCAAGGCCGATTCCGAGGTGGTCGCGGCGAGGGTCGCGGAGGAGGTGGCGGCCTTCGCCGCCGTCGACGCCGACACCGTGGACCGCATCAAGATGGCGATCATCGAGGCGTGCATCAACGCCTTCGAGCACAGCGCCTCCGAGTCGGGAAAGGTCCGGCTGCGGTACCTGCTCTCGTCCGACAGGATCGAGCTCTTCGTGCAGGACGACGGAAAGGGGTTCCGGTCGGGGACGCCGGAGGAGTCGAAGAAGAACCGGGGGTGGGGACTGAAGCTGATCCGGGAGCTGGTCGACGACGTGGAAATCGTCACAGGGCCGGATGGAACCGTCGTTCACATGGTGACGCATCTCGGGGGGGATCCCGCGAATCCCGGGACCGTCCGGCAAGGGAGAGGAGGACCTGCGTCCTCCGGGGAGCGCTGATGTCTCAATTCAAGACGATTCGGCTGCGCGAGGAGGGGGACACCCTGGTGGTGTGCGTCGGCGGGTACCTGAACAGCCTGCTGGGCGAGGAGGTCGAGAGCGTAGTCCGCGCCAGGCTCGACGTCGGCGGCCGCCGGATCCTGCTGAACTTCCAGGGTACGCAGATGGTCAACAGCATCGGGATCTCGTTCGTCATCGGCGTCGTCGAAAAGGTGATGGAGCGGGATGGCCGGATGGCCTTCTGCGAGGTGAGCCGGATCAACCGCGACCTTTTCCGGGTGACGGGGCTGGAGAAATACGTCCATTCCTTCGAGACGGAAAAGGAGGCGCTCGATTACCTCGCCGGGAACGCGTGACCGGTTTAGATCGTGGCGAGGATCGCTCGAAGCCCCGCCACGCTTCGGTGGAAGTGTTCCCTGCGGTGCGGTTCCACCGTGAGGATCGGATGGGCTCCCGCGTCCCGCACCGCCAGCAGCACCCCCCGGAAGTTGATCCCCCCCTCGCCCACGGGAAGGTGATCGTCCCGCCGGCCCCTGTTGTCGTGCACGTGCATCAGGCGGATCCCCTCCCCGAACGCCTCCGCCCACTTGTGGACCGGAAGGCGGGAGAAGAGCATCGCGTGCCCCGGGTCGAAGCAGAAGTGGAGGCGGGGAGAACCCACCGCCTCCCGCAGGCGGAGCAGGTGGTCGGGGGTCTCGTCGAAGACGTTCTCCACGAACAGGTCGGTTCCCGCCTTCTCCGCCGCTTCGGCGAGCTCTCCGAACGAGCGGAGGGCCGGTGCGAACCACTTGTCCGGCTGGAAGTCGAAGAGCCAGTCGTAATACCCGCCATGGAGGACGATCCCGGCGGGGCGGAAGATCGGAGCGAGTGCGATCGCGCCGCGGAGGCGGCGCACGGCGAATCTCCGCGCCTCCTCGTCGCGCGCCCCGGGCCAGACGTCCTCGAAGGGGGCATGGAACGACAGGGAGCGGATCCCCGCTTCCCGCAGCGTTTCCGCAACGGATTCCGCCTCGGCCGGCGTGATCGCGTCGAGGGTCGCCCCCGAGAGGTAGATCTCCGGCCCGATGCCGGCGTCCGACAGCATCCGCGGCGTCCCGGGCTCTTTCAGCATGGGGTAAGGGACGGTGGAGTGGACGACCCAGGGCATGGCATGCCTCCCGGCGGGATTTCCGGAGAAGAGACGCTACGCTAGCGTATCCCCGGTTCCCGCGCAAGGGGACGTCCTCCGACGCATCCCGGACGGGGAAATTCCCGGGCAATTACGGGGCCAAAATCGGGTGTTGACTTTTTTTATGCATACTGTATACATAAAATGCTGTTCATTTTCCGAGGCAGGGGTAACCCATTGAAAAAACTGAAAATCCGGATAGACAATCACATGACCCTCCGCGAACGGATCGTCGAGACGATCCGCAATGCCATCGTCAACGGACAATTGGCCCCCGGCACCCGCATCGCGGAGCCGGAACTGGCCGACAAGTTCGGGATCAGCCGGACCCCGATCCGGGAGGCGTTCCGTCAGTTGGAGTCGGAGGGCTTCATCACCGTGGTGCCGCGCAAGGGGGCCATCGTCGCTTCCCTGTCGCAGCGCGACATCGCCGACTTCTACGACCTGAAGATGGTCCTCGAGGGATACGCGGCGCGGTGCGCGGTCAAGACCCTCAAGGAGTCCGACCTGACGAAGATGGAGACGGTCAATCGCCAGATCGAGGCCGCGTCGGAGAAGAAGGACCTTCGGCGGCTGCTCGACCTGCACAACGAATTCCACGACATCTTCCTGCGCTCCTGCGGGAACGAGAAGCTCCACTCGATCGTCCAGAACCTGGTCATGCAGTTCCGGCGCTTCCGCCTGATCCTCGCCATGCCGGGAAAGATCGAGGGGTCGATCCGGCAGCATTGGGAGATCATCGAGGCGTTCCGCAAGCGCGATCCGGAGCTCGCCGAGGAGCTCGTGCGCAAGAACGCCCTCTACGGCAAGAAACTCCTTCTCCGGGAACTGGCGAAGGCCTGATCCTCCGTCGGCGATGCCCGATTCCCGAGGACTCCGCAGCCTCCCGTCGGTCGCGTCCCTGCTCGCCAGCGAGGCGGTCCGCGAGGTCCTGCGATCCCATCCCCGCGCCGTGGTGGTGGACGCGCTCCGCGAGGCGGTCGGCGCCGCCCGCGCCGCCGCCGGAGGGGAACGGGTTCCGCTCTCCCGCGAGGGGTGGAGCGAACGGATCCTCTCGATGCTCCCGGGGGAGATCGCGTCCAGGGAGTCCCTCCCGATGCGGCGGGTGATCAACGCCGCCGGGATCGTCGTCCACACCAACCTCGGTCGTGCGCCGTTGCCCGCGGAGGCTCTTGCCGCGGTCCTCGAAACCGCCCGGGGGTATTCGAACCTGGAGCTCGACCTCGCGACGGGGGAACGATCGTCCCGCCTTTCGCACGTCGAGGGGATGCTGCGGGCCCTGACCGGCGCCGAGTGCGCCCACGTCGTCAACAACAACGCCGCCGCGGTGCTGCTCTGCCTCGCGGGCCACGCCCGTGGGCGGGAAGTGATCGTGAGCCGGGGCGAGCTCGTGGAGATCGGCGGGTCGTTCCGGATCCCCGACATCATGGCGGAAAGCGGCGCCCGGCTGGTGGAGGTGGGGACCACGAACCGCACGCGTCTTTCCGACTACGAGAACGCCGTGACGGGACAGACCGCGCTCCTGCTCAAGGTTCACCGGTCCAACTTCTCCGTTCACGGGTTCACCGAGGAGGTCCGCGCCGCCGACCTCGCCCGTCTTGGCGCGCGCGCGGGGATCCCGGTCATGGAGGATCAGGGATCGGGGGCGCTGATCGATCTCGCGCCGCACGGCATTCCCGGCGCCGCATCCCTGCGGCAGGCCCTGTCCGCCGGCCCGGGGATCGTAACCGCGAGCGGAGACAAGCTCCTGGGGGGCCCGCAGGCGGGGATCATCCTCGGGAAGGAAGACCTGATAGCGCCATTGAAGAAGCACCCGCTCTCCCGGGCGCTCCGGGTCGACAAGATGTGCCTCGCCGCGCTCTCGGCGGTTCTTCGCCTCTACGCGGACGAACGCCGGGCGCGGGAGCGGGTTCCCGTCCTCCGGATGCTCCTCGAGCCCGAGGAGCGCGTCCGCGCCAGGGCGCGCCGCCTCGTGCGGGCGATCCGCGCCTCCGGAGTCGAACTGTCCCTCGCCATCGAGCGGGGCGGGTCCTCTCCCGGAGGCGGCGCCCTTCCCGACATCCTCCTTCCGACCGCCCGCGTCGCCGTTTCGCATCCGCGGATTCCGGAAGCGGTCCTGGAAGAGCGGCTGCGCCGGGGGACGCCTCGCGTGGTCGCCCGGGTCGGGAAAGGGAAGGTGCTCCTCGATCTGCGGACCGTCCGGGACGACGAGGTCCCGGAGCTTGCCGGGGCCGTGACCGCCATTGACCGACCCCCGCGCGATGGGTAGAGTAGGAGCCACCATGAACCCGGTGTACCGTCTCGCAAATAGCTTGAAGCATCGAGAGCGTCGATGCGCCGCGCCAGCAAGGCGCACAAGTGAAGGCGTACCGGGAGAGTACGGCGAACTTGAGCAACGAAGCTGGAGCGGATGCAGCGGCGCTCGAATGCCAAGATATTTGCGAGACGGTGCACTAGGGGCATCCCGATGCTGAACTCCACCGTCCTTGTCCTCAATCGGGGGTACTTTCCGGTCCACGTCACGAACGCGCGCCGGGCTTTCTGCCTGCTGTACTCGGGCCTTGCCCGGGCGATCAACGCGCAGTACGAGACGTTCGACTACCCCTCGTGGAGCACTCTCGCGGTGGCCGCCGGCGACCCCTCCATCGGCGTCGTGGGGAGGGCGGTCCGGGTCCCCCGCGTGGTCGTCCTCGTGGCGTACGACCGGGTTCCGCGGCGCAACGTCCGGTTCAGCAGACGCAACATCTTCGTCCGGGACCGCAACACCTGCCAGTATTGCGGGAAGCCGTTCCACAGCAGCGAGCTCAACCTTGACCACGTCGTGCCTCGCTCCCAGGGGGGAAAAACCAGCTGGGAGAACATCGTCTGCAGCTGCATCCCCTGCAACAAGAGGAAAGGCGGGAATCGCCCCGAAGAGACCGGTATGCGCCTGGTCTCCGCCCCCCGGACGCCCCGCTGGTCGCCGGAGTTCGCCTTTTCCCTGCGGACTCCCATCCACCGTGAATGGGTTCCGTTCCTCAACGTGGTCGACTTCACGTATTGGAACCTCGAACTCCAGGATTGAA
>Ga0209212_1008880_pt1 | contig 10667 bp, 9 predicted proteins | sample RifGroC2_FD_183996 | JGI IMG/M metagenome (GOLD analysis project Ga0209212, IMG submission 183996) | Groundwater microbial communities from Rifle, Colorado, USA - Groundwater C2 (SPAdes) (version 2) | ecosystem: Environmental > Aquatic > Deep subsurface > Groundwater | place: Rifle, Colorado... | reverse complement strand
GCCCACGATTCGCTGCATGGCACGCCTCTTTCCCATGTGGAGGATCCATGGGGCGAGAGGAGTCAACAGGTGGCGGCGAGTGTAGCACGCCGGCCGCACAGGCTCACGCGCGCTGGGGGCCGAGGCCCAGGAAGAGGCTGGCGGTCACGCCGTGGGCGAGCTGCTCCACCCGCTCCTGGTCCCAGGGCCCGAGCTGACCGTCGAGCAGCAGGGCTGACAGCCCGTGCACGGCGGCCCAGGCCGAGATCGCCAGCTCCGCGGGGTCGCCCTTGCGCGCGAGCCCGGCCCGCTGGCAGCCTGCGAGGCCCTCGACGAGCAGGCCGAAGGTCACGGCGGCTGCGTCGAGGAGGTCGGGGTGCGGGGACTTGTCAGCGATCTCGCGCCCGAACATCACGCGGAAGTGGGCGGGGTGGCTCACCGCGAACCTGATGTAGCTGAGCCCGAGCGCGCGGAAGCGGCCGAGCGGCTCGTCGCCATGCGCGGCCGTGGCCTGTCGCATGGCCTCCGTCAGCGCCCGGAATCCCTCCTCGGCCACCGCCGCGAGCAGGGTCCGCTTGTCGGCGAAGTGGCGGTACGGGGCGGCCTGGGAGACGCCGGCCCGTCGCGCCGCAGCCCTGAGCGTCAGCGCCTCGGCGCCCTGGGTCTCGACGAGCTCGAGCGCGGCGTCGAGCAGCGCCCGGCGCAGATTGCCGTGGTGGTAGCTCCCGCGCCGGCGCGCGGCCCGGGGGCCCCCCGGTCGCTTCTTCATCGGGTCTCCTCCTCACCAGGGAGGCTACAGAAGAGTGTTGACAGAGTCAACATTCAATGTTAACTCCGTTAGCATGGTGAGAATTCTCCTGGGCTTCGGGCCGTGGATCGCGTACTGGGTGCTCTCGGGCATGGGGCGCGGGCGCCTTGCGGTGGCCGCGGGGCTGGTCATCGCCGCCTTGCTCTGCGGCTGGCACCTGCGCCACGGGCGGGTGAGGCCCATCGAGTGCAGCGCCGCCGTCTTCTTCACCGTACACGGCCTCGTCACCGTGGGACTCGGATCTCCACTCGTCCAGCGGTACGACGCCGCGCTGTCGAGCGCGGCGCTGGCCGCCATGGCCTGGGGCTCGCTCCTCCTCGGCTCGCCCTGGCTCGCTCGCGCTCGCCTGATTCCGAGGTCCGTTCGCCTCGCCTTCGGCTGCGTCTCACCCTTTACGGCCGTGTACGCGCGGGAGGGGTGGCCTCGCGAGTACTGGGAGGCGCCCCTCTTCCGGCGCACGAACGCCCTCCTCTCCGGTCTCTGGGGCGCCATCTTCACGCTGAATGCGGGCCTGGGCATGGCCGCCCTCGCCTGGCCGGGAGCGCGGATCGCGCTGGTGGTCATTCTCCCGCAAGTCGGCATCGCGGCCGGCATCGCATGCTCCATCGTGTTTCCCCGGTGGTACCCGCGGCGGCGCGCGGCCCGCGACATCGCCGAGCGCGACCCGTACCGGTGGCCGGCCCCGGTGTTCACCGCCGACCCCGCCGGCGACCCCTCACGCCACGACGTCATCGTCGTCGGCGCCGGCATCGGCGGGCTCAGCGCCGGAGCGCTCCTGGCGCAGCGCGGACTCAAGGTGCTGGTCCTCGATCAGCATTACCTGGCCGGCGGCTTCTGCACCTCGTGGCCGCGCATTGTCCGGCGGGGCGACCGCCGGCTGAGGTACGTGTTCGACGCGGGCGTGCACGACGTGAGCGGGCTGGGGGAGCGCGGGCCCGTGCGCCACCTGCTCCGGCAGCTCGGGCTCGAGGACGCGCTCACGTGGGGCCGGATGAGCCACGAGTACGTCCTGCCCGGCTTGAGCGTGAAGGTCCCGCATCGCGTGGAGGACCTCGTGGCGCTGCTCGCGTCGCACTTCCCGGCCGAGCGCGCCGCCATCGTCTCCTTCTTCTCCGAGATGGAGGCGGTGTACCGCGAGATGTACTCCGACGTGCATCTCACCGGCGGCGTGCCGACCCCCCCGCTCACCGTGGATGCCATGCTGGCCTATCCCGTGCTGCACCCGCACGCGTTCCGCTGGATGCACGTCCCCTTCGGCGCATTGCTGGACCGGTACTTCCGCGACCCGCGCCTGAAGGAATTCCTCTCGGTGCTGAGCGGCTATCTGAGCGACGATCCCGGCGCACTCACGGTCTTCGCCATGGCGCCGATCTTCGGCTACTACTTCGATGGGGGCTACTATCCGGCCGGCGGCTCCCAGGCGCTGGCCGACGCCCTCGCGGGCGTCATCCGATCGCATGGGGGCGAGATCCGCCTCAGGACGGCGGCGCAGCGAATCGTGGTCGACAAGGGCCGCGCGGCGGGCGTCGTCTCCGGCGACGGCCGGCTGGACCGGGCCGCGGCCATCGTCTCCAACGCGGATGTCCGCCGCACCTTCCTCGACCTGGTGGGCCGTGAGCATCTGCCGCGGGACTTCACCCGCCGCGTGGACGATCTCCGGCCATCGACGTCGGCCTTCGTCGTGTTCCTGGGCGTCGACTATGTCCCCGACGTCGAGCCCATCACCATGCTGGCCGCGGGTGGGCGGCGGCTCGGCATCGCCATCCCCTCGAAGGTCGATCCGTCGCTGGCCCCCCGGGGCCACAGCAGCGTGAGCCTGACCACGCTCATGCCGCCCGCCACCGACGGGGCGTGGAACCGCAAGACCCCGGGCTACGCTGCGAAAAAGCGGAGCCTCGGAGATGCGCTCATCGCCGAGGCCGAGCAGGCGCTCCCTGGCCTTCGTGGCCACATCGTGTATCGCCAGGAGGGCAGCCCCGCGACCTTCGCCCGCTACGCCTGGACCACGGGCGGCGCGATCTACGGTGGGAGCCTGGGGCAGTGGCAACCGCCGGCCAGATCGCCGGTGGAGGGGCTGGTCCTTGCCGGCGCGGGGGTCTTCCCCGGCGCCGGCGTCGAGGCTGTCGTGATCTCCGGCACCCTGGCGGCGGACGCGATCTACCCGGTGACTCGAGAGAGGAGCAAGGAAGCTTCGAGGTCGCTCTCAGCGGCCTGACGGCAGGAGGGAATGCGGCGACTACGCCGCGGCTTCGATGCGAACCGGGGCCCAGCCGACGGCGCGGAGATCCTGCTCGGTGTCGATCCGGCGCCGCTCCGTCTCACGGCGCTCGCCGCGCCACGCGGGCAGAGAGGCTTGAGCGGCACGCCGATCGCCGTGGCGACGAAGGGGCTACTGTGCCCCGGGTTCGTGGGCATCAATGCCGTGGAGCCGGTCCATCTGGAAACTTTCCCGACGGCGAACGTTGAGGATAGCGCTGTGCCTTCATCGAGCGTCGGAGTAGGGATGACGATTACTCGTAACCCCCTCCACGGATCCCAGCGAGCGGGATTACCGCACTGGGCTCTTGCCTCAGGTGACAACGCCAAGTCGCCTCAGGGGATAGGGATGGCATATGCGCGCAGGGGGCAGCCACCGCTCGATGAGCCGGCGCATCCGCTCCCAGGCGACGTGCCCTGTCTGACTGCGCCGCGCGAGGGCGCGGTGCCAGAGCCAGCCCACCTGGAACCGGAACAGGGCGATCGCCGGGCTGTTCATGGGCACCCCGTAGTAGCGGATGTGCCCACCCACAACCTGACGCAGCCATGTCCCCACCGCGGGGATCGGATCGTGCAGACGCCGCCGGAGCTCGGCCTTCACCTCGCTCAGCTTCGCCTGCAGCCTCTTCCGGATCGTCTGCCGGACCACCGTGAACCGCCCGTTCCGCTTCTTCCCGCAGATGTGCGTGAAGCCGAGGAAATCGAACGTCTCCGGCTTCCCCTCCCCGGCGCGCCCTCGGTGCTCGGCCGCGTACGGCCCGAACTCCAGCAGGCGCGTCTTCTCGGGGTGCAGCTCCAAGCTGAACTTCGCCAACCGCTCGCGCAGCTCGGCCAGGAACCGCTCGGCCTCCTCCCGGTGCTGAAACCCGACGATGAAGTCGTCCGCGTACCGCACGACGATCACGTCGCCGTGGGCGTGCGTCTTCCGCCACCGCCGCGCCCAGAGGTCGAACACGTAATGCAGGTACACGTTAGCCAGGAGTGGCGAGATACTGCCCCCCTGGGGCGTGCCCTTCTCACTCCACGTCCGCGTCCCGTCCTCCAGCACGCCGGCGTTGAGCCACTTCTGGATCAACCGCACGACGCGCCGGTCCGCAATCCGATGCTCGACGAACTTTACCAGCCACCCGGGGTCGATGGCGTCGAAAAACCCCCGGACGTCGGCATCGAGCACCCAGTTCACCTTCCGCGTCAGCAGTCCCGTATAGAGCGCGTCCAGCGCGTCGTGCGCCTTGCGCCCCGGCCGGAACCCGTACGAGAAGCCCAGAAAGTCGGCCTCCCAGATCGCGTTCATCACGTCCGCCGTCGCGCGCTGGACGAGCTTGTCTTCCAGCGTGGGGATGCCCAGCGGCCGCTGCCGCCCGTCGGCCTTCGGGATGTACGTCCGCTTGACCGGCTTCGCCCGATACGCCCCGCGCTTCAGCCGTCCGGACAGGTCCGCGAGGTTCGCCTCGAGGGCCTCCCCGTAGTGCCCCCACGTCTCCCCGTCGATCCCGGGCGCCGCGCCCCGCTTCAGCGCGGAGTACGCGGCCCGCAGGTGCTCGATGGTGTACACGTGGTGCAAGAGCGTCGTGAACCGCACCGTCTTGTCCCGCTCAGCGACTTCACGTACCCGCTCCAGCGCACTGCGCGCGCCGTCCCGGTGCTGCGCCCGGGGCGCGTTTTGCTGGCTCGGGTTCCCTTTGGCCAGGCCCCTTCCCTCCATCCCCTCCGCCCCCGGCTCCCCGGGTTTGTTCGGAGACTTCGCCGGTACTACGGGCCTGTCCGACTGCCCCTGGCCGTGCATCATCGGCGTGCGTCCGTAGACTTCCCGACGCGGCCCGCGGGGCCATCCCCCACGGGCGACCAAGGGCTCTCCCGGTTCTCGCGCGAGGTGTGTCCGGGCATGCTCGGGGTCTCTGACCGCGCGGGACTCCACCGCGTCTGGCGATATCGACGCGCCGGATGTGGCCTTCCGCCTTCCTCCACGGCGTCGGCGTCCCAAAGTGAGGTTCTTTCGCGGCTGAATACCCGGCCTGCCCATTCCCCTGTCAACGCTTCGCCCCCGCCCTTGCGAGCGGACACGCATGACTCGGGGCCGGTGTGGGTCGCTCCCCCTTCACCGTGTGACTCTTTCATTCACTACACCTCGCCGGTTTAACCCGGCGCACGGAGGAGACCCTATGGCCCCGTGCCGAGCAGACCCAGGACGGCCAGCCGCGCGCTCTCGGCGCAGGCCGAGGCTCCGCCCCACCCAGCCGGCTTCACTCCGTCGCCGACATGCCAGAGCCCCCGGATGGGCGTCTGCTGCGGCAGATCGTGCCCGGCGCAGGCACGCTGTGCCGGCCAGCTCCCCTGCATCACGCTCACGGTCAGCACCCGTCCCGATTCCGTGAATCCGGGCACCTGTGATGCGAGATCCTCCTTCATCAGCCGGACTGTCTCCTCCGCATCGAAGGAGCCCAGCGAAGGCCGGGGCACGCCGAAGGCGACGTAGAGCGGCTCGCCGGCCGGAGTCAGCTCGGGGCAGAGCTGGCCGAGGTTGGCCAGGTTGCAGACCCGCTGTGCCTCGACCAGAGTCACCAGTCCGGGAGCCGAGACGAGGGGGCGGGCGCTCGTGAAGTACAGGGCCACATTGGCAGCGGGGCGGACGCGGGTCTCGACCCGCTCGCGATAGTCCCGGGGCACGGTCGCCTCGTCCAGCAGCGCGAGAGTCTCCCGCGGGCCCGCGTTGCTCACGATGGCGGACACGGGAATCTCCACCGCGGCGCCCTCCCGCCGGCACACCGCCCCCGCCACCGCGCCGCCGCGCACGAGGATCCGCTCCACCGCGCTCCCGGTCCAGACGGCGCCGCCGCGGGCCTCGATGGCGCGGGCCAGGGGCTCCACGAGCCCGAGGCAGCCATGCGGGGCGAAGCCGAAACGCTTGAACCCCCCGCGCGCCATGAAGTGCTCGAAGAACGTGCGGGCGGGGATCTCGTCGGCGTTGACCGCGAAGATGGACGCGGCCAGCGACTGGAAGATGCCGTGCAGCACCGCGTGCTCCGTGTACCCGAGCAGCCAGTCCCTGAGCGAGGGCCCGCCCTGCACGGCCGAGCGGCCGACCTCCTCGTGGATAGCCGCGAGCATCCGCGCGCCGCGCGTGACGAACATCTCGAAGATCTGCCGCCACCCGCCGCCGAAGCTCCGGTCCTTTCCGCCGATCCGGAACACCACCGCCGGCTCCGGCCGCCTCACCTCGAACGGCGCATCGACGACGCGGAATGTCGCTTCCAGCACGCCGCCGCACTCCACGGCCACGGCGCCGGTGCTCACGCGGAAGCCCTCCACGTCCACCGAGGAGAAGCGTCCCCCGACGCGATCGCGCTCCTCCACGACCAGCGGGCGGAGCCCCGCCGCTACCAGGCGGGCGGCGGCCGACAGACCACCGATGCCGGCCCCGATCACCACGCAGTCGAAGCGCTCCGTCATGGGTACCCCTCCAGTACTCACAGGATCATGACTGACCGGTCGGTAGAATCGCCGAGGCAACGCCCCGCCGCAATAGGCATATGAGCATGTAGAAATGATGCCATTGCTCCATTTACTGGATGCGGGGACCTGAGTGTAGTGTCTGAGACTGACCAGATAGTCGGAGAATTCAAACCATGGGTCAACCACAGGCGAGATGGAACGACCGCGGCGCCACGCGCCAGCACGTGAGGAATGTCCGCCTCGAGATCATCCTCCAGAGCGCCGCGCGCTGCTTCAACCGCAAGGGCTATCAGGCCACCAAGATGGGGGACATCGCGCGCGAGCTGGGCGTGAGCAAGGCGGCGCTGTACTACTACGTCAAGAGCAAGGAGGAGATCATCTTCCAGTGCCACTCGGCGGCCCTCGATGTCGCGATGGAGGGGGTCCAGATGGCGGAGGCGCTGGCGGATCCGGCCGACGTCAAGCTCTACGTGGCGCTCCGGCACTTCATCGAGGGCATGACCGACCGGCTCAACGGGTGCGTCGTGCTCACGGAGGGCATGCTCTCCCCCAGGCTCTACCGCGACCTCGTCCGCCGGCGGGACGAGTACGAGCGCCGGCTGAGGGGCATCGTCGAGGAGGGAGTCGCGAGCGAGGCCTTTGCCCCCTGCGATCCCAAGATGGTCGTCCTGGCGATGCTGGGCGCGATGAACTGGATTCCCCGGTGGTACTCACCCGACGGCGAGCGCACCCCCAAGGAGATCGGCGAGACCTTCGCGCGCTACCTGGTGCGCGGCCTCGGCCAAGGAGGCTTCCATGAGCACGGATCGGCTGTTTGACCGGTACCTCGAGGGCGAGCGCCCCGCCGACTTCAAGACACTATCGGGAGTCGAGCTGCCGGCGTTCCTGGCCGACCGCCCCTCGGCGGCGGGCGAGCGCCCCGGACAGTACCCCTTCACCCGCGGCATCCACGCGGAGATGTACCGGCAGCGCCTCTGGACGCGCCGCCAGCAGTCCGGCTACGGGACGCCCCGCGAGTCCAACGAGCGTCTCCACTACCTCCTCCGCCAGGGCGCCACCGGGCTCAACATCGACACCGACATGGCGACCAAGCTCGGCTTCGACCCGGACCATCCGCTGTTCGAGGGCGAGGTCGGCCGCCAGGGCACCTCCATCGCCACGCTGGAAGACATGGAACAGCTCTTCGACGGCATCCCGCTGGACAGGGTGTCGAGCACGCTCATCGTCCAGCCGCCCGCCTCGGCCCCGTTCCTCGCCATGTACCTGGCCGTGGCGCGCCGGCGGGGGATCCCGCCGTCCGCCCTGATCGGCACCATCATGAACTGCGCCCTCACGCAGCTCGCCGGCGCGACGCAGCAGGCCATCACGCACTTCTTCCCCATCGATTTCAGCGTGCGCGTGGGGCTCGACGTCATGGAGTACTGCACCCGCGAGATGCGCCGGTGGAACATCGTGAACGTCAACGCCTACAACATGCGCGAGACAGGCATCAACGCGATCCAGGAGGCGGCCTTCGCGCTCTCGCTGGCGCTCGAGTACGCGGAGCGGCTGATCGCGCGTGGCCTCGACGCGGACGCCTTCGCCCAGCGGATGGCCTTCTTCACCGCCGCCCACATGGACCTCTTCGAGGAGGTGGCCAAGCTCCGCGCCATGCGGCGGATCTGGGCCCGGCTCATGCGGGAGCGCCTGGGCGCGAAGGACGACCGCTCGTGCTGGTTCCGCACGGCCATCCAGACCGCGGCCTTGCCGCTCACGGCCCAGGAGCCGCTGAACAACATCGTCCGCGCGGCCATCCAGACGCTGGCGGCGGTGCTGGGCGGCAGCCAGTCCATCCACACGACCTCCTACGACGAGGCGTACGCGCTCCCCTCGGAGGCCTCCCATCGGCTCTCGATCCGGACCCAGCAGGTGATCGGGTACGAGACCAACGTGGTCAAGAGCGCCGACCCCCTGGGCGGCTCCCATCTCGTGGAGTGGCTGACCGACCGGCTCGAGGCCGACATCCTCGCGATGATGGACGACATCCGGGCGCGGGGCGGTTTCGTCTCCGTGTTCAAGGCCGGCTGGGTCGAGCAGCAGATCCTGGCGGCGCGCTTCGAGCACATGGATCGGGTGGAGTCGGGCGAGCAGCCGGTCGTGGGACTCAACTGCTTCCACGACGAGGAGGAAGAGGAGCCAAAGATGGAGTTCTTCGCTTATGAGCAGGAGATGCCAGAGGCGCGCATGCGCTACGTCCGCGAGTACCGCGCGCGCCGCCAGGCGCCGGCGCTCCAGCCGGCCCTCGACGCGCTCCGCCGCGCGACGGCGGCCGGCGAGAACGTGATGCCCCCCGTCCTCGCGGCCGTCGAGGCGGGCGCCACCATCGGCGAGGTGTGCCGCACCTTCGGCGAGGCCATCGGCCACACGGTAGAGAGCTAGCCATGGCGCGCATCGTCCTGGCGAAGCTCGGCAGCGACGCGCACGACCTCGGGGTGACGGCGGTGGCCCGGTGGCTGCGCGAGGGCGGACACGAAGTGGTCTACGCGGGCCTCTACAACACCCCGGAGCGCGTGGCCCAGATCGCGCTCCAGGAAGACGCCGATCTGGTGGGCGTGAGCTGTCTCAGCAGCGACCCCGTCTACGCCACCCGGCGCATGCGCCAGACGCTCGAGGGCGTGGGGCTGGGACGCGTGCCGCTGGTGGTCGGCGGCGTGGTCACCCCCGACATGAAGGTCGAGATCTCGCGGCTCGGCGTCGCCGCCATCTTCGGCCCGGGCACCCGGCGCGAGCGGCTGCTCGAATCCATCGCCGGGCTGCTGGCCGCGACCACCCACGCTCAGGTCGCGGCGGACGGCACGCCGTCGCCTCACTGAGGAGCCCGGCCATGCCCCCCAAGGTAACGGAACGGCAGTACCAGGGGCAGGTGCACGAGCAGTCGCGCGCCCTCATCACGGACTGGACGGCGGCGCTCGCGCGCGCGGAGGCCGAGCGGCAGCCCACCGCCGCGATCATGATCTCGGGCAACATCGTGGAGCTGCTGCGGGCGCTGGGCCTGTTCCCCATGTTCCCCGAGGTCATCGCGCTGCAGAATGCCATCCGCAAGAGGTCGCTCCCGCTGATCCTCAAGGCGGAGCAGGCCGGCTACTCGGCCGACAACTGCGCCTACGTGAAGGCCGACATCGGCCTCTACCTCGACGGCGGCATGGGGCCGGGCAAGCCCATCCCCTTCCCCTCGCTCATCGTCTGCAACTACGTCGGCGGCAACGTGTACGTGTCCTGCCGGCTCTACTCGGCGGGTCAGGGGGACATGCGCGAGTACTTCACGCGCGACCTGGGGGTGCCGACGCTCCTCGTGGAGTCGGACCTCGAGGACCCGCGCTACTACGCCGAAGCCCAGCTCCGGAACCGCATCGACGCCTTCTTCGAATCGCTCGACCACAAGAAGGCAGTCGCCGCGGCGGCGCGCTGACGCCCGGGTGTGCGGTACCCTGCCCCTATGAGGCAGGCCTGGATCGCGGGGGGACTGCTTGCGGTGCTCGTCGTCGGGCTCGTGATGCCCGGGGCTCCCGGCCGGGTCGCTCTGGCGCAGCCCGCGCACAGGAGCCTTGCCGGTCAGCTCCTCGTGGCGGCGCCCGGCATGCGCGATCCGCGCTTCGCCCGTACCGTCATCGCCATCGTCCGCCACGACGCCACTGGCGCGATGGGGGTCACGGTGAACCGCCGGATCGGCGAGGCCCCGCTGACGGATCTCCTCGGGCGGCTGGGACTCGACAGCGCGGGCGTCAGCGGGAGCATCCGCATCCACTGGGGCGGTCCCGTCGAAGGGGGACGCGGCTTCGTGCTTCACACCGCCGACTACGCGGGCGACGGAACCATGGCGGTGACTCCCCGCTTCGCCCTCACCGCGAGCACCGAGATCCTCCGCAGCATCGGCCTGGGCCAGGGGCCGCGGCGAGCGCTGTTCGTGCTGGGCTATGCGGGATGGGCGCCCGGCCAGCTCGAGGCCGAGCAGGAGCGAGGAGACTGGGTCACCGCCGTGCCGGACGACGACGTGGTGTTCGATGACAACGACGCCGGGAAGTGGGAGCGCGCGCTGGCCCGGCGGAGGATCGACCTCTAGCAGGTTGCTGAAAAACTCGCAGGCTGCTCAAAAAGGTCCAGATGCGAGGCGGCGCCCGACGGCCGCACGCGA
>Ga0209212_1008877_pt1 | contig 10670 bp, 9 predicted proteins | sample RifGroC2_FD_183996 | JGI IMG/M metagenome (GOLD analysis project Ga0209212, IMG submission 183996) | Groundwater microbial communities from Rifle, Colorado, USA - Groundwater C2 (SPAdes) (version 2) | ecosystem: Environmental > Aquatic > Deep subsurface > Groundwater | place: Rifle, Colorado... | reverse complement strand
GCCCTCGTTAAAGAATGAACGACGCTTCCAAGACCGCCCGCTTGAGCGAAAGGCGCCGCCTCCGAAGCGACAAAAAGAACTTTTAATTTGTTTCCTTTTTTAAACATACGTTTAATTATAAGATTTTCCCGATAAATTGTCATCTGCTTGCCCCTCCGTCCATAACATATGGCAATGTCCAAGCGGAATTGCGACTAAATTAAACAAAAATCCCGGTTTAACGGGATTTTTGTTTGGGAGAATAAAATTCTCCGCTTACTTCTGGAATCGCTTCTGATGTTTATTCTTTATCTGCCCTGTCTGTCTATAAATACATCCTTTCAAAATATTATATCCCCAAAAACAGCCTGAATAAGAAGAAAACGACCGGCAGAAGAATGGAGGAAAAAGAGAAAAGAAAAAACAAGAGAATGAATAAGCCGTATTTTTCTAGAAAAATACGGCTTATAATTTCGAATTAAAGATATTTCTAATTTCAAATCTTGCTTGTGCCCGAAGTGTTATTTTTTCTCTAATTTCATTTGCGATTTTTTCTCTCATGTTTTTATCTTTTGGGATAGGGACGACCACATCATTCAACCTGTCTCCAATAGTTGAAAGTGTCGCCTGAACAAAAGTCTTTTCGTCTATTTGCTTCCTAACAATCGGCACATGCAAAAGATATAGTAAAAGATAAGGATTTAGTTTGTCGACATCTAAAGATTTTAGTTTTAGGAAATGGCTTTGGACCAACATCTTTAGGTCATATTTGGTAATTATGATTGCTTCGCCGATTCTATAAGTTCCATCTTTAACAAATAGGATATCGCCCTCTTTAAGATTTTGTTTTGATTTGTATTTGAGATAAGTTATCTCGCTTACATTTTGCACGGCGTAATTACGAGTTTCCCAAGCACCAATGTCAGAGGTTCTCAAAAATGGTATGTCATCATATATATTATATGCTGTGCTGGCTGCAGTAGACCCGACACCTTTTACAGAAAGAATTTTTTCATCAATTAATCTCTGAATAGATTTCATTTCAAATTTCCCCGAATTTTTTAATTGTTCTAAATCCTTAATGGTGTCTGGGTCATAATATCGAGGAATCAAAATACCATCTTTCAAATCTTGTTCATACAAAGTAAATCCCAACCGATTAAAACCTTTTATGATTCTATTTGGAAATTGTTTATAGGTTGCCGAAACTTTTGAAAACTCCTCGTCCAAAACTTCATTTTCTCTTTCTTTAACATATGTCTCATTTCCTCGAGTGTCGTGTCCACATTTTTCAACTACACTCATCATAATGGGATAGTTTTTTTGTTTGCTTTTTCCCCATTTTTTCAAAACCAAAACACTTGTCTTTGTATGTGTGTGGGGCATGAAAGTATTATGTGGACAATCAATTACCGCCAAAATTTCTGCTTTATCTTTAATCCATTCTCGAATATATCCGTCCGTTGGATTGCCAAAAATACCATCCGGTAAGACAATTGCCATCCTGCCACCATCTTCAAGCAGACTTAGGCAGAGTTCTATAAAAAGAATTTGTGGCTCTGTATTTTTGGTCTTGTTGGTTTTTACCCATTTATCTACTTCCTTATCGAATTTCCACTTATAGCCGAGATCATATCGCTTTAATATATGCTCGTGATGAATTTTAATTTTGCTACCAAATGGAGGATTGGTAAGAATCACATCATATTTTTTCATTTTTATTCCATCTTCTGTAAGGATGGTACGGGCGATATTCTCCCATTCGTCTGGACTTTTCAAACTATCTGCCTTTACGATGTTACTTCTACCGTCTCCGATGATAGACATATACGCTTTGCAGATTTTAACGAGGTCAATTTCTTTATCTATGCCGTAAAAATATCTCCGCGCAAATTCTTTTTTTGAATCTTCAAGATGTTTACCAGTATATTTAGGACTTTTGCTCATCGTTTCCCAAACATGCTCGAGCGCGTAGATTAAAAAGCCACCACTTCCACAAGCTGGGTCTAAAACTTTCTCCTCCGGTTTTGGATCAACCATTTCAACCGCCATCTTTACTACTTGGCGTGGAGTGAAAAATTCTCCTTTATCTCCGACAAATTGTCTTTCCGCAAAAACCTCAAAGGCATCTCCAATAACATCTTTATCTGTGTCTGTGAGGGAGAATTTTTCTAGTTCTCCTACAATCCAAACAACAGACTTCGAATCCAAAACTATTTTTTCGTGTGCCTCAAAAATACCATCTTGAACCAAATAACTTTTTACTTTTTCCCATAATTCCTCAATATTGGTTTTTACTTGCTCTGGGGTGTCATTGAAACCAACTTTAAATTTTGGCGGTTTATCTCTATCATAAAGTTCGTCGTAAATCTTGCAGAAAATAAGACGTATCATTTCACTGCCCAACTTTTCTTTTCTTGCAATGTTTGTATTCGAATAGAGAGTGTAGTAAATGCGGCGGAAAATCGGTTTTAAATTTTTTACCGGCTTCAAATCGTCTTTTGTAATTCTCCCTATGTCCTCAAATGTTTCTCCTTTGCTGGGAATTTGGAAAATATAATCTGATTTTAGCTCGCCGTTATTGGGATTTTTATACACATATTCAATTTCTTCACCGTTAGTCCAAACACCCCACAAACAGCAAGTAGCAGACATATAACTTTCCAACTGTTTCAAGCCTTCCTTTTTTGTTGGTTTTTTTGTCTCTACTATTCCTAAAATATCTCTGTTTTGATCGCGTTTTGTTTTGTCTGGTGTTTTATAGATTACAATATCGGCACGTTCATTTTTATTTTTCTTACTGTGTTGCTCGCCCCTTTGTATCGGGACTTCTATGTCCACCTGTTCATAACCATAACTGTAGTTATCGTGTAAAATAGCTTCGTATTCTTGTCTCACTTCTTCTTCTGGTTTTCTAATATCAACTGGCTTGCCAGTTGCTTTATCAAGTATATATCCCTCTTTTAGCGAAATTGTTTCTTGCATATTTTAATTATCGCATTAAATGACTTCTTTGCATAGACTGCCTAAACTCGTTTTTACTTGAACATAGAAATGTCAAAATAATTCAGTAACTGCTTGACGAAATGAAGATTTTGAGGAAAACAAAAAAATAGTTATCCACACCCTGCAAAAATTATTTGAAATTTTTTCGTCAAACTCGTCTAGACAGCAAGACCATTTTATATCCCTAAAAACAGCCGAAATAAGAAAAAAACGACCGGCAGGAGAACGGCCGAAAAAGAGAAGAGGAAAAACAAAAGAATGAAGAAGCCGTATTTTTCTAGAAAAATTTGGGCGTTAGTCCATTTATAAGGAAGGAAAGAAAAAAGAACTTTGGAGCCGTCCAAAGGCGGAATGGGGATAAGATTGAAAATGCCCAAGAAAACATTTATCCAGACGACCATAGAAGAAAAATAAAAAAGAGCCGGAGCATACCCCGCCCCGAATATCGCCGCGCCGTTTACGGCGGCCAAGCCTATTTCCGTTTTAGCCGTTTGGTCAAGCGGGAGAAACAACGCGACCAAGCCGAAAACTCCGGCAATTAAAAAATTGGACAATGGCCCGGAAATGGCCACCAGTCCCGGTCCCCATTTTTGATTTTTAAGATTATAAGGATTATAAGGCACGGGCTTGGCCCAGCCGAAAACAAAAGATGATTTGAGCAGCACCAGCATTAAAGGCACGATAAAAGACCCCGTCAGATCAAGGTGTTTGAGAGGGTTCATAGAAAGCCTCCCCGCCCTCTTGGCCGTCGGGTCGCCCAGAAGATAAGCGATGTAGCCGTGAGAAACCTCGTGAACGACGACAGAAAGAATCAGTATGGCGATGCTGAAAATAAAATTTATGCCTTGCATGTGGCGATTTCTTATGTTAGCATAAAAAGCAACTTATATGAAGACCTGCCCGACCTGCGGAAAAGGAACGACAATGGCCGCCAAGAGAAACCTTTTGCGGGGAAAATATAATCCGACATCAAAGACAAGACGCTACCCCAATTTGCAATGGGCGACTTTTCCTAGCGGCGAGAGATTGAAGATTTGCGCTTCCTGCATAAAGAAAGGCCATCACATCCAGCCATCTTTTGCCCAAAAACTTTTAAAGAAAAAAGGTATTCACTTGGAACAATTTTTCTCAAAAGGCAAAAAGAAAAGCATTGGCCGAGGTGAGTAAAAAACATAGCAAAAAATTTAGTTTTTGATATATTAAGAAAGCCATTTTAAATAATGGCCTTTTTGTTTTAAATAATTGGAGGAGTGGCAGAGTGGTCTAATGCACCTGTCTTGAAAACAGGAGTCTGGGCAACCGGACCGTGAGTTCGAATCTCACCTCCTCCGTTTTTGGACGAAGTTCGAACATTTCAACAGTCATCAACAATCAATGTGCCACGTTGATTGTTGATTAGCTTTTCCTAAAAAACTTATCGTAGTATACTGGATACAAATGAACAAAATCTCGTTTCATATTTTAAGAATCGGGTTGGCTGTCACTTTTTTGTGGATTGGTGTTTTGATTCTTAGAAACCCTGAAGCTTGGGGCGGATATCTGCGCCCGTGGGCGACTGGACTTCTGCCGATTCCGATAGCTCAAGCGATGACGGGAACGGCGATTTTGGACATTATCATCGGTGTTTTTTTGCTTATTAATTTTCTGCCGCGACTTACAGCCCTTATTGGCGCTATTCATCTTGCGGTTATTTTGATAGTCAGCGGAATTACAGACATAACAGTAAGAGATATCGGGCTTTTGACCGGGATGCTGGCTCTTATGATTGATTCCCCGCCTAGACTTGGCGAGGCTGGCCCGCCTCAACCAATAACGGATAAAATTATTAATTTAGATAAATAAAAATATGAAAAAAATTGTTATTTTGATTATTATAATTGTCGGCGCATACTTTGTTATCAAGGGCGCGACTAAATCATCTATGCCAATTTTACAGGTGTCTGAAAACAAAACATCGGTGACAAAAGAAAGTGTAATAACTTATACCGACGCCGGTTATTCCCCTTCCGCTTTGGAGATAAAGGCGGGAGAAACCGTTACCTTCAAAAACGAAAGCCAGCAGTCAATGTGGCCGGCTTCGGCGATGCATCCCGCTCACAAAGAATACCCAACAACCGGCGGATGCCTCGGCAGCACCTTTGACGCTTGCATGGGCGTCCAGCCGGGCGAAAGCTGGTCGTTTAAGTTTGATATCTCCGGCAACTGGAAATATCACGACCACTTAAGCCCGAAAAACTTCGGTGCGATTACCGTGAAGTGATAATTATGGGGAAAATGGAACAATTTAATAACAGCGGTGAAACCGCAAAACAAGAACAACCGCCGTTGTCATTTGAAGAAGAAATCAAACTGGACAAAGAAATATCCAGCCTCGCAAAAATATATACTAATCTTGGAACCGATAAAATTGAAAGCGGAATAAATTATCTTTTGGCGGAAACGGAAAAAGTGTCTTTGAAAAAACAAGATTATCATCCATCCGAATATTTGAAAGGAATGTTAAATTTGGAAAGTTATAACCGCCTAAAAAATGAACAGAGTCCAGAAAAAATAAAAAAGGCCGAAGAATGTTTGGAAAAATCTTTTATGTCTTTTGAAAAAGCGGTTTTCAAGACAGATAAAAAAACAGAACAAGGCAATTTCGCCATACTCATAAAAAACGAAGAAAAAAACGATGTTTTGTTCGGCAACCTTCCTTTAGCTATGTCTTATCTTGGAGATATATACGCTAGAAAATCTCTAGAACAACAAAAAGACGGCGATAAAAATAAAAAAGAAGAATATTGGGCGAAAGGCATAAGTCTATATGAAGAAGCCATTAAAAAAGAAAAAGTTTCTGGCGTTAAATCGGAAATTAAAACAATTCTCGGCTTAAGAAATATCATCAAAGAACTCGGAAACGAAAAAAGTATATGGTGTGAAAAAACGACAAGAAGAAGCGATTTGAGGCACAAAGCCGCCGATCTGATGATTCAATACAAAGATAAATCCAGCGGTAAAAACAGCTCCGTTTTCATAGATATAACTGAAAAATCAACGACGGAAAAAGACAACAAAAAACAATATTCCGAAACGGCTGTTTTAGACCTTTCCGACGGATACGACAAAGTGATAAATCTGGCTGATTATGAGCTTGCCAAAACATTGGAAACGGCAAAAAAAGAAATAAAAAATACCGGCGGATACTCCAAAGAAACCGCCGAAAAAACACAAAAAGCTTTTAAAGAAATTTCAAAACTGTGCCAAGAATTGGCATCTGATTTAAAGTTAACTGGAGCGAGGGCAAAAATCTTCCGAAAAGATTTTTTTATAAACAACGAAAAAGTGGACAAGTTGACGCCGAACAAAGACAGAAAAGGCAACAAGGTGGACCCAGAGAAGTTTATTGAAGCGCTCCTGGTAACAATATAAAAAAGGCCTAGATAACATCTTCGGCCTTTTTAATTTCTCTCACCTTTAGTTCAATGTCGGGATTTTTTTCATTAAAAATCCCGAGTAAAACTTTAAGCGCGTCCGGTAATTCTTTTATCTCTATCAGTTTTTCTTGTTTTTCCGTCTTTTTTGATGACTTCAATTACTGCCGCCTTTCTTTTTAATTTAAATTAAACAACAAGCCTGACTAAAATAATAGCATAGAAAAATTTTCTGTCAAAACAATGGCGTTTTTTGATTCTCCATTGTCTGTTCCCCTTCCAAGACAAATACAGCCGAAGCGAGAACTGTCGTCCATAAACCGTCTTTATGTCCCTGGGCTGACTGGGTAACGTTGGAGGTGGTGATGAATTTTCCGCTGGCTTTGTATTGTTTCTCTCTCTCATCCCAATCTTTGCTGGAATCAAATTCTATGCCTAAGGTAGTGGCCAGCATTGTCGCCGCCAAGTCTTCGGCGTAATCGCCCGCTTTTTCTTCCGTGTCACCGAAAGAATGATGCTCGCTCAAGTAACCGTATTGTTGGCTGTCTTTGGGAATGGCCAAGCCGACGGAGGCGGCGATAAGCCTGTTCGGCTCGTTGGTGGCGTTCCTGCTCATAACGCAGAATCTGATTGAGCCGGCCTTCATATACTTTACTCCCTCTTCTTTGGAAATCCTTTTGCATCCCGGAGGAAATATGCTGGACACCGTGACCAGGTTTTGAGTCTCTATGCCCGCATCGCGAAGCGCCAGCTCAAACGATTGCAAATAATCTTTGTGTCGCCCGACCCCTTTGGTAAAAAAAACTTTTTGAGGAACCATTTGGTTAAAATTTCTAAATCCTAATTTCTAATTTCTAAACAATTTTAAAAAATAAAAACTGGAAAATTAACTGATAATAATTTAGCGTTTTGCCACTGATGGAATAATAGCACTATTGTTTTTAAAATAAAAATAAAAAACGAACTGTGGATAACTAAATTTTTTTTGGTATAATAAAAAAATGAAAAAAAATACAATAATTGTTTTAATTGTCTTGGCTGTCGTCTTTATCGGCACTTTTATAATTTTAAAAATAACCGCTCCACCCGCTCCGTTTGAACCAAAACCGCCAATGGAAAAACCATCCGCAGATTCTCCTTTCGGCGGGCTTCCGTTTTTTTCTTTCGCATCGCCGATAGGAGAAGGCTACCCCGCGCCAAAACCGGATGATTTTGATTTTAAACCAACCAAAGACTTGGGTCTTAAGTGGGGCAGGGCGCATTATTTGACATGGTCAATGGTTCAGCCCACTAAAGACGCGATTGATAATAAAATTTATGACTGGTCGGATAGCGATTCAGTTCTTGGCTCTTATCCTGAAGGATTTAATGTTCTTGAAAACATTGTGGCGTTTTCCGCCAAGATGGATGAAACGGGGGAACATTTGGAAAATTTCTCTTTTCCAACTAAAAATGACGAGGAAAATTACGCCCGCTTTGTTGAAAAAGCGGCGGAAAGATACGACGGAGACGACAAAGATGATATGCCTAATCTAAAAAACCCGATTAAGTATTGGCAGGTGGATAACGAGCCAGACGCGAAAACAACCGACTGGAAAGGTTATTCCAACACGCTTAAGATCACCTATCAGGCGGTTAAGAGAGTTTGTTCCGATTGCCAAGTCGTCGTCGGCGGCATGGCTTTAGGTCAAAACGGTTTGACAAACTTTTTTAAACCGGCGATGGAAGAGCTTGGCGCGCGATATTTTGATATTTTTGATTATCATTTTTACGGCAATAAAGACGAGTGGCTGAAAAACGGAGAACAAGCCGAGGAAATAAGAAAAATTTTACCGAACTATGATTTTGAAATATGGCTCACGGAAACAGGCACATGGAGCGGCAAACCGTCTTTTCCGCCGAGCCAAACCTCTTTCCAAAGCGAGAAAGAACAGGCGACGGCTTTGGTAAAATATTACATTAAACCTCTTTCCGTCGGAGTTAAAAAAATATTTTGGGCTTGGGGAATACTTGAAGGATTTGGCGGACCGGAAAATAATACTTTTGACAATACGGGTTTAATTTATGACGGAGATGGTCCTTATGACCTCGGTTTTGGCGTTAAAAAACTTGGTTACTACGCCTACAAGAAAATGGTGGAAGTTTTGGAAGGAAGCGATTGGGACAACATAGAGATAATCCAAGAAAAAGATGGGGTTTATGTCTACAAATTCGTGAAAAACGGCAAGCCGATATGGGTGGCGTGGAATGATAACGCGGGCGAAAAACAAATAACGATTTCCAGCGTCAATTCGTCATCGGTCAAAATAACCGAAGCCGTGCCGAATTACAGCTCGGGCAAAGATGTGAAAGATTACAGCACGGCGTTTAAAACCAAAACAGAAAGGGCTGAGAACGGAAAAATTACGATAAAAATAAAAGATATTCCGGTCTTTGTGAAATAAGTTTAAAAATCTTTTTTATATCCTCTTGAACAACCCCAATTTATCCTCTTTTTTCATTTCGCCTTTTTTGATCTTGGTTAAATAATTTTTGGCTTCTTCCATTTTTGACGGCATAAACGGCTCCAGCCAGATGATTATTTTTTCTATGCCAAACAGAAGCGTGTTTAAAACAACATCCAGTTTTTCGTCTTTGTTTTTATTCAAAAACCACGGCTGTTCTTCGTTTATATAAACATCCAGTTTTTTGATGAAAGCGAAAATATCGGTCAACGCTTCATATAGTTTATAATTCTCAAAATTGCTATTGTATTTTTTTTCGGTTTCCTCGGCCAATAATTTTATTTTTTCTTCAAGGCTGTTTTTGCCGTCAAGAATTCCGCCGCGATAATCAATCATCATGGTGAACGATCTCTCCAGTAAATTGCCTACTCCGTTGGCCAAATCGCTGTTGTATTTTCGCGCGAATTCTTCGGCTTTCACGTCGCCGTGTTCCGAAGCCGGAAATTGCGACAACAGCAAATATGACTCGCTTTGCCGAAGGAATTTTTCCGCCAGCTCAATCGGGTCTATGATGTTGCCTATCGTTTTGCTCATTTTCTGCCCGTTTACAGTAAAAAGTCCGTGGATAAAAATTTCCTTCGGCAAAGCGAGTCCAGCCGATATCAGCATCGCCGGCCAAAAAATGCTATGGAATTTGTTTATTTCCGCCCCGATAATATGCAAATCAGGCGGCCAGTATTTCTTGAAATTTTCCCCGTCGGGATAATCCAAAATAGTGGCGTAATTGATAAGTGCTTCCGCCCAGACATAAATAGTTTGGTTTTTGCCGTAAGGAAAAGGTATTCCCCACTTTAGATTTTCGCGAGTGATGGAAAAATCGGAAACGCCGGATTCTACCATCGCTAGCGTTTCGTTTTTCCGGCTGTCGGGAATTATTTTCAGCTCTCCGTTTTCTATTTTCTTTTTTATCTCCGGCAGATATTTATTGAGATTGAAAAAATAATTTTTCTCCTTTATTTTTTGCGGCGCGATAAGGTGATCGGGACAAAGTCCGTTTACCAAATTTCTTTCCAACACAAAATTTTCGCACCCGACGCAATATAAACCTTCATACTCCCCTTCATATATATCGCCGGCATCCCGCATTTTTTTCACAAAATCCAAAACACCCTTTTTATGCTTCAGGGATGTTGTTCTGATAAAATCGCTGTATTCTATCCCCAGACTTTTCCACGCGCTTAAATAGCTTTGGGCGATTTCGTCCACGAATTTTTGCGGGTCTTTGTTTTCTTTTTTCGCTTTTTCTTTTATTTTTGAGCCGTGTTCGTCCAGCCCGGCCGAAAAGAAAACATCCTTGCCTTTTGATTTTTGCCGCCGTGCAACAACATCGGCGAATACCGCGGTAAAACTGTGCCCGATGTGCGGTTTTCCGGAGGCGTAATAAATGGGCGTGGTCAGATAAAATTTTTCCATAATGACTTTTTGCTGCTGTTAATATATTATAGTAAGGCAAGATATAGTAAATATGGACAATCTTCCTTCAAAAATAAGATGGAGCGCAGCGGAATACGAATTCCACGAAAAAACTCCGGAGTGGTACTGGGCGCTGGGCATAATCACCGCCGCCCTCGTGTTGGCCGCCGTTGTTTTGCATAATTTTTTATTCGCCGTTTTTGCCGTTCTGGCCGGATTTTCCGTCGGGCTTTACGGGGCCAGAAGGCCGAGACTTGTCTCTCACGAAATAAATTCTGGTGGCGTATCATTTGGAAACAGAAATTTCAACTACGAAAATATCGACCATTTCTGGATAAACTACAACCCTCCGTTA
>Ga0209212_1008871_pt1 | contig 10675 bp, 10 predicted proteins | sample RifGroC2_FD_183996 | JGI IMG/M metagenome (GOLD analysis project Ga0209212, IMG submission 183996) | Groundwater microbial communities from Rifle, Colorado, USA - Groundwater C2 (SPAdes) (version 2) | ecosystem: Environmental > Aquatic > Deep subsurface > Groundwater | place: Rifle, Colorado... | reverse complement strand
CTTCACTAACGACATAATTACTGACGGTATTGGAAATATCATCAAAGATTGCCTGGACGGTCTCGTAAAGACGCTGTCTTGCATCCAGAATTTCCGTATTAATCATATCGGTAATCTTCGTTGCGACAGACTTATCATGGACTGAACTCACATCCCTGAGCTTATTCTTGAGGTACTGCAAAAGGCCTTTCCTGTTATCCTTTAGATTGATCAGCCTTCCCAATAGTTTTATTATCCTCAATTTTGAAATTGTATAGCCTAGATTTGCCGTTGCCACTGCTTCGAGGCGGTGTGCCTCGTCGATGATAATTTTCTTAAACGGCGGCAGGATGGCTACCGTATCATAACCCTTCATTTCCTTACGTAATGCCAGATCAGCCATCAGGAGATAATGGTTCACCACCAGCACATCGGCGCTGGCCGCATTTCTCCGTGCAATATAAAAAAAACAATCGTCATAAAATCGGCACTTCAATCGAGTACACTGATCGGCCTCTGACTGTATGGCCTCCCAGACATCATCCTGCGGTACAAAATTCAGGTCTGCCTTGCTCCCATCCCGCGTCTTTACAGCCCATTCCAGCAAGTCGTTCAGTTGCTGTCTGTCCCTGTCCTCGATCAGTACACCGCCCTCAGTGCGTAGATTATAAACTTTCCTGAGACATATATAATTATTTCTGCCTTTTACCAGCACGCTCTTAAAATCTACACCGCAACATTTCTTCAGTACAGGGATATCTTTTTCAATTAATTGTTCCTGAAGGTTTATCGTATGGGTGGAAACTACTACCCGTTCCTTGTTCTTTATGCTCCAGAATACGGCAGGGACAAGATATGCCAGGGATTTTCCCGTACCGGTTCCCGCCTCAATTATGGCGATCTTATCCTCATTAAAGGCAGTAACCACCGACTTCAACATTTCGACCTGTGGCTTTCGATATTCATACTGGTGTAAATACTTTGCAAAACTACCGCCGGATAAAAAGTGTGCCGAGAGTTCCTCGAAGTCTAGCCCTTCATACGTCCGCTTTTTCTGCACCTTTACCACGGGATACAAATACTCTACATCGTTGTCTACAATGTAGCATCCAATCCCATTCGAACCCAGGTATGACGCTATTTCAAGGTCTGCATCGGAGGGATCAAGGATACCATCCGGGTGATTGTGAATAATAACGTCCCCGTATTTTGCCTCTTTAATAATAGCAGGTACGGCATGTTTGTTTCCCATGGCGTAAACATCGACGTCTGCTACCAGGTGATCGTCATTGAGTCTGCCCACGAAGAATACCTCGTTTCCCCTCGTCTTTTCGATGGCATCCCGGATAGAGGATATGGCTTCAGGTATGATAAAATCTTTGACCGGCCATTTTGTTGTTTTCATGATTCGATTTTAAGGAAATCAGAATAATTAGTTCCTCCCCCTCGATGGGGGAGGGCAGGTGGGGGTGAGCGGAAAAGGCTAATCACCCTCCCCTCAGCCCCTCCCATCAAGGGAGGGGAATATTTGTAATTTAAGTATAAGACAAAAGGCGTAAATTATACAATGAAAAACAGATTTAAAAAATAGTACCAAAAATCGCATTTTAATCCAAAAATATTAAGTTGAAAACAGACCTTCATACAGGTAGTATAACAAGTAAAAATATATTCTTCGTATCAATTTAGCTTTTTGTAAAATACCAATATAAACCGTATTTCTCACATATTACTGTCTTATAAAGGACTATGAAATATAACACCCTCCCTTAGTCCCTCCCATCAAGGGAGGGAAAGTTTCCTCTCCCCTTGTGGGAGAGGTTAGGTGAGGGGGTTTTTCAAAAAACTAAACTGATACTATTTTTCTAATACGTATGTTTAGCATGTAAGTGAAACTCTAAGGAAATCCAGGAGGAGGTAATAGCGTTGCCGAAAGAGAAGAAGATTGAAAATAGTGGCACAGCGATAAAAATTGAAAAGAATCGCCTGGTTGTCCCTAATGACCCAATCATTCCATTTATCAAGGGTGACGGCACTGGTCCGGATATCTGGAATGCATCTGTTCGTGTATTTGATGCTGCGGTAAGTAAGGCTTATAAAAACAAAAAGCGTATTCATTGGAGAGAAATTTTTGCAGGTGGATGCGCCTTTAATGAGTACGGTGAATGGCTTCCCCAAAAGACTCTCGGTGCCATTAAGAAATATAAAGTGGCTATCAAGGGACCGCTTACCACGCCCGTTGGCGGCGGCATCAGAAGCCTTAATGTAACACTGAGGCAGGAACTTGATTTGTATGCCTGCGTTCGGCCTGTGCGTTATTTTGATGGTGTACCCAGTCCTGTAAAATCGCCTGAGAAGTTGCATGTCGTCATCTTCAGGGAAAATACTGAGGATGTGTATGCAGGGATCGAATATAAGAAAGGAACTCCAGAAGCAAAGAAACTCATCGCATTCCTCGAAAAGGAACTCGGGAAAAAGGTCAGAAAGGATTCCGGTATCGGCATTAAACCCATGAGTGTATTTGGCTCAAAAAGACTGGTAAGACGCGCCATCCAGTATGCCATTGATAAAGGGAAAAAGAGCGTTACACTTATGCACAAAGGAAATATTATGAAATTTACTGAGGGCGCATTCCGTGAGTGGGGCTATGAGGTGGCTAGAGAGGAGTTTCCTAAATTTACTGTTACAGAAGAGGATGTCCAGAGGAAGTATAATGGCGTTGCCCCAAAAGGGAAGATAATTGTAAAGGACAGGATTGCCGATGCCATGTTCCAGCAGGTGCTTCTGAGACCGGAGGAATATGATGTGATTGCCACGCCGAATCTCAACGGTGATTATATCTCAGATGCCTGTGCTGCCCAGGTTGGCGGTCTGGGTATGGCCCCCGGTGCAAACATCGGTGATAAGGCGGCCGTCTTTGAAGCCACCCACGGTACTGCTCCTAAATATGCGGGAAAAGATATGGTTAATCCTGGTTCCGTCATCTTATCAGGTGTTATGATGCTTGAGCATCTGGGATGGGATGAAGCGGCAAACATGATTGTGAAGGCATTGGGAAAGACCATTCAGAAGAAGACTGTTACGTATGATCTTGAACGTCAGATGAAGGGCGCGAAACTGGTGAAATGCTCAGAGTTTGCCGATGAAATAATAAGGAATATGAAAGGGTAATTATTTTAGCTACTAATGGACACAAATACTCACGAATAAAACGTAATAAGAAAAGAGGGAATTTTATGAAAACAAAAGCATTGGGCAGATACATCATGGCTGATCCTGACATCTGTCATGGAGAGCCAACTTTTCGAGGCACGCGTATCTTGGTTGCAGACGTACTTGAACAGATTGCAAACGGTATGGCATGGGAAGCAATTATTGAAGAATGGCGCGGCAAGCTGACCAGAGAGGCAATCGCTGAAGCCATTCGCCTGGCTCGCGAGGTATTAATTGCTCATACGCCGGAATTAATGGAGGAAACAGTTGACTCGTGAACGTACTCGACGAGAACATCCCCGATAGCCAGAGACAGATCCTCCGTAGTTGGGGAATCCGTGTTCATCAGGTTGGTAATGAAATAGGTTATCAGGGAATTAAGGATGAAGATATCATCCCTTTTTTGCATAAATCACGTGCGGTGACTTTCTTCACGCGTGATTTTGGTTTTTATCGCCGCAACCTTTGTCATGCTAACTACTGTCTTGTCTGTTTAGCCGTAGGTCAGTACGAGGCTGCCAGTTTTATACGGCGTTTCCTGCGGTATCCAGAATTTAATACCAAGACAAAACGAATGGGTAAAGTAGTTCGAATTACCCATATGGGAATACAAATATGGCAACTTAACGTTGAGAAAGAAATGGCTTTGAAATGGTCCCTATAATTGATATTCCTAATGACCGGGAAGCACCAGAAATCTATAACCTTGGAGAAGATTATCCATTTATCAGTCAGGAGTTGTCGTGAACGTATTTGTTGATGCAGGAAAATACCTTATCTCATTCGACATAAACACTACGTTACCTTGCATTCTAATAGTGGATGTCTATAAAGATAATGGTGCGTACGTTGATTCTTTCGCATTATATACTGACTCAGAAAATATACCTGAAATGTTTTTGAAAAGGATGCCTGACATATCTTATGACGACATTCGGTTTTTTATTTCTGAAATTGAAAAGCTTATTAAGAACCCAATAGACAGGTTATCATTTTTGGAAAAAATGGATGGTTGGAAAGTTTCCGATAGTCAATTGGAAGAAATAGGTATAAAGTAACTATCTCCCGGATAAAGCATATTGGTTATATATTATGAGTATTGACGAAATCCGCCGCTTTATTGTTAAACAGGATTTCAAAATTACGAACCACGCATTTGAGGAAATGCAAATAACTTTCGAAAGAGGAGGTAGTAATGTGAAGAATATTTGCGTTTTTTGTGGTGGTGACATCCGCAAAAATATTGTCACGGTTGTAAAGGAGCGAAAAGGAAAGGTGTTTATTATTGAGAATGTGCCTGCTGGTGTTTGTACCCAATGTGGTGAAAGGGAATATGATGCAGATGTCGTCTCAAAATTGAAAACAATTATGACAAAACGAAAGGCAATAAAAATGGAAAAATTAGTTCCTGTTGCTGATTTTACGGAGGTTTAATATGGCTAGAAAAAAGATAACGGTCGTTGGTGCTGGAAACGTGGGAGCCACCACGACACAGCGCCTGGTTGAAAAAGAAATAGGCGATGTGGTGCTGGTGGATATTGTCCAGGATATGCCGCAGGGAAAGGCATTGGATCTCCTGGAATCAGGGCCTGTTTATGGATATGATACCAGAATTACAGGCGCTAACGGGTATGAAGAAACAAAGGACTCTGATATAGTGATCGTTACCTCGGGCGTGGCGAGAAAACCAGGGATGAGCAGGGATGACTTGCTCAAGATCAATGCAGGCATTGTAAAAGGCGTTGTGGAAAACGTTGTGAAGACTTCACCAAATGCCATCCTGATTATCGTATCCAATCCGCTGGATGCCATGACCTACGTAGCCCATAAAATCAGCCGGTTTCCCAAACATCGTGTGATAGGTATGGCAGGCGTACTGGATGCTGCACGTTTTAGCACGTTTATTGCGATGGAACTCAACGTGTCTGTGGAAAATATCCATGCCTTTGTACTCGGCGGACACGGTGATACTATGGTTCCTTCCACACGATATACGACCGTTGCAGGGGTTTCTGTGGAAGAATTAATTCCCAGAGCAAGGCTGGAAGTCATCGTAAAACGTACGAGGGATGGCGGTGCGGAGATTGTCAATTTACTCAAGACGGGCAGCGCCTTCTATGCCCCATCGGCGGCAGTCGTTGATATGGTTGAAGCAATCGTAAAAGATAAAAAGAAGATATTGCCGTGCGCTGCCTTGTGTGAAGGGGAATACGGCATCAATGGACTTTTCGCAGGAGTACCGGTAAAACTCGGCGCAAAGGGCATTGAGCAGATTTTTGAGATCAAACTCAACACAGAAGAATCAGCAGCCTTGAAACGTTCTGTCGACGCAGTTAAAACCCTGTGTGAACAAGTGGATAAGTTGTTGTAATATTTTTAGGAAAACTTAAATTTACGACTTACGATCTATGATTTACGATTTAAAATTGAATTACCATTTTAATTAACAAAATTTAAATCTAAGATCGCACATCGTAAATCTGAAATCATAAATTATGAATCTAATTAAAGCAGAAAAACGATTACTCGAAATTCTTTTGCAAAAATCCTTCAAATACAGTGAAGATCCTATCTTCAAACTGGTATCAGGCAGGATGAGTAACTATTACATTAATTGCAAAACTACGACATTAGACCCTGAGGCCATGCTGTTGATCGGTCATCTTTTTTACAACAAAGTCAAACCGCTTCATGTCAATGCCATCGGAGGTCTGACCTTGGGCGCCGACCCAATTGCCTTCGCTACGGCCATGGTCAGCGGCATGCAGGACGATGCCATTAATGCCTTTGTCGTGCGAAAAAAAGCAAAGGAACACGGACTGATGAAGTGGATTGAAGGAAACGTGCAGGAAACTAATAAGGTCGTCATTGTGGACGATGTGGTGACCACAGGTCAATCCACGGTAGAGGCAATTGACCGTGCCAGAGAGTCCAATCTGGATGTTGTTAAGGCTATCGCCCTGGTGGACCGCCAGGAGGGCGGGCGGGAAAATATTGAGAAAAGAAACGTCCCTTTTGAATCTATCTTTACGAGAGACGATTTAATGAGTTTGTACAAAAAAAGATAACCATTCACCGCTGAGGTCGCGGAGGTGGATAATGAGGAAAGACTGAATAAAATAACAGAAACAATTATTGTAGAAATTTTAAAAGAAAGTATTCAGAGAATTGTTAATAATTTTCCTGATTTTCTGCGTACTCGGCGTGCTCTGCGGTAAAAAATAATGAACATAGAAAAACGAGGTTTCTGGTCGTGGTTTTTGCAGAGGATTACAGCCCTGTTGCTAATAATGGGAATGTCAGTTCATTTCTTCACCTTCCATTTTAGTCCTAGCCGGTATGCCTCCCGCTATTACGATGAAATTATTCACAGATTTTGCTCTCCCGGATGGATTGCCTTTCATTGCTGCCTGCTTGCCCTGGTTGTTTTTCACGGCTTAAATGGGCTTTGGGGCATCTTGGTGGACTTTAATCTGAGTAAACGAACAAACTTATTTTTCAAACAGGCTCTCTGGTTTGTGGGTGTCATTCTATTTGGCATAGGCTTGTATATCCTTATCTGGTTTGCAACAAAAAATGGCATGGTTTAGTCAAAAACTAAAGGAAGGTTTTAAAGACCTGGTGAAAAACAGAAATCCAGGCATGCTGTCGTTCTGGATCCACCGGGTCACCGGTGTGGTAGTCACCGTATTTTTATTTTTACATATTTTTACCCTGAGTTCTGTCTTTCGCGGCAAAGACGCCTATGATTATGCGATCAGTAAGTTTGATACAAAGAGCGGATACATCTTTCAATATATTTTACTCATTGCTGTTGCTATACACCTGCTGAATGGGATACGGATCACCATTGCCGATTTCTGGGGTCTTACCCGCAGCCAAAAGAAGCTGTTGTGGGTATCCCTTTTTGTCTTCCTTTTAATTGCTGCAGTTGGTGTTAAAACGGTGCTTTTATAATATAAGCGTTCAGCAATCAGCCTTCAGCAACAAAGGGTAAATGGCAAAAGACTGTAGTTGCTTGCGTTGTTTGTCAAGAAACTGAATGCTGACCGCTGATAGCCGAATCCGTATATTTCATTAAGGAATTTTTATGATTTACCATGATGCCATTGTTGTAGGTGGAGGGCTGGCAGGATTGAGGGCAGCCATTGAGCTCAATCGTCATAATGTCAGGGTTGCCATAATTTCCAAGGTACATCCGATTCGCTCGCATTCCGTCGCTGCACAGGGCGGGATTAATGCCCCGTTGGGAAATCATCCGCGCGGTGCTTACGATACCTGGGAAAAGCATGCCTTCGATACAGTAAAAGGGAGCGATTACTTGGCAGACCAGGATGCCGTTATTCGTATGACCAAAGAGGCTGACGAACGTATCTACGAAATGGAACACTGGGGATGTCCCTTCAGTCGCACTACCGAAGGAAAGATTGCACAAAGACCTTTTGGCGGGGCTGGGTTTCCTCGCACGTGCTATGCGGCTGATAAGACAGGTCATGCCCTTTTGCATACCCTGTATCAACAGACCGTACGGTTTAAACAAGCGGCCGAACGAAATGAAATTACAATCTATGAAGAATGGCTGGTGACAGACCTGGTGATTGCAGATGGGGTTTGCGTGGGTGTGATAGCGCTCGATATTGTGAGTGGTCGATTAGAGGCATTCCAGGGAGGAGTGGTAATCTTTGCGACGGGCGGCGCCGGTCGTATCTATGGAAGTAGCACAAATGCCTTGATTAATACAGGCATGGGCATGGCCGTACCGTACTGGGCAGGCGTGCCATTAAAGGATATGGAATTTATCCAGTTTCATCCTACCACCCTCTTGGGGAAAAATATCCTGATTACCGAAGGATGCCGTGGTGAGGGTGGTTTCTTATTGAATAACAAGGGCGAACGATTTCTGGCGAAATACAGCGATTCCCAAAAGGATATGGAAGTTGCCCCCAGGGACATTATTGCAAGGAACATTACCCGTGAAATCATGGCGGGCGGCGGTTTTGACAATAGTTATGTGCATCTTGATTTGAGGCATCTTGGGGAAGAAAAGATTCTCAAGAGGTTACCGGGCATACGAGATATTTGTATGGAATTTGTTGGGGTAGATCCCGTTACAACTCCTATTCCCATCCAGCCTGGCCAGCACTATACCATGGGTGGAATTGATTGTAATACAGAATGCGAAACGGTTATAAAAGGATTTTATGCGGCAGGTGAGGCTGCCTGTGTGAGTGTGCACGGGGCAAATCGGCTTGGCGGCAATTCATTACTGGATACGATTGTCTTTGGAGCCATTGCAGGCGCTAACGCTGCCCGGTATGTGCAGGGTTCTTCGGGTAAAAAGGGTGAGGGTGCTCTTAATGATGCATTAAAGCGTGCGGAACAGAGGATTGATGCATTATGCAAATCTGAAGGAAAGGAGATGCCTGCCGATATCAAAGCGTCCCTCAATAAAGTTATGGACAATAAGGTGGGTATATTCCGCGAAGCTCCTCAACTGAGAGAAGCATTTAACGAGGTCAGGAATTTACAGGAGAGATATAAACAAATAAAGCTGAATTATACTGGCAAACGGACCAACCTCAGCCTTGTATGGGCATTGGAACTTAATGGTGACCTTGATGTGGCTGCGGCTGTTATTGCCGGTGCATTAGCAAGGGAAGAGAGTCGCGGTTCTCATTTCCGCACTGATTTCCCTAAAAGAGACGACGGGGGTTGGTTAAAACACACACTGGCCTATTTCACCGCTGAAGGTGCAAGATTAGACTACAAACCCGTGAACATAGGTCCGTTTGAACCGAAGGAAAGAAAGTATTAGTGTTGAAATTTGGTAACAGTTTAGTTTTTTGAAACAAGTTAGTATTTTGAAAAACCTTAATAAAAACCAGGTTTTACCGTCTGTGTAGTGCGAACTTCAGTTCGCAGGACAGCGACATAAATGTCGTGCTATATGCTCCCACTCGCTCGAATTCGGATGTTTTTTCAAGATACTAAATTGTTACAGTCCTTTAAAAAAATCCCTTCACCCAGACCCTCTCCCACAATGGGTGAGGGAACTTTACCTCCCCCGATGAGCACTGTCATTGAATTAAGATAATGTGTCGCCCTTTCAGGGCTAAAAACATTATTAAATCCTTATCCCAGGGCGGTAGCCCTGGGCTATATTCTATCATCCCTTCGGGCTTTGCCTTAAAGAGAAAAGCACTCCCCATTAATTCCATAACATTGCCCTCGATGGAAGGGACTAAGGGATGGTGTTATATTTTCATGATACCTTTTCAACACTATGAGATTGACAATAAATAACATGAACAACTTCATGTTGCTGTGCCATCAGGGCTAAAGCCCCGGTATGACGCGTATCCACCAACCCCAGCCTTAAGGCTGGGGTTCATGACAGTCTTATCGTTCGATTGAGCTCACGACGAAGTCTGGATTGGGCTCTTGTCCTCGTGAAAACGGGGATTAGCCCTGACAGTGCCTGATCTTCAAAGTGTCGGACAATAAACTCTTCAGATTATTTATTATCAATCCCTATCCGCACGGTGAAAGATACGATAGAGTACAGGGAGCACAACTAATGTGAGGATGGTTGATGATAAAATCCCGCCAATTACCACCGTGGCAAGGGGACGCTGCACTTCCGCTCCCGTTCCAGTAGCAAGGGCCATCGGAAGAAACCCCAGTGATGCAACGAGTGCGGTCATAAGTACCGGGCGCAGACGTGTAATGGAACCCTGAAGGATAGCTGTATCCAGGCGATTACCGTCTGTCCGCAGTTTATTGATAAATGAGATCATAACAAGTCCGTTTAATACTGCCACGCCGGAGAGTGCAATGAACCCAACGCCTGCCGATATTGACAGCGGAATGCCGCGAAGCCAGAGTGATACAACACCCCCTGTAAGGGCAAGAGGCACACCCGTAAACACCAGAACGGCGTCTTTTACCGAACCAAAGGTAGTAAACAACAAAAGAAAGATCAATAGAAGAGTTATCGGGGCAACAATTTGCAAGCGCTTTCTGGCAGACATCATCTGCTCAAACTGTCCACCCCAGGACATCCAGTAGTTAGCCGGTATGGTAACATCTTGTTTGATCTTCTTTTCTGCCTCTTTCACAAACGAACCTATGTCACGGCCGCGCACATTTGCCGTTACAACAACCCGTCGCTTACCGTTTTCCCTGCTAATTTGATTGGGACCTGGTTTGATAGTAAATTCTGCGATAGAGCCAAGCGGTATATAACCGGGTCGTTCGATCTCCTTTAAATATGTTGCCGGTAATAAGCCCGCATTTGAAGCGCCTCCAGTATTAGGCAACGGAATCGGTAATCGCTTGAGCGCTTCTATATTACTGCGCATATTCTCTGGTAAGCGGACCAGGAGTTCAAACCGCCGGTCACCTTCAAAGACTTTGCCCGCACTCTTTCCCCCTATCGCTATCTCTATTACATCCTGCACATCAGAAACATTAAGGCCATATC
>Ga0209212_1008869_pt1 | contig 10677 bp, 10 predicted proteins | sample RifGroC2_FD_183996 | JGI IMG/M metagenome (GOLD analysis project Ga0209212, IMG submission 183996) | Groundwater microbial communities from Rifle, Colorado, USA - Groundwater C2 (SPAdes) (version 2) | ecosystem: Environmental > Aquatic > Deep subsurface > Groundwater | place: Rifle, Colorado... | reverse complement strand
CTGGAAGGCACGACAAAATCTCTCGCTCCTTCCGGCGTTGATTTAGTCAGAAGCGGAGTTTCTATTTCCGTAAATTTTTTATCGGATAAAAAATTTCTGAAAAATCTTATAACTTCATGGCGCATTCTTAAATTTTTTTGCATTCTTTCCCTTCTCAAATCCAGATACCTGTTAGTCAGTCTGGTTTCTTCGTTTACTTCCCGCCCGTCGTTATTTATTTCAAAAACAGGAGTCATGGCTTCATTCAATACTTTTACTTCCGTTATCTCCACCTCCACCTCGCCCAGTTCTTCATTTTTGTTTATCATCTTTTCCGGCCTTTTGTTGACTTTGCCGATTATTTCCACCACCCATTCCGAGCGGAGCTTGCTGGCTATTTCGTGAGCTTCTTTGTGATTAGGCAAGACCACCATCTGGACTTTCCCGGACATATCGCGCAGGTCAATGAAAATAAGCTTGCCGTGGTCGCGCCGGACATCCACCCAGCCGGCCAATTTAATTTCCTCGCCTATTTTATTTTTGATGTCTTTTATGTATATTCGGTTCATTATTTAGAGTTTAGCACATTTGTTTATTTTTTAAAAATGAAAAAGCCGGAAGAAATTTTCTCTTCCGGCTCATTTAAATATGTCTTTGATTACAAGAGTTCGCAGTCGCATTTATTATTCAAACATAAGATTAAGTTATTAAATCTATCGGTAAAACTGACACCTTGATTTATGAAATGTCTGACTCCAATCTTTCTATATGAACTCATCACTTGGGGAAAGTTTAGAGGAGTGATTCCGTCTGAAATTACAATTTTGTTTTTTAAAACAAAATTTGCCACTTTTAACACCTCCAAGCCCTCGCCATCTTCCGGTTTTTCAAGTCCTAAAAAAACACGTTTAAAGTCTATCTCCTTCAGTTTGTGGCCAATAACCAACACATCAAATTCAGTTGATTTTATTTTTTCCACTGCTTCTTTTACGGTTTTGAATGACTTTGGCGGATTTTCATTGATAATTTCTATTTTTTCTCCTTGTTTTATTTCTTGCAATGCTGAAGATGTTTCAGCAAAAAGCCTTACTATAGAGTCATTGTTGTTTATCACCAATATTTTCTTCATTCTACTGTTCCCTCCTTTTTTTAATGTCCAAAATAAAGTAAAAACTTATTTTATTAGAGTATACAACAAAATATAATTTTGTCTAGATTTTTTCGGGAGTTTTGACGCCAAGTAGTTTCAAGCCGTTTTTTATGACGGTTGCCACCGACTTTATGAGCGATATCCTGGATAGTCGCAATTTCGCATCTTCCGTGCCGATTATGGAAACTTCGTTGTAAAAATGATTGAATAATTGCGCCAATTCCTCCAGATAAACGGCGATAAGATGCGGAGAATTATGTTTTTGCGCTTCTAATATAACCTGCGGGAAAAACATCATTTTTCTGACCAGCGCAAACTCGCTATCTTTCTCAAAAATAGGCGCGTTTCCATCAAGGGGTTGCCTTGATGGACTGACCATCAAGGCAACCCCTTGATGGTCGGCTGGGTCTATTTTTTTGACTATAGAATTTATGCGGGCAACCGTATATTGCAGATAAACGGCGCTGCCACCTTCAAAGTCCAACATCCTTTTCCAGTCAAAATAAATATTTTTCTGGCGCGACTGGCGCAAGTCGTTGTAAACCACCGCACCAAGGCCGATTATTTCGGAAATTTCTTCAATTTCTTTTTCGCTTAAATCTTTGTTTTTTTGGCGCAATATTTCTTTTGATTTTTCAACGGATTGTTTTATCAGTTCCTCAAGTTCAATAAGCGTCCCTTTGCGAGTGGACATTTTTTCTCCCCCGCTTAAAACCAAGCCGAAGCCGATATGCTTGGCTTTCGCGCCGTCAATGTAGCCGAGGGCGCGAGCCAAAGCGAACAGTTGCCTGAAATGCAGGGATTGTTCTTCGCCGACCACGTAAAGAATATCGTCCGGTTCAAAAACTTTCACCCTGAAAATCAGCGCCGCCAAGTCTCTGGTTATATACAAGCCGGAATCGTCTTTCTTGCGCAGTAAAAAGGAAGGCACACCATCCAAATCTTCCACCGCGATAGCGCCAGTCTCCTCGTCTTTTTTGGCCAGTTTTTTTTCCAAACATTCTTCAACCAGTTTATCCGTTTCTTCGGCAAAATAACTTTCGCCAAGATACGCGTCAAATTTTATCCCCAATCGTTCGTAGATTTTTTTAAACTCGGCGATGCTGATATTCCTGAATTTCATCCATAATTTTATCAGTTCGCTGTCCCCTTCTTCCATCTTCTGGAAAATTTGACGGGCGATGTCTTCAATCTCCGGATTTTTCTCCGCTTCTTCGTGAAATTTTATATAAAGATCATTCAGCTCTTTAATCGGATTTTCGGCTATCTTTTTTTTATCGCCCCATTGACGGTAAGCGTAAACGAGCTTGCCGAATTGAGTGCCCCAATCGCCCAAATGGTTGTCTCTGATAACGCTGTATCCCGTCGCTTCGTAGATATTGGCAAGAGCCTGGCCAATGATGGTTGAGCGCAAATGCCCCACGCCGATTGGCTTAGCGATATTGGGGCCGGAATAGTCTATGACAACGACTTTCTTGGCGTTTAAATCACTTTGGCCGAATTTATCCTTTAATTTGGATATATCATTAAGAAGCAATGAATAAATTTTTTGTTTTTTTAAGTTTATGTTTAGATACGGGCCAAGCGCTTGTGCGTTTTCTATGAATTCATTTTTTGTTTCGTTTATTTTTCTCGCCCAATCTTCCGCCAGTTTTTTAGGGTCATTGCCGCCAGAATCAGTTACGGTAAAACCGAATAAAGCCATGCTTAAATCAGTTTTTATATGCTCTGGAGGAGCGTTTAGGGAAAGTTTATCGGCGTCTATTTCCAGAATTACCCCCAGTTTTTTTTTAATCTTAACAAGCGCGTAATTATCAAAAATAACAGTCTTTTTTGAAGAAAGCTCTTTGGCGATTCTTTTTTTGGTTTTTTCTACGGCTTTGTCCCCTTCTTTTTTTATGGCTTCCAGCATAGTTTATATCATAATATTAAATGATCTTTTTTGCCAATAAAACAACCCCGCTTAATACAACAGCGGGGTTTTATTGGGAGGTTGGGGAGATTGAAAAATGAATGTTCCGTCTTCAGATTCCAACCTTGACATACTACTACTTGCTTTTGCCAAAACGAAGGCAAAAATATAAACCGCCAATACAGTAGATAAAATTAAATAAAAAAACATTTTTTGCCTCCTTTTCCTTTTTGTTTTATTTGTTTAAAATATAAATTTAAAAGTGCCTCTTTACTTATTAAGTATACAACTGTTTAATTGTAATGCAATGCGATTACATCGTTTTATTGGAAATTTTGATTTATCAAATAAAGGAGTGTCTGCCAATGACGCTGACTTTATCAATCAAGCTAGAAATGTCTTGCGTCTTAAGGTTGGCGATAAATTGATTTTGTGCGACGGAAATTTGAATGAAGCCGTTGCTGAAATTATAAATTTAAACAAAGAATCCACCGAGTTGAAAATTTTGGAAACTTATAAAAATAAAAATGAACCTGCCTCGCTGGCAGGCGGGCCGGAAAGAAATATCGTCCTCTACTGCCCCATTTTGAAAAAAGAGAATTTTGAATGGGCTGTCCAAAAAGCGGTGGAAGTCGGAGTGAAAGAAATAACGCCGATTATTACCGCAAGAACCGTTAAACTCGGCCTGAACAAAGATAGATTGAAAAAAATAATCAAGGAAGCGGCGGAGCAATCGGGCCGGGGCATTTTGCCGAGACTTAATGAAGCGATTATTTTTGACGAAGCTCTAAAATCAGCCAAAGAAAACGACCTCAATTTGTTTTTCAACATCGGCGGCAAAAATGTTCAACATTCGATGTCTAACATATCAAAAATCGGGGTTTTTGTCGGTCCAGAAGGCGGTTGGAAGGAAGAAGAGATAAAAAAAGCCCAGTCCTCTAATGGATTTACCATTGTCGGACTGGGCAAGACCGTCTTAAGAGCCGAAACGGCGGCGGTAATAGCGAGTTACCAAACGGTAAATTTGTGTTAGAATTATTTAATGAAGTTATACAATACCGCCTCCAGAAAAATTGAGGAATTTAAACCGCTCAATCCGCCCAATGTTACTTTTTATGCCTGCGGGCCGACGGTCTACGATTATACCCACATTGGCCACTTAAGGACTTACGTCAATAATGATGTTTTAAAAAGAGCGCTTGGGTTTCTCGGCTACAAAGTCAAACATGTGATGAACATCACCGATGTCGGCCACCTTACCGGCGACAGCGATGAGGGTGAAGACAAAATGGAAAAAGGCGCGGGGAAAAAAGGAACTACCGTTTGGGAACTGGCCAAAGTTTATACGGATTATTTCATTTCTTCCATAGACGCTATGAATATAATCAGACCGGATGTTTTCTCCAACGCCACGGCGCATATTCCGGAATTTATAGAGATGATAAAAGTTTTGGAAAGCAAGAGTTTTACTTACGAAACGAACGAGGCGATTTATTTTGACGTTTCCAAGTTCAAAAATTACGGCAAACTTTCCGGCCAAAAATTGGAAGACAAGATGACAAGGGCGAGAAGAGAAGTCCGTTTAGACGCCAAAAAAATAAACCCGGCCGATTTCGTCTTGTGGTTTAAAGCGATAGGCCGGTTCAAAAATCATATTATGCGCTGGCCGTCCGCTTGGGGCGAAGGCTTTCCCGGCTGGCACATAGAATGTTCAGCGATGTGTATGAAATATCTAGGAGAAACCGTGGACATTCACGCCGGCGCCATAGACCTTATCCCAGTCCATCACGAAAACGAAATCGCCCAATCGGAAGCGGCAACCGGCAAACAATTCGTCCGCTACTGGTTTCATAACGATTTTTTGCTGGTGGATGGGCAAAAAATGAGCAAGAGTCTTGGAAATTTCTACACCATTGACGATCTAAAAAATAGTAAAATCGGCCCGATGGCTTTGAGGCTGTTATTTTTGCAAACTCATTACCGCCAGATAATGAATTTCACATGGGAATCGCTGTCCGCCTCCAGCAACGCTTACAGCAAGCTTGTAAATTATATCTGCGAATTGAAGCAAAAAACTAGTGAATCAAATTTGAAAAAAGAATACGGCGAGGAAGTGAAAAATTACCGCCAAAAATTCATTGACGCCATTTCCGAAGACCTTCAAACGCCCAAAGCCGTGGCTGTTTTGTGGGAAATTATCAAATCAAATATTTCAGCCGAAGAAAAATTAAATCTTATTTTTGAGATTGACGAAGTTTTGGGGCTTAATCTCAAAAATGTCAAATTTTTCGCCGTTGAAATTCCGGGAGAGATAAAAAAACTGGCCGAAGAGCGAGAGGTGGCGAGGCAGTCCAAAGATTTCCAAAAATCGGACGAATTGAGAAAAAAAATCGCCGAAAAAGGCTTCAGCGTCAAAGACACGGATGAAGGTTACAAAATCTCAAAAAGATAATTTGTTATCTATTTGAACGATAGGAAAAATAGATAACAAATGGAAGTAACTCAAATAAAAATTTCTAACACTTATTTATTTTATCGCCACTTCTATCAGTTTTAAAAATAAAGGATGCGGGTCAAGTGGCCGGGATTTGAATTCCGGGTGGAATTGCGCGCCGAGAAAGAAGGGGTGGATGTTTAGAGGCAGTTCGGCAATTTCCATAAGTTTGGCGTTGGGCGATTGGCCGGAGAAAATAATCCCCTTTTCTTCCAATTGTTTTATAAAATCTGGATTCACTTCGTAGCGGTGGCGGTGGCGTTCGGAAATTTTTTCTTGGCCGTAGGCCGAATAAGCGATGGTGTCTTTTTTGACATTGGCGTCATACGCGCCAAGCCTCATAGAGCCGCCGTAATCTTTTTTAATCATTTTTTCTTTTTGCTCCGGCAAAATGTCTATGACATTATACGGAGTTTTCGGATTCACCTCCGTGGTATGCGCGCCTTTCATTCTCGCCAAATGCCTGGCGAATTCCACGACCATCAATTGCATTCCGTAGCAAATACCCAAAATCGGCAGCTTGTTTTCCCGGCAATATTTTATGGCCGCTATTTTGCCTTCAACTCCCCTGTCGCCGAAACCGCCCGGCACGATAATTCCGTCGTATTCGTTTAGTTTTTTCAAATTATCTTCGGCGTATTTACCCTCATATTTTTCCGCATTAAGCCATTCTATGACCGGCTTCCGGCCGTGATAATAAGCGCTATGTTTTATCGCCTCTATCACGGAAATGTAAGAGTCGGCCAGCACGAAATCGCCGGTGGAAAAATATTTTCCGATGATGCCGATTTTTACCGTTTCCACTGATTTTTTAACTTTATCCACAAAACTTTTCCATTCTTTGAAATCATTTTTCCGGGATTTGATTTTCAATTTTTCGCAAATAACTTTGCCCATATCGTCCTTTTCAAAATTGAGAGGTATCTCGTAAATGCTTTCCGCGTTGGGAGCGGAAATAATGTCTTCAACTCTCATTCCGCAATTGAAGGCGATTTTTTCTTTTCGCTTGGCGTCTATCGCCTCCGTGGAGCGAGCGACGATTATATCGGGCTGAAGGCCGGCGCTGTTGAGCGTCCTTGAAGCGTGCTGGGTCGGTTTTGTTTTCTGCTCGCTGTCGGCGCCGATATGAGGCAGATAACTCACCAGAACAAGAAGCGTGTCGTTGTGATTTCTTATCTTAAGCATGCGCACGGCTTCCAGAAAAAGGATGTTTTGATATTCGCCGACGGTCCCGCCTATCTCAATTATCACTATCTCCGCCTTGTTTTTCTTAACGGCCGTATTTATTTTTTCTATTATTTCCAGCGGCACATCCGGCACGACGGAAACGCATTTGCCTTTGTATTCCAAACTTCTTTCTTTGGAGATAATGGACTGGTAAATACTGCCGGTGGTCATGTAGTTTGCGCCGGTAATGTCTTTATTCAGAAATCTTTCGTAATTGCCCATATCCTGGTCGCATTCCATGCCGTCTTCAAGCACAAAAACTTCCCCATGTTCGGTCGGGTTCATGGTGCCTGCGTCCACATTGACATAAGGATCAATTTTAATGGAGGTGACTTTAAATCCGCGCGACTGGAGAATGTTGGCAATGGAAGCCGAAGTAACGCCTTTGCCAACTCCAGACATCACCCCGCCCACCACGAATATGTATTTCGTCCTCATAAACAATAAATATTTACCAGTTTAACAGTAAAAATAAAAATAGCCAAATACTTTTAGGTCATTATGTTTAAAGGATTTTGGCAAAAACTCGCAATGTCAAGGCGAGACCTTGACATGCCGATTTTGGCGCTGGCGCCAATGGCCGATGTGACGGACGCGGCTTTCAGGCGGATTATCGGCAAATACGGAAAACTGGATGTGATGTTCACGGAATTTGTTTCCTGTGACGGGCTGTGTTCCGCGGGGCAAAAAAATCTTTTGCCGATTTTAAAATTTACGAAAAAAGAACGGCCGATAGTTGCTCAAGTTTTCGGCGCCAAGCCGGAAAATTTTTACGAATCCGCCAAACTTATAAAAAAACTGGGTTTTGACGGCATAGACATCAATATGGGCTGTCCGGACAAAAAAGTGATAAAACAGGGCGCCGGAGCGGCACTCATTAACAACTCCCGACTCGCCCAAGAAATAATCAGGCAAACAAAAAAAGGCGCCCGCCTCTCCGGCGGGCAAGCGGGGGAAATGCCCGTTTCCGTCAAAACCAGAATCGGCTATGACAAATATGATAAAAAGGAATTTAAAAAATGGCTGACGGTGTTGCTGGAATGCGAATTGGCCACCATCACAATTCACGCCCGCACAAAAAAAGAAATGTCGCTCGTTCCCGCTCATTGGGACATCATAGCCGAGGCGGTAAAAATCAGGGATGAATTTTTCGGCGACAAAAAGGACAAAACTTTGATTCTCGGCAACGGCGATGTTCAAAGCGTGGCCGACGCAAATAAAAAAGCGAGAGTTTCCGGCGCGGACGGCGTAATGATCGGTCGAGCGATTTTCGGCAATCCATGGCTGTTCTTAAATGCGCAGAAAACAAATTTTGAAAATCCTAGGCGGGGGCGGCCAACCGAGTCCGCAAGGTTGGGGTTAAGGGATTTTCAAAATTTGGTTTTCGAAGCATTTAAACCCACTGTAAAAGAAAAACTTTCCGTTCTTCTTGAACACACGAAACTATTTGAAAAAATAAATAAAGGCCGGGAGTTTGACATTATGAAAAAACACTTCAAATCTTATATTTCCGGCTTTCCCGGCGCTAAAGAATTGAGGATAAAATTAATGGCGTGCAAAAATGCTGAAGAAACGGAAAAAATTATCCTTGCTTTTCTTCAATCAGCTTGTTCAAAATCTTTTTAACCTCTTCCATGCTGGCAAGGTCGTGTATAGAAATGGCTTTGACGGGCTTGCCCGCCTTTTTCAAGTCCGCCATTTTCGCCTTCAATGTTTTCTCGTCAATCAAATCAGATTTGGCCAGAAAAATGTATTCCTGTTTTTTGAGCAACTCTTCATTGTAACTTATCAACTCTTTTATCACGGCGTAATAATCTTTGAGCGGGTCTTCCGATTCGGCCGAGATAAGATGGAACAAAACCTTCGTTCTTTCTATATGCCGGAGAAACTTTATGCCCAAACCTTTTCCCGCCGAAGCTCCTTCTATAAGGCCGGGGATATCGGCTAAAATCAAATCGTAATAAACGCCAAGATTGGGTTCCAGTGTGGTAAAAGGATAATTGGCCACCTTGCTTTTGGCCGCCGTCAGCTCGTTGAGCAAGCTGGATTTCCCCGCATTCGGGTAGCCGATCAAGCCGACGTCGGCTATAAGCTTAAGCTCCATGCGCATAGTAAAAGTTTCGCCGGGCAAACCGGGCTGGAATTGGCGCGGGCTAGTGTTTTTTCCAGAACGAAAATGGTAATTGCCGTGCCCGCCGAACCCGCCAGCGGCGATCAAAACTTTTTCCCCCACTTTCGTAATCTCTTTGTCTTTGCCGACATCCAGATTATGAAGCACCGTCCCTGTCGGAACTTTCAAAATTATGTCTTCTCCAGCCGTTCCGTCGTTCAGTTTTTTCTTTCCGTTATCGCCATCTTCGGCTAGAATTTCTTTTTTGTAGCGAAACTGCCTAAGAGCGCCCAAGTCAGACACCCCCTCCACGTAAACATTACCCCCGTTTCCGCCTCTTCCGCCGGTCGGCCCCAAAGACATCAAGTTGCTGTTGAAGTAAACTCCGCCTTTGCCGCCTTTGCCCGCTTGAACTTTGATTGTTACGTCGTCTATAAGCATAAACGCATTCTATACTAATTTCACATTTTTTAACAATTGGCTATATAATGACAACAATGAAAAAGATAGGCGCGAACAATATTTTTTTAATATTTATAAGCCTGTCGGAATTTCTCCCTTGGACACCATAAAACTGCTTAAAGAAAAATATCCGGAATTAAAGAACGAGAAAATGACTTACGCCGGAAGATTGGATCCGATGGCGGAAGGGGCGCTTATTGTTCTTGCCAGAAACGCCATTTACGAAAAAGAAAGGTATCTGAAAATGAACAAAGAATACGAAGGAGAAATTTTGTTTGGTTTTGAAACGGATACTTACGATGCTTTGGGTATGCCGGAAAAAATAATTCACTATCGACGTTCGATGTCGATAGTGAAAATACGAAAAATTTTAAAGAAACTTAAAGGAGAGATTTCTCTGCCTTTGCCGCCTTATTCTTCTTATAAGATTAAAGGCAAGCCGCTGTTCCAATGGGCGCGCGAAAGCAAATTAAGCGAGATAGAAATACCGATTCGCCAAACAAAAATAAATTCAGTTAAATTATTAAGCCTTGATAAAATTTCCGGTAAAAATTTAATGAAAACGATAGAACAAAAAATAAATTTGATCCAAGGCGATTTCCGCCAGAAAGAAATTTTAAGTCGATGGCAAAAAATGTTACCAAAATTATGCTCCAGCATAAAAACGGTAACATTTCAGACAGCCAGAATTAAAATAAATTGTTCCAGCGGAACTTACATCCGCTCCATCGCCCATCATCTCGGCCAAGAATTGAAAACCGGCGGAATTTTATTGAATCTTAAAAGAACCCGAGTCGGCAATTTTGACATAAAAGATTCCGAAAAATTAAAGGTCATTAAAATTGCATCTTACCAGCGATAGCAAATATACCTTAATTTTGAAATTAAAAAAAATAAAGGACTTTTTGATGTTATCGCAAAGTCCTTTTTGTTCCAGATTTTGAAACTATTCTATTTTACTGCATAGAAGAATGCCGCTGGCTACTTCCATACCTTCATTTAAAAATCTACAAGGACGGAACGAAAGCGGGACAATTTGGTCAATCTTCCATCCTTCTTTGTTCATACGAGGGATAACCTCTTCCAAAGATTTCCCCTCTGCTGCGCCCAGTGTCCCCTCTGCGAAAAATTTCTTTATACACTGTATTACACCTTTCATAAAAAACCTCCTTTTTTAAAAGTTTCTATCTGTTTAATTCATCCGCTCGGACAAATTCCTCCTGTCGCATTTGAATCCGAACACTTGTAAGATGAAGTTATGAAAAAAATGAAAATAAATTCTCTCATCTTTCAAAAAGCGAACGAAACGAAATCGCGATTTTAAAAAAGAAGAAATATTCCTT
>Ga0209212_1008867_pt1 | contig 10679 bp, 8 predicted proteins | sample RifGroC2_FD_183996 | JGI IMG/M metagenome (GOLD analysis project Ga0209212, IMG submission 183996) | Groundwater microbial communities from Rifle, Colorado, USA - Groundwater C2 (SPAdes) (version 2) | ecosystem: Environmental > Aquatic > Deep subsurface > Groundwater | place: Rifle, Colorado... | reverse complement strand
GACGCGCGCCATCCGCTGCAATGCATTGACCAGGATGTTGTCCTCCGCGGTAATCAGAATAACCTCTTTGTTGTCAATCATCGACCCGGCGGAAAGCCGGGTCCTCTCGAAGAGATCCCAACCCTCGGGATCATCTGTTGCCATGCTGCCGCAGAGCACCAGGCGGCAGTCAACTTCCTTGCGAACATGTTTGAAGACCTCAATGACGCCTGCGGGATCTTTCCATTTGTCAAACCTGGAGATTTGCGTAATGAACGGTTTGTCGTCCGGCACGCCGTATTTTGCAAGCGTTCGTTGGATAAGATCCTCCGGTATATCCTTGTTCTTGGATGAAAGCGGATCGATGGCGGGTTCGATGATCTTGTATGTTACAGGCAGATCCTTTCGTACATACTGCTCGTCGGATACGATGATGCTGTCATAGGCCAGAATGAAGCCTTTGAGGAAATCCCACAGTGCCTCATTCGGGTGCGACATATCGACGTGACACCGCCAGAGCCATGGCTGCGATTTACGATAGAAACGGATCAACGGGAGCGGCTGTGGATCGTGGATCATCACACAATCAGCGTCAATCTTGCAGTATGCCGCGAAGTCACGGTTGTTCTCAACATACAGTTCCGCCTTGATATCAGTCATGTGGATCGACTCGCCTTGAATGGCGTTGTGGAATTTCTTGGTAATTGCGAAGAATTCCGGAGTGCCGCGCAATGTCCTCCAGTCTGCTTCTACACCTGCGGCATTGAGCAAGGGCACTAGAGAATACAACATCTCAGCAACACCGCCACCGTAGTAGGTGGAATTAATATGAAGGACTCTCTTGCCATATAGCGGCCTGGCAGTCCTGTAAATCTCCGCAATCACTTCGTCACCAACGATACTACGGTACTCCTCGAGCGTTGCCATGTATCCTCCTTTTCCAGCCTTGGATGCTATTCCAATGACGAAGCGCGAATTTTCCATGAGATAAGGATAAGGCGGAGAATCTGCCTTACCCCGGACAAAGAACGTACCGTGAACCGGGCAGCGGTCTTGCGCGTACGTCCCACGCGGATAGTAATACCGCGCGAACGAAGCGATGTGAAGGCATCCTCATCAGTCATGTCATCCCCCACATAGATGACGAGCGCTCCATTTGCAGGTTTGGTGCGATGTAGCAGTCTTAGGACGGCATGACCTTTTCCCCACGTTGCAGCGGGGCGAATTTCAATGACCTTATTCCCCGTGACAACCCTGAATCGCGATTTGTAGCCACGTAGGATTGCGAGCACGTTCGACCGAAGTGCACGGATCTTGCGAGGGTGTACAGTCCGGAAATGGACAGATGCCGTCAGCCCTTTGTTTTCGACGAAAGCCCCACGATATGCTGTGATTGCATCTGTGAGTTGCGCGGTCACTGACTTCAACCGGCCCACCGCGCGGCGAGCGGCCGGATGTGTCCACTCATCTCCACGACGGTCGACGATGTGAAAGCCATGATTCGCGACCAGAGCAAGAGGCAGACCTCGAACACGCTGACGAATATCGGGAAGTGATCTACCGGTGACGATGGTCAGCGACACCTTCGGTTGACGGACAAGTTCACCGAGAAGCTTCGCCGTTACTTGAGGGAGAGTAGCCGTTGATGGAAATCGACGAATTGGGGAGAGAGTACCGTCGAAGTCAAGAAAGAACGCCAACGCCTTGGCGGCTTGTACGCGGTTTCTGACTTCGTCAAATACTCTCTTTCCTGTGATAGGTCTAACGCTTCCGGCCGTCATTGTTCGACCGCTGCTGTAGCTTTGGGAATCCGCACGCGCGCGAGCGTCGTCACAATGTTTGCAGCCCAACGATACACGTTTCTTTCCTTGACTACAGCGCTGAGCCGTTCCATCCGCTCCTGAACTTCTTTTGGATTCATCGTCAGCGCTTGATGGATCGAATCAGCCATTTCCTCTACATCATATGGATTGACAACCAAGGCATCACGCAATTCTTGCGCTGCTCCCGCGAATTGGCTCAGAATCAAAACTCCCTTCATATCTTTCCGTGAGGCGACGAATTCCTTCGCAACCAGGTTCATGCCGTCATGAAGAGAGGTCACCATGCAGATGTCTGCCGCCTGATAGAATTGTGATATTATGTCGTGCGTGTGATGCGCTTTCAAAAAGACAATGGGCTTCCAATTCTTCGTCTGCAAAAGCCAATTGATGCGATCGACGGTCTCCTCCAATTCGCCCATGAGGTCATGATATCGCTTGATATGCGTCCGGCTCGGCGCCCCGAGTTCGACAAACGTCAACTTGCCCTGATACTCGGGATACTTTTCGAGGAATCTCTGGATTGCCCGAAATCGCTCGAGGATACCCTTTGTATAGTCAATTCTGTCGACGCCAACCAGAAGCCATTGCGAAGTAATGCCCAACTTCTTAAGAATGTCACGTTTGCGATCCGAAGCATCGATTGTAATCTCCTCTTTCGACTCGACAACCGCTGGGGGAGCCACGCTTATCGGAAACGGCCTCACAAGCGTAAGTTGTCCGTGACGTTCAACAGAGAAGTTGTCCCAATTGACTTTTGACTCGAGGAAGCGGTCAACAGTCTCAAGAAAATTGTTGCAGTGAAATTGCGTGTGGAATCCGATCAGGTCGGCTGACAAGAGCCCAAAGAGGAGCTCTTGTTTCCAGGGACAAATACCGAACACTTCCGGATTGGGCCAGGGGATATGCCAAAAGATAGCTACGCGCGCGTCAGGTCGCTTGGCCTTGATCAACAGCGGAAGAAGCGCAAAGTGATAGTCCTGAATGAGCACAAGAGGCGACTCTTCTTTGTGAATTTCTTCCAACAACGCATCGGCGAACTTCTCGTTGACGCGTTGATATTCGATCCAGCTGTTGAGACTGAAAACCGGTCTTGTATGTGTTATGTGGCACAACGGCCAAATGCCCTCGTTCGAGAATCCATAATAGTACCCTTCCTCCTCTTCCTTTGAAAGAAAGATCCGCCTGAGCGTGTACCTTGGCTCGTTCGGAGGCACGGCTATGCAACCGCGCTCGTCCACCGTTTCACGGTCTGCAGTACCGCTCCCGTGAGCAATCCAAAGCCCGCCGCAAGAGCGAAGAATAGGGTCGAGCGCTGTGACAAGACCGCCTGCCGGCATGATGCACTCGACAGAACTGCCTTGATTCATGTGCATATAAGGTTCACGATTTGACACAATGTACAAACCTCTCCCGCCAAGCTCGACGTGCACATGTTCCCTGAGTCGTCCCGAGGTCCACAGGGACTCTCCCTCGACCCGAACGCGGGCCTTCTCCCTGGCCGAAGCTCGCGCCTGAGAGAGACTCTTGGCCATCAAAGTCACTTCCGTTGTCAGGGGAGCGAGAATGTCACCCCGGGGAACCACCATTAACTGAGGCGATTTACCTGTACGAAGCCCCCGCATCCATTGGGTGATTTGTGCGATTGGCCCCGTGATACTCCAACGTACAACGATGATGGTCGTGACAATGATCAGGAACGTTTGTGCCAGCAATCGAATGAAATTTGACCGCCAAATGGCGTCCAGTCGCGCGTCGATATACGACGCATCCTGATAGAGGAAAATTGCGCCCATGAGTCTCCCTTCCACCTCTACAGGGAATGCCGCGACATGGGCGGAATCCGTATTACCAATCAGTTCCGACACCGGTTGGCTGCGCGTGATGCATTCCCATACTTGGTCGGGGGTTGATGGAAGGCGACCAGAAAGCGTCCGGCTGGCAACAAGCAAGGTCCCCTGACTGTCGTACACGGCAACACCAATGAGCTGTGCCTTTCTCCCAAACCGATCGACAAATCTGCGGAGCCTGTCCATCGCATTTGCTCGAAAATATCCTGCAATGGATTCTTCAAGACTCTCTCCGACGACTCCTGCACGTGCATCGAACTCCCGGAGGAGAATCTCTCGTTCAGACTGCACTTGCAAGTACGTGAACACAAATGCGACTCCCGCAGCGACCAAGAGAAGCGACACTATAAGGCGTATGGTGATTTTCATTCGGCTGGGCCTTTGTTGTCCGTATAGAACTTCGTTTCACCGATAAAATCGTCAACGACTGTGTCTCCACAATTTCTCGAGTATCTGTCCCGCCCATTCTTTCCCCGCCAAGCCAAATGCAATCGCCAGTCCCAATACTAATCCACCCAATGCGATCTCAAACGCAACCACAAGTACCTGCCCCCCAATAGACACTTCCTGAAGAGCGGCCGAAACAACGAGCATCACCAGCACCCAATAAGCGACGGTGGAAATGACCTCCGAACCCGAAATACCCGACGTTTTCAATGACGTGGACAATGTTCCTCGCGCGACTCGGGCCGCCAGTGTTCCAAAGACCACAATCACGACGGCAATTACCACATGCGGTACGAAAAGTATGGCGGCACGCGTCAGTTCACTGGCAAGGTTGATTCCTAGAGTCGAGAGAACCGCCAATGCAATGATAAACAGGACAACCCAGTAAACAAGATCACCGATGAGAATAACAGTGGTCTTTTGCACTCCGCCACGAACCAGGAAATCTTCGATACCCGCCTTTTCTGCCACGGCATCGAAACGCACCGCCTTCAGCAAGCCGACGATGATCCGGCGCGTCAGCCGGGCAACCAACCAGCCGAGCGCCAAGAGCAACACTCCTATGACAACATACGGTCCTGACTCCATAAGCTGAGACCAAAACCGTGATAGCGACTGGAACAGAACTTCGAATTGACTTGGCATGTGGACCTCCGTTGACAAGAAGAATTATTGTGCTTTGCGATTACCCTTCTTGCCGCTGCGACGATTTCCGTGTGCAGTGAACGTGCCGCCATGGGGAATCACCATGACGGGGCAATCAACACTTTCGATCAATTGTCGGATACGCGAATCGTGAGGCACAGAACGCCACCACGCTCGCTTCCTCAATTGCGCCGAAAGCATCCTGGCAAGTGAGGCAGCAGAAGCCAAGGTTGCATCCTCGGCCGCGTCGAAGGTAAGGGCGCACACGATATTCATTCTACGCTTCTTGCCCATAAGTCGGTATTCGATAATGTTTCCCGATGACGATGTACGGTCACTTCAATGACAAAGATGACGGCAACAATTACAGCTCTATGTCGTCACAAGCTGTTCTCCTTCCCATGCAACGGAGTTGATGAATGAGAAAAGCGTGGCGCATCCCACGCATGGCCGTGCTTTGGCACAATGAGCTTGTTGGACTGACTGTTTCGATTTATGAAAAAGACGAAGTTGTAGCCGAATTATACTGGCGTGAATCAGCGGCAGAAAGAGTTACATAGATACGGAAGGGGAAGGAGGTGCGCGAGGCGGAGTCGTAACCTCACATACCGAAAGTGGAACGCACATGGAGGAGAAGAAGATGTATCGGAGCGGACGAAGTGACGTGGAAGGGTGAACCGCAGGAAGCACTGCGACCGCGGATGAAATTGTCTTGGCGCTGGAGGGGATATGCTTGTGCTGTGTCCAGTATACCTTCGCTGACGCTGGAATTGTCGACTTGGATTTCGAAACCTGTTCTTCGCTCCGGGACCATCCATCTATCACTGTCCAGGTGATTAAATGTCCAACGACCCCCGCATGAAGGTAGCCGCAAAGGAGCAGCAGCACGATCGCCCTTTTCAGGATTTGCTTCATGAGCTTGCTCATTGTTTACCATACCGAATCCCGCAGTGAGAGTCAATTACAGGAACTCCATTCTCTCCTGAGGAAATTCACCGGCAAGCTTGAACCGATCGAAGCCCACGGAGCCTCTTTTCCCCAATCACGTCGGCTGATGAGATTCCGTGCGTTTCTCCCAGTCCTCCGCCGCCATACGAATAAGGTCGTCGTACTGCTTTCTCATGGAAAATGCTCTGGACAGGATGGCTACGATCGACCTTGAAAATGGACGGAGAATGGCCAACTCCGGTTTCAGCTTCACACGGACATCAAGCCGCACTTCATCGTCCGTGGGCACAATGTCGTGAACAAACAGGATCGGCCCGATCGAAGTGTGATGAAGGTAGGCAAATGAGCTGAAGGGCCTCCACTCCACGATCTCCTCTTTCTCGACATTCTTGCCGTGCGCACAGTGGAGCACTGCACCTTCACCCATGCGTCCACGGGACCTTGTTTGAAGTGAGATGGTCGAATTGTCCATCGATCCGCGCTTCAGCGGGTCATTGAGCCATTCCCATACAATCGACGGGGGAGCCTTCACTCTTTTGCTGTACGACCAGTCGGAAGCAGCAACCTCGGTGAGCCAGGGCCTAGCCGCGGTCATTTCTTCTAACCTGCGATGCAGATCATAGGAATAAGTAAGGATCGGGTCGATGTGCTCGTATTCTTCGCGTCCACGTGCCATCTCAGAGGCACCGATCCCCATGTCCGATACAGCATTCTCGGTCATAAGCACGTATGCCTTCCATCCTGTAGAAGCGACAACACCGTTCTTGAGAAGTCGGTGAATGACGTTGACATCATTGCCGAGAAGATCGGGTTTGCCCGCGATTGAGCGCTGAACATACTCGCCAGAGTGGAGTACAAATTTCAAGTCAAGCGACGGAATAGATGAACACGATGCGCAGTTGCACGACCGTTTACGACGAACAGTTACGATCCGATTGCGGAATGCTGCATACGTGTCTTCTATGGATTCGAGAATCAACTCGTTCCGTTCGAGCGTTCCGAGTGGAATGTGCGCAAAGACAGCGTCCCCCTCCAACTTCACGATGTCGAAGACTGAAGTCAGTCGACTAACGATGAGCTCGACAAACTCCGAAACGATCTCGTGCGCATGATCCAGCTCAGTTCTCGAAAGAAAGGAAGTGTAGCCAGAAATATCGGCGAGAAGAAGAAATCCGCGGAGGGAAGCCGGAGATGCTGTCATGGAGTCTCACGGTCGTTGACTTCCCGAATGTAGGCATATTCATTGTAGATTACACCAAACTCACAGCAGAAGTCCGCGCGATCTGCTAACACATTGCCAACACTCTGCACTAAACTGGGTGAGAAAAGCTCCTGGAATCAATCGGATAACAGGGTGAGAGAGCTTTTCAAGCTCGGTACACCGGTTCGCCTGCCCGCCTTTTTCATCTTTTGGCGGGAATCTCTTACGTTGCACTTCGCGGATGGACCACGAGCGACCCTGAGTTTATCGAAGGGTCGAGGGGTTGGGGGCACTACGAATTGCAAATTGAATATTGAAGATTGCAAATTGGGAAAGATAGCTTCAGCGTAGAAAATAAAGGTAAAAGAAAAAAGGTTGGGGAAGAGGCCATGTTATTCTAACCACTAACCACCGGCCACTATCCTTTCCTCCGCCTCGCTCTTCACGGCCAACTCCGCACTGAGTTGGCTTTTGTGTTTTTGTTAGAATTCCGCACTTACTCCAATCGACGGAAGCAGGCCGATGGACTGATTATCCTCAGTCTTTCCAGTTCGCTCATTGTACCGCGGCAAGCCGCGGGCTTTTCTATTGTAAACATTCTGCAGGTCGATATACGTAATGAGCGTCCAACTATCGAACACCCACCGCCGATCCGCACGAATGTCTAGGCTGTGATTGGTCGGAATCCGCTCGCTGTTGTACCGTGACGCGTCTTGCGTGCCGTCCGCATTGTACGGCGTGTACGGCCTCCCCGTTGCAAGCCGGAATTTGCCGCTGAACTCCCATGTATGATTCAGGATGTATCCCCCGCCGAGGTTCAAGATCCACCTCTGGTCGAAGCTTCCCGCTCGCTCAACACCGTCGAGCGCCGTGAACACGGTGCCACCGGTGCTGACGCTAACAGTTCCGTACCACGGTATATCCGAGAACTTTTTCTGCAGGAACACTTCGACTCCCTCCGAACTCCCCGTTCCAGCGCTGACGAGTGGGTCGAGGCCAAACGAGGCAAATCCGTCCTCCGACCCGCCAAATCCGGCACCGGTATTCGCCAGAACAAGGAACGGACGCACGGTGCTGACGGGATACGAACGATACTTCTTTCGGTAGATTTCGAGACTCACCTTCGTATCGCCCCGCAGGTACTGCTCAAGTCCCGCCACATACTGGTCCACGCGAAGGAATTCCAGCGAACGGTTGTCCGTATTGGCAGTGAGCCAGATGCTCGACGGTGCCTGATGGTACCGGCCGACGCTCACACTGAGAATGGTAAGAGGAGAGAACGCGTACGCGAGAGATATGCGTGGCGCCGTTACGGTCATGTTCCGGATCAACGAAAAATGGTCCATGCGCGCGCCAAGAATGACGCGCAAAGGACTCAAACGCTGACCAATCTGGACATATGTCGCGAACTTTGAGGCTACGGTATCGAATCGTGCGTTGACGGAAATTTGCTGACCGTAATTCGTCCAAAAGGGGCGCAAGAAGAGGTCGGTCTCGACGCCGATCAACCGCCCCTGGATTCCGGCAGAAAACTCCGTGGTCTCGCCTAACAGATACACAAGATCGGATCGGAACGAAAACTCCCGCTCCGTGGAAATGTTCCTAAAGATGGGCTGCAGCAATGAATCGTTCTGGCGGTAATCGAACTGGAGCGAGGTGTAGCCTGCCATGACGGTCAGGTATCCATATCGGAAAAGATGCTGCCAGGAAACCGACGTCACTCCTTGTATGTGATCGCTTGCAAGGATCCTTGAGTTGCTGTACTTCAGTTCCTCTGTGGTATTGAAGAGCTTCACATTGTCCAGCGCGACAATGCCGAGGATACTCAGCCGGTCATGGTTCCCCAATTGATAGGAGGCTTTCCCCAGAAAATCCCAGTATTCCGGGACGAACCCAAACCCTGCGGCTTTGAAGATGAAATCGAGGTAGCTCCTTCGGGCAGAAAAGAGGAACGAGCCATGATCGCTCACCGGCCCTTCGGCGTTCACGCCGAATTGTGTTGCGGATACAGTTGCCTTTCCGCCCATCCTGTCCTTGCGTCCCTCGCGAAGGTCGATAGTAAGAACGGACGAGAGCCTGTCCCCGTAGCGTACACCAAATCCTCCGGTGGAAAACGACGTGTTGTTCACAAAGTCGAGGTTGATGTAGCTCAGTGGTCCCCCTCCCGTCCCCTGCGTGCCAAAATGATTGATGTTCGCGACCTCAAGTTTGTCCACCACGTAGAGATTCTCCGACGGCGCCCCTCCCCGAACGATGAGGTCGTTCCGGCCCGGGTCGACCTGCGCCACCCCGGGAAGAATTGACACCGCGCGGACGACATCCTCGAATCCGCCCGGAAGGCGGCGAATTTCCTCGTAGGACTGTGTTTGTATACTCAGGAGTGCATCGGGTGATTTCCGGGGATAACTATCGGTGATGGTGACCTCCTCGAGTTCAACGGCTGATTCGGTAAGTTCAAAGAGGAGTTCGGCGGGCCGGGACGGAGTAACGACGACGTCCGTCTTTACTGCGGTTGAATAGCCTATCAAACTCGCGCGGATGAGATGGATGCCCGCAGATACGTTGTCGATGCGAAAACGGCCCATTTCGTTGGTCACAGCGCCCGACGTTGTACCAACGACGAACACGTTTGCGCCGATGAGCGGCTCTTTGGTCACTCCATGGACGACGAGACCAACAACGGCTCCGCGGGGAAATGTTTCCTGAGACTCAAGCGAGGTGAAGACAAAAAGGCACACAATGAATCCCTTTTGGAAACCTCGGATCACAATCTTCACTTCGCATCGTCAAGCACATCCCGAATGGCCATCAACACTTCCTCGGCTTGATAAGGTTTTAGGACGAATCGTCTGATGCCCGCTTCGTACATCTCGGCTTTCAATTTCGGATCGACGAATCCGCTTGCGACGATGAGCTTCACGTTCGGATGCAATGCTCTGATCCTGCGACAGACTTCTTCTCCTCCCAGCAACGGCAAGCCTAGATCCGTGAGCACCACCGATATTTCATCACGATGTCGCGAAAAAGTCTCGACGCCTTCTTGACCGTTCTCCGCAGTCAACACGACGTACCCTTTTGAGAGAAGCGTGGTCTTTACGAGTTCGCGGAGAAGCTCTTCGTCTTCGATGATGAGAATTGTCTCTTTTCCGCCGGGAATGATTTCGAGCGAGGGTCTCTTACTTTCATGCTCAGTGGGCTTCCACTCCCTGACGGGAAAGTAGGCGCGGAATGTCGCTCCTTTCCCGAGGGAGCTTTCCACATCAACGAAACCTTTGTGTGATTCAACGATTCCGCGCACAACGGAGAGCCCCAAGCCTGTGCCTTTGCCGAGCTCTTTTGTCGTGTAGAATGGCTCAAAGATCCGTTTGAGTGTGGCATCGTCCATTCCCGTGCCGCTATCCGCAATCCGGATCTCAACATAGTCCCGCGTTTCTGCCGCGCGAAATTGGGTGGACAGCCTGTCACCGGGGATCGCTGCCGTCGTGATTGAAAGGACGCCCCCCTTTGGCATGGCATCGCGGGCATTGACACAGAGGTTGAGTATCACCTGATGCAATTGACCCGCGTCGGCGACGATGGAGGGAAGGTTCCTGTCGAGAGTAGTTGCGATCGAGATCGTCTTTGAGAACGTCTCCCGTAGAAGTCCGGCGATTTCCGTGATGATCTCATTTACCTGTACCGGTGTAAAGACGACATCGGACTTACGTGCGAATGTGAGAAGTTGCTTGACGAGGGTTGCGCCGCGTTGCGAGGCCTTGGTGATCGACTCAATGTATTTCGGGTTGACTG
>Ga0209212_1008866_pt1 | contig 10680 bp, 8 predicted proteins | sample RifGroC2_FD_183996 | JGI IMG/M metagenome (GOLD analysis project Ga0209212, IMG submission 183996) | Groundwater microbial communities from Rifle, Colorado, USA - Groundwater C2 (SPAdes) (version 2) | ecosystem: Environmental > Aquatic > Deep subsurface > Groundwater | place: Rifle, Colorado... | reverse complement strand
TAGCCGATATCGGACGCCCTGGCATGTTAGATCCGTGGGGGCGGCCCTATGTTTACCTCAGGTTGCCTGATCCTCTGACTGGCACTGAACGTCTTGATCCTTTCTCTGATCCTCTGAATACCGACTTTGACCTGTATAGTTTAGGTTACGACGGCCTCATGGCTTTGGATTTAACTGACCCAGTCTCTTTGGACGACGTGGTCCGGGGCAGAAATGGGTCTGCCTATAGTCTGGCTTCAGAATATTGATTTTTCTCAGTAAATTGATTGTTTTAGGTAGTGTTTCCTACGTAATATTTTGCACAAGGTGGTGCGTGTATGACTTGTTCATGTCCGAAGTGTAACGCAAATATCGATATAGACCTTGCACGTATTCCTAGTGCTGGTCACTATACGCCATGCCCTTCATGCAAAAGTCGATTCTGGGCTCAAAAAGAATCTTTTATCAATAGAGCTTTCAAGAAGGAAGGCCAAATTTATTGCATCAATTGCGATGCCGAGCTCGGCCTTTCACATATCTGTACGCAATGCTCAACGTTATTGCCGGACTACTGTCTTGTCCAAAGAACAAAACCACCTCGGAGGAAGGAGGAAAGTTCTGGTTTTTCTTTGGATTTCAGTCTGCCTTCCTTAGGAGGGAAGTCTTCTGCCGCAATCTCAACTAATAGATCTTCAGCTGGGGGCAAAGCACTTTATATAAAAATCGCAGTGGCAATTCTCTTAGTGATAGCCGTTGTGTCCGGCGGGGTTTATTATAAAAAGCAAAAAGAAGAAAACTTATATGCTAAAAATTATGTTCGAGCACTTAACGGCATAAAAACATGCTCCGATAAGAGTTTTGGTTTAATCGCAAAAATGCGCGACAATGTCGGTTATGGTTTAACGAATAAGGATTTAGATTCACTTAACAATGCAAAGAATGAAGTTGACAAGAGGATGACTTTACTTGGAAAAATCCCCGAAAAATATAGACAGCAAAATGAGAAAATTATTGCGTTGAATAACATTTATGGAAAAATTCATTCTTTAATTATTTCTCCAACCGGTTCTTCTAATTTTGAATCAGCAGTATCTCTTGAAAATGATTTCAATAAATCTGCCTTAGAGTTAAGGTCAGTTCTAAGCCAAGACTTGATTCAGGAGATTAGGAATTCATCTGGAAGATATAAAAATATGGGGATATTCTTCGAGTAATTATTCTTGGAATCGCTACGAAAGGTCTTTGATAATTGTCAAAGGCCTTTTTTTTTAAAGATTCTGTGAAGTCGGCCAACGTGGTATTAATTATGCGGCAAATAGTCCTCGCTTCCACTAGTCCCTATCGCCGACAACTCCTGCAGCAATTGCATCTTCCTTTTATTACGGCATCTCCCCTTTGTTTCGAAGAAATTGACCAGAGTCTTTCCCCTGAACTTGTCGTCCGTCACCTTTCATTGCAAAAGGCGATGAGTCTTGTCAGGCACTTCCCCGACGCTTTGATCATTGGCTCAGATCAAGTTTTTGTTGACACCCGCAAAAGAATTCTCGGGAAACCGTCTTCCCCTGACGCGGCATTCTCGCAATTACGGTCGATGTGCGGGCGATGCCACAGTTTTTTTACCGGTCTAGCCGTGGTCGACAGTCAAAGTGGCGAATCGGTCTTCGATCATGATGTGTTTTCGGTCACGATGAAAAATCTTTCGGATTCACAAATTCACAGTTACTTGGATCGAGAAAGACCATTTGATTGTGCGGGATCTTTCAAGATTGAGGGGCTTGGTATCGCTCTTATGGAGAAAATGGAAGGTAATGATTATACCAGTCTAATCGGTTTGCCCTTGATCAAATTAACAGAAATGCTGAAGCGGTTCGATGTTGATGTTCTGAGTGCAAAGGGTGGTTGATTGGCTTGACCTCCGGCCATTTAGGATGGTAAGTTAGCCCAACATTTCCTGCCGGTTATCGCAGCGTGACAACGTTTGCGGAGATCGGTTTTTTTGTTTGTATGCCCGGATTGACGGGGGCGGGGTATTTTGCCATAATGCCCAGGTTTTTTGACCCGGCTGAATTATTTAAACGTCAGTAAATTTTTTTTTTTGATTCTTCGCTTGCTGCCGACACCTCATTGGATTGCCATGGAACACGCGCGATTTGTCCACCTCCACCTGCATAGCCAGTACAGTCTCCTCGATGGTGCCATCAAGCTGGGGGATGTCGTACAGCGTGCGCGCGACCTGCGCATGCCAGCCCTGGCGGTGACCGATCATGGGAATATGTTCGGGGCCCTCGAGTTCTACACCAAGGCCAGCGAAGCCGGGGTCAAGCCGATTATTGGCTGTGAAGTTTACGTTGCCCCCTCCTCACGCTTTGACAGAACGACTTCCCGGGGCGCCTCCGAAGCAGCCAACCATCTCATTTTGTTGTGCCAGAACCTAGCCGGGTATCGCAATCTCTGCCATCTGATTTCGGCGGCTTACAAGGAGGGCTTTTATTATAAGCCAAGGATCGATTGGCACCTTCTGGCGGAGCGGAATGAAGGGTTAATTGCCCTGACAGCCTGCCTGGGTGGGGAACTGCCGTCCCTGATTACGGCTAACAGGCTGGACGAGGCGAAGACCCGGGCGGCAGCCATGGCCCGTGTTTTCGATCGGGACCGTTTATTTCTTGAGCTCCAGGAGAACCAAATTGCCGAACAAACGCCCGTCAATACCGGGCTCCTCGAAATTGGCCGGGAACTTGGTCTGCCGCTGGTAGCGACGAACGACTGTCATTATCTCACGCGTGAAGATGCTCATGCGCACGAGGTTCTGCTCTGCATCCAGACGGGCAAGACCATGGATGATCCGTCCCGGATGCGTTTTGAAAATAATGAGTTTTATGTGAAAACGCCGGAGGAAATGGCGGCGCTCTTTAACCATGTTCCCGAGGCTTTGGCGAATACCATTGCCATTGCCGAACGCTGCAACCTCGAACTTGATTTTAAAACCTATCATTTCCCCCAGTACGAAAAACCAGCCGATTGTTCCCTCGATGAGGTCCTCGGTAATGCCGCACGCAGCGGACTTGATGAACGACTGGTCAGCATTCGTTTGATTCGTCCCGGATTTGCTGACAAGGACGAGCAGCAATATCGTGAACGGCTCGAGCGGGAATTGCTATGCATCAAGCAGATGGGATTTCCCGGCTATCTGCTTATCGTTGCTGATTTCATCAATTGGGCCAAGAACCAGGGAATTCCCGTCGGTCCCGGGCGTGGTTCGGCCGCAGGGTCACTGGTCGCCTATGCCATTCGTATCACCGACATCGATCCCATGCCCTATAATCTTCTCTTCGAACGCTTCCTCAACCCGGAACGTATTTCGATGCCTGATATCGACGTCGATTTCTGTATTTATGGGCGTGAGAAGGTCATCGACTATGTCCGTCAGAAGTATGGCGATGCCAATGTCGCCCAGATCATCACCTTCGGGACCATGGCGGCCAAGGGCGTGATTCGCGATGTCGGGCGTGCCCTCAACATGCCCTATGGGGAGGTCGACCGGATTGCCAAGCTGGTTCCCACAGAACTCAATATCACTTTGCAAAAGGCGATGCAGCAAGAACCTAAATTAAAGGAGTTGGCGGAGAAGGACCCGAAGGGAAAGGAATTGATGCGGGTGTCTCTGGCTCTTGAGGGGCTGACACGGCACGCCTCAACGCACGCCGCCGGCGTTGTCGTCACACCCCGGCCGCTGACGGAATATCTCCCCCTGTATGTCGACCCCAAGTCCGGGGGGCAGGTGACGCAATATGCCATGAAGTTCGTCGAGAAGATCGGCTTGGTCAAGTTCGACTTTCTCGGCCTGAAAAACCTGACGGTCATCGATAATGCCGTCAAGCTGATTCGCGCCGGCAAGGATCCGGACCTCGATATTACCCGCCTACGCGATGATGACAATGACTCCTATCAACTGCTCCAAGCGGGGAATACTACGGGGGTCTTCCAGCTTGAATCCAGCGGGATGAAAGAGTTGCTGGTCAAGCTCAAGCCCTCCTGTTTTGAAGATATTATTGCCGTTTGTGCCCTCTACCGTCCCGGACCACTCGGTAGCGGCATGGTTGATGATTTCATTCAGCGCAAGCACGGGAAAAAGGCTATCCGTTACGACTTCCCCGAGCTTGAACCGATTCTTAAAGATACCTATGGGGTCATCGTTTATCAGGAACAGGTCATGCAGATTGCCCAGACCCTGGCCGGATATTCTCTGGGCGGCGCTGATCTGCTGCGGCGGGCCATGGGGAAAAAGGACCCTGCGGTTATGGCCAAGGAAAAGGTACCTTTTCTCGACGGAGCCAAAAAGCTGGGATTTGATCAGAAGAAGGCCGAGGGGGTCTTTGACCTGATGGCCAAGTTTGCCGAATATGGCTTCAATAAGTCGCACTCCGCCGCTTATGCTCTGATCGCCTATCAGACCGCCTATTTGAAGACGCATTATCCCGTCGAATTCATGGCGGCGTTGCTTACCGAGGATATGGACAAGACCGACAAGGTGATCAAGAATATCGCCGAAGTCCGTTCCATGGGGATCGAGGTTCTCCCTCCCGATATCAACGAATCCGCCCACTCTTTCACCGTCCATGACCGCTCGATCCGTTTCGGCCTTGGTGCGGTCAAGGGGGTCGGTGCTGCGGCTCTTGATGCGATCACGGAGAGCCGCATGCAGGATGGTCCATTCCTCTCCCTGCAAAATTTCTGTGAGCGAGTCGATCTTCGCCGCGTCAACAAGAAGGTTGCCGAGGCGTTGATCAAATGCGGCGCATTTGACTCTTCCGGCGGTCGCCGGGCCCAGTACATGGCTGCCCTCGAAGAGGCGATGGACGGGGGGCAAAAGGTCCAGCGCGAGCGATCCAACGGGCAGGAATCGCTTTTCGGGAGCGCCGAAATTCGTACGCAGAGCGGAAGTAGCTTGGGTGAACTCCCTACTGTCGAGGAGTGGCCGGAAAATATCCTCCTCTCCTTCGAAAAGGAGGCCTTGGGCTTCTATATTACCGGACACCCCCTGGCCCGACACAGCACCGCGATCAAACGATTTGCCACTTGTGAGACGGCGGCTCTCCCGGAACGCACGGATAAGGAAGAGGTCAAGGTCTGTGGTATCGTTGCCGCCTGTCGTGAGTTGACGACGAAAAAAGGGGAGCGCATGGCCTTTGTGACCCTGGAGGACCTGACCGGTTTCGTCGAGGTTATCCTCTTCCCGGAGGTTTTTCAGGCCTGCTCCGAACTGATCAAGGGGGATGAGCCACTTCTTGTCTCGGGGGTGATTAATCTGGAGGATGAAAGCTGCAAGCTCATGGCATCGGAGGTCTTGACCCTCAAGGAGGTGCAGGAGAAATTGACCCGCAGGGTTCACCTTCGTTTGACCTCACCCGGACTTGATCAGGACCAGTTGCAGGGGCTTAAGGACATTCTGCAGCGCCATCGGGGCGGTTGTGAGGTGCGGATTCATCTGGTTGTTCCTAATCGCAGCGAAACGGTCATGAGCCTTCCCGCAGGGTTTCAAGTTGCAGCAAGTGACCAGTTAATGAGCGACACGGACAAACTTTTTGGTTATCATGTGATTTCTTTCGAGTAGCGTCGACCCACTGCTCGGCAGCTGCGGTGAGGCTGTTCCCCTCGCATGTGGTTTTGAATACGAACGGCAGTTCGCCTGTCCAGTAATGCAATTTAAAGGAGCCAAATCATGCAGTTTTATCTTGATTTTGAAAAACCGTTAGTCGATCTCGATCAGAAAATTCATGAGCTCAGAGGATATTCGACGGAAAAAGTCAGTTTTTCTTCGGATATAGTCAAGCTGGAGAAAAAAGCCGAAAAATTACGGGAAGAGATTTTCGCCAATTTGAATCGCTGGCAGCGCACCCAATTGGCCCGCCACGTCAACCGCCCGTTTACCCTCGATTTTGTTAACCATATTTTTACAGAATGGTTTGAAGTGCATGGGGATCGCAACTTCCGTGATGATCCCGCCATTGTCTGCGGATTTGCCCGCTTTGACGGGCAGCCGTGTTGTGTCATCGGCCATCAAAAAGGACGGGACACCAAAGAAAAAGTCTATCGCAATTTCGGCATGCCCAATCCCGAAGGCTATCGCAAGGCCCTGCGAGTGATGCAGATGGCCGAGCAGTTTGGGCTGCCGATCTTTACTTTTGTCGACACCCCGGGTGCCTTTCCCGGCATCGGCGCCGAGGAACGGGGTCAGGCCGAAGCCATCGCCCGCAACCTGCGCGAAATGGCGGCCTTGACGGTTCCCGTTATCGTTACGGTTACGGGTGAAGGGGGTTCTGGTGGAGCGCTTGCCATTGCCGTCGGCAATCGCGTTCTGATGATGGAATATTCAGTTTATGCTGTCATCTCTCCGGAAGGGTGCGCCGCGATTCTCTGGAGTGACGGGACCAAGGGTCCTGTCGCCGCCGAAGCCCTGAAATTGACGGCTACGGATATTGCCGATCTGGGTTGCGTCATTGACGACGTCATCCCGGAACCGGTAGGGGGCGCACATACCGACCATGCCAAGGCCATGATCCTGGTTAAATCCGTGCTAAAAAAGCACCTTGGTGAATTGAAAAAACTCTCGCCCCAGGAACTGGTCGAACAGCGCTATCAGAAGTTTCGCGCCATGACCCGGGTAGAAAAAGAATAGAGCCCGGTCGGTTCAGATGGCCTCATGGGATTTTATCTGGCGCGTTGGGGTTGTCCTCCTGTTGGCTCTAGCCACCGCTTGCGGTGGCCCGGCTTATCGGAGTCGGGTACTCGAATCGCCGGAGAATTCACACCTCAAGGGGCATCAGAAAGCCTATGAGGTCAATGGGGAACGTTATCGTCCCCTCCTCGACCACAGTGGCTTCAGCGAAGAGGGGATGGCCAGTTGGTATGGCAGTGACTTTCATGGCAAACGCACGAGTAACGGCGAAATCTATGACATGCATGCCAGGACCGCGGCACACAAAACACTCCCCCTCGGTGTTTCGGTCAAGGTGATGAATAAAGCCAATAATCGTTCGTTGGTTGTGCGGGTGAATGACCGGGGACCTTTTGTCCGGGGACGGATCATCGATCTCTCGTATGCTGCGGCCAAGGAACTGGATATTGTGGGCCCGGGCACGGCTCTGGTCCGCATCGAGGCCCTTGGTTACCATGAAGCCAATTCTTCTGCCAATAAGGTTTATTACCGCCAGCCTGTGAGCTACGATAAAGGCAATTATGCCGTGCAGATCGGCGCCTTTGTCGTGGAAAGCAATGCCCGGAGCCTGGCAGAAGAGTCAATCCGTCGTTACGGCAAGGCTGACGTCAGGAAGGGGCTGGTCGAGGGGAAGGTTTTCTATCGGGTCCAAGTGGGGAAATACAACTCGTTGGACGCGGCCCGTAAGGCCGAAAGCGACTTCGCTGCCGCAGGCTATCCCGGAGCGTTTGTCGTTGCCGTTGATCTTTGACGGGAAAGTTTGCATGAAACAGGCATCTCCCCGGAAACAAAAAGCCCCGACCGTTAAGGCCGGGGCTGCTTGTTTTCGTGGTGCCGAAGGCGAGACTCGAACTCGCATGGGCTTGCACCCGCCACCCCCTCAAGATGGTGTGTCTACCAATTCCACCACTTCGGCTTAACGGTTGGTAGTTATACTGATTCGTCCCAGCGCTGTCAACAGCAAAGGGCGGCGCAGTTAATTTTTTTGCGCCGGGGCACTGGTCGGTGCCGGAGTGGCTGCCGCCGGCGTCGAAACGCTTGCAGGCATGATGCTGCTGGAACCGGCCTGGCCGTAAAAATAGGCGAGGGTCAGGCTCGTCAACATGAAGATGATGGCGACACTGGCGGTCAACTTGCTCATGAAGCTCTTGCCGCCGCCGGCGCCGAAAACGGTCTGGCTGGAACCCGCGCCGAAGGCAGCCCCGACCTCGGCGCCTTTACCGGCCTGCAACAGGACAATGATGATCAGCGCGATGCAGACAATAACGTGTAATGCTAACAAGAGAGTGGTCGTCATGAAATGTTCAGGCTCCTTCGGGTATCGATAACTCTTAAAAGAGAGCGGAAAGTAGCACAAATCAACGGTTAAGAAAAGAGGGAAATTTCAGCCCTGTTGAAAGCGCACAATACGAGCGAAGTCCTCAGCCTTGAGGCTGGCGCCGCCAACCAAGGCGCCATCAACATCGGGCATGGCCATGAGTCCATCGACATTATCCGGTTTGACACTGCCGCCGTAAAGGATTCGCGTGGCCGCCGCGACTTCTGTGGCAAAGAGTTCACTTAACACCCCGCGCACAAATGCATGGGCTTCTTGCGCCTGCTCGTTACTGGCGACCTTGCCGGTGCCGATGGCCCAGACCGGCTCATAGGCCACGACGACGCCTCCCATCGCCTCCGCGTCAAGACCGACGAGGCCTTCATTGATCTGACGTTTGAGAACATCGAACATGCGGCCGCTCTCGCGTTCTGTGAGCGTTTCGCCGATGCAGAAGATGGCACGCGCTCCTGCGGCATGGATCGCCTTGATTTTAGCGTTGATAAAGGCATTGCTCTCATTGAAGAGCTGGCGCCGTTCGGAATGGCCAACGATAATCGAGTTGCAGCCGGCGTTTTTTAGCAAGGATGGGGACACTTCGCCGGTAAAGGCGCCGGAGACAGCCGGATAGCAATTCTGGGCGGCCACTTCGATGCTACTTCCGTTCACCGCTTGAGCGACTGCGGTCAGCGCGGTAAAGACCGGCGCCACGATGATTTCGACATTTTTGACGTCAGCCAGAGCGGCCTTGAGCTGATTGGCGAGGTCGACTGATTCGTCTACGGTTTTGTGCAGTTTCCAGTTGCCGGCGATGATCGGTTTGCGCATATATCCATCCTTTTAGGAAACGATTATTTATCGTTGAGGGCGGTTATCCCGGGAAGTTCCTTCCCCTCCAGAAATTCGAGGCTGGCACCACCGCCGGTGGAGATGTGGGTCATCTTGTCGTCGAGCCCGGCCTTGTTGACCGCTGCCACCGAGTCGCCACCGCCGATAATCGAGAGGCAACTGGAGTCAGCCAGGGCTTGGGCTACGGCAAAGGTTCCCTGAGCAAAGGCGTCGAATTCAAAAACTCCCATCGGCCCGTTCCACACCACAGTTCCCGCCTGTTTTGCCACTTCGGCATAACGAGTTGCGGTTTTCGGGCCGATGTCGAGGGCCATCCAGCCGGACGGAAAATCGTCATTGCCGCAGATCCGCGTTGACGCATCCGCCTTGAACTCGGCGGCGACGACGTGATCCTCCGGCAGGAGCAAGGCAACATTACGGGCCTTGGCCTTGGCCAGCAATTCGCGGGACAGTTCAATGCGGTCTACCTCCAGGAGCGATTTGCCGCAGTCGATCCCTTGCGCCTTGAGAAAGGTGTAGGCCATGCCGCCGCCGATGATCAGAGTATCAACCTTGCCGAGAAGATTTTCGATCACAGGGATTTTGTCGCTGACCTTGGCGCCGCCCAGGATCGCGACAAAAGGACGTTTTGGCTGTTCAAGTGCGGCACCGAGATACTCGATTTCCTTGCCCATGAGGAAACCGGCAACGGCGGGCTTGAGCCAATGGGCAACCCCCTCGGTCGAGGCATGGGCACGGTGGGCCGTGCCAAAGGCGTCGTTGACATAGATCTCGGCCAGGGCCGCCAACTGTCTGGCGAAGGCGGGATCGTTCTGCTCCTCCCCCGGATGGAAGCGGACATTCTCCAACAGCACTACATCGCCATTAGCCATGGCCTTGACCAGTTTTTCCACGTCCGGTCCGATACAATCGGTCGCCATGGTCACTGTCTTGCCGAGAAGTTGGGACAGGTAGGGGGCCACGGGGGCGAGGCTGTATTTGACTTCGGGCTTGGCCTTGGGCCGGCCGAGATGGGACGCCAGGATCAAGCGGCCTCCACCCTCGATGATGTGGCGGAGGGTCGGCAGGGCGGCAACGATGCGGGTGTCGTCGGTGATGGCGCCTTGGTCGTCCAGGGGGACGTTGAAGTCGACGCGGCAGAATACCTTCTTCCCCGTGCAGTCGATGTCGGCAATGGTCAGTTTGTTGAACATGGGACACTCCTCCTCGGCCGGGCGAAAAATGAAACAGGGCAGGGACTAAACGCCCCTGCCCTGAAATGCTGTGGCCTGCTGGTTACAGCCCTTTTTTGATCAGGAAGGTGACCAGGTCGACGACGCGATTCGAGTAGCCCCACTCGTTGTCGTACCACGACATGACCTTGACCATGTTGCCGCCGATGACCGTGGTGGTCAGGCCGTCGACAATAGAGGAGGCCGGGTTGCCGTTGAAATCCTTGGAGACAAGCGGCAACTCGCAAAATTCGAGGATACCTTTGAGCGATCCGTTGGCGGCGGCCTTGAGGGCAGCGTTGATGGCGGCGACGCTCGTCTCTTTCTCGCTGGTGATGACCAGATCGACCAAGGAGACGTTGGGCGTCGGAACGCGTACGGCCAGACCGTCGAGTTTCCCCTTCAACTGCGGCAGGACCAACGACACCGCCTTGGCGGCGCCGGTGGTGGTCGGGATCATCGAAACTGCCGCGGCGCGGGCGCGGCGCAGGTCTTTGTGCGGCAGGTCGAGGATCTGCTGGTCGTTGGTGTAGGCATGCACGGTCGTCATCAACCCTTTGGCGATGCCGCAGGTCTCGAGGAGCACCTTGGCCACCGGCGCCAAACAGTTG
>Ga0209212_1008860_pt1 | contig 10682 bp, 8 predicted proteins | sample RifGroC2_FD_183996 | JGI IMG/M metagenome (GOLD analysis project Ga0209212, IMG submission 183996) | Groundwater microbial communities from Rifle, Colorado, USA - Groundwater C2 (SPAdes) (version 2) | ecosystem: Environmental > Aquatic > Deep subsurface > Groundwater | place: Rifle, Colorado... | reverse complement strand
ATATGGCAAGAGGGAGCTCATATCATACGAGGTTCGCATTTCGAGCGGAGAAACGTAATTGCTCGAGCTGCGAATCTCCCGCGTGCTTCGAAAATCAACATACATAAATGTTGACCGGCCGGTGTCGGCGTAGAGGTATGCGGGATTCAGGGCGAGGTTTGTCAGCGGTTCGTCGAGAAGTCCGACGGATGTGGACCGAAACGCGTTGATTCCAAAGGGAATGAGAACGCTCGGCTCGAAAAAGAATTCCGACCTCTCAAAAGATTTTTCCAACACGCGTTCGCCGAAGTACTGTCCGGGTGAGAGACTCGGAAAAAGAGAGGAGAAAAGAGCGATGAATAGTTTGGCTGAAGTTTTCATGACAACGCCCTCCCACAAAGTTACGATGAGCAATCGAGTCCACGATTGTCTGAACAGCGTCAAACAACGTTGGCAAAGTACTCTTCAACGGGGAAGAAATCAAGCGAGCCAGAAACGCGAAGATAGGGGGAGCAACGAAGGTAGAGAAGAGCCCCTGGTTACCTCAATGAAAATCGGAGGGCATTTCGACACGCCCGGGTGGCTGTTGAACCAGCCAGATCATGCAGAGTACCGCTTATCGACGCGACACCTCGCGAATGATACTAGCAGGGCGCTGAAAAAGAACAAAATCTGCCGCCGAGAACACGAAGGCACGAAGGACAGCCGGAGGCGCATTACCACGGTTGCCAAAGCAACCGTCAAAACTGAAGGTCGATCGCATTCCTTGTCTTTTCCCCAAACCCTTTGTGACTTGGTGCCTTTGTGGCAGATAAAAAAAAGAGTCTTTCAGCATCCCGCTAGAGACAAGAAAACCTCTTATAGAGGTTTGTGGTGGTTGTGTGTGACTTCATGAACCAGCTTCCGATGTGAGGCGCTAGATCCGTTCGCACTCCTGCGAGCGAATCCATCCGATCTTCCCGTCGGCAAGAACAATCTTGACCCATTCCCCTACAGCGTCGCTTAATGTAACCCTCAATCCCTCATGAATGACAAACGCGTCAACACTCTGCGCGTCGGGCGACGTTTTCGCTGTTACAACCGCGCCGGTAACGATCGCATCATCCCGGACCTGAAGCACAAACACCTGGCTCGAAAGAAGAAGGGCAAACAAAAGAAGCAGGATACCCGAACCCAAAGCAAGCCAACGCATCAACCGTAGAAATCGCTCCGCTGAAAAAAGGTAGAAGGCAGTCAGGGAACCGAAGAACAAGATCCAACAGAGTGTGAAGAGAAGAGCTGTTGATCGGAGCGGAAGAAGTGCGGAGAGAGAGCGGAGCCACTGAACAAAGAACAGCTCCGGCAGCGACTCGATGCGGTCGACGATTCGAAGATTTACCAACTCCAGATTGTGCTTGATGTCTGGATCGGCGGGATCAAGCCTGCGGGCGCGCTCGTAAGCAAGAATCGCCGGCGCTATCCGCCCCAATCGGTACTGGGAGTTTCCAAGATTAAAGAGGAGAGCGGCGCCGGCCTGGCCCTGTTTCAATATGCCTTCGTACACGGTGACGGCCCGTTCAAACTCCCCGTTCCGATAAAATCCATTTCCCCGCTCGAACTCATCCAACAAGGTTTGCCCCACCACAGCGTGCGTGGAGAGAACAAACAAAAGGATGTTCAAAGCGCGCCCGCGCTTCGCGAACAGGTTACCGACGTAGGACATCACACCCTTCATCCTTATTTCTTGAACTGTCTTTCAATGGTGTCTATGGTCGACGCGGCACTCTCAAGAAGCTCGGTTCGGGCTTCCATAGTGTCCGATCCCGGTGCGAACCGGGCAAACTCAGAACGCTCTATGCATGATTTCAGCGCATCGGTGATCTGATCGCTCACTCCGCCACGCTGAAGTTGTAACACGGCTTCTTCAAGCGAAAGCGTGGCCCTCGGAATATGAAGTTTGTCTTCGAGATACCCCATCAGCGCTTTGGAGATTTCGGAGTGATAGCTCTCCGTGTTTCCTTGCGCAAGAATTTTCTTCGCGTGCTTAAGACGTTTCGCCGCTTCTTTGCCCGCTTTCTGGAAGCGGAGCTGCCGCACATTCCCCGAGAGTTTCTCAAGCCTCCTGCGATAGATGTATGCCCCGATGAACGCGAGCGGGGGAAACAACAGGCCTCCGGCGAACCAGGAAGTCTCAAACGGAGATTCGTCCACACGATGTACTTCGCCGAGCGAGAGCTTCAGAAAACGGATGTCTTCGCCCAGCATCTTGATATCGCTCTTCGATGCGATCGAGGTGCCCGTGCTAACATCTTTGCCCGGGGTGATTGAGAGATCGAAACGGGGGGAGCGAAGCGTGCTGAAGGCATTCTTCGCGAGATCAAAATAGGTAAAAGAGATCGCCTCAATGGTTCGTTGACCGGCATTGCGAGGAATGATCAGATACTCCGCTGTTTTTCTGCCTCGAATCACACCCCCTTCACGAGTGATCTCTTCGGAAATCTTCGGTTCATAGGCCTCAACATCGGCAGGGAAAACGGGTTTCGGCAGCGAGAGAAGCTTCACATTCCCCGTCCCCGAAACGACGAGACGCAGCGTTATTGGATCGCCGGTCTTCACCTCTTTCTTGTCTACACTCGCATTCAGAGCATAGCTCCCTACCGCGCCGCTAAAGTCGGGAGGCGTGATGCCAGGAAGTGGGTCGACCGTAATGGTGAGGGGATTAGACTTGAATTCCTGCTCGACCGTTTGCAGGCGCGAGAAGAAAGGATCGTTGAAGAATGAATCGAATGGATCGTTGTTGCGTCGACGCGACTGAACCTGCACGGCACAGCGCACTTCAAGCGGGGCGAGTGAGAGTTTGCCCGACTGAGTCGGAAAGAGCGCAGTCTTGCGAATCATGGCAACGCGGTATTGCTTTCCCTCATGCATCTCCGTCGTAACGGTCGGTTGTCGCGGCTGATCAATCTCTTCAGACCAGAATCCCTGATAGACGGGGGCCTTGGCGATGTCATATCCCGAAACCTGAACGCGGGTGTAAAGCTTGTAGGTTACCGTTAGCTGCTCTCCCTGTCTGATCCGTTGCTTATCAGCGGTCGCGCGGATAAACAAATTGTCACCAACATCCTGCACATCCTGAGCGCCCTTCTGCTGCGGCTGGACTTTTCCTTGAACAACTTCGATCTGGATCGGTTGCGTGCGAAGAGTCGTTCCTCTGTACTCGATACTCGCAGCGCCGATCGTGAATTTGCCGGGCTGGCGGGCGTACAGATAGTAGGTGTAAGTCATCGAGGCGGACACCCTACCGTTCACGATTTGCATGTTCGTCGATGTGTTCGGGCCGCTGAGGACGGCGAGTTGCCCGAAATCCGGTGCCTTGAAGTTCTTCCCTCCGCTCATGTCCGATCCGGAGAGCGTAAAGGAAACTTCAAACTGTTCGCCGGAGGGAACGGTGGTGCGGTCCGCGGAAGCAACGAAGCTCCCATCCTGTGCCGCAGCGAGCGACACAAGCATCATCCACAACGCCATCAGATAAGCTCTTCTCTTCATCACCAATCCTTCTCCACTTTGATCCTCACCCCCTCGCGTTTGCGAAGCTGCTTCTGCAATTCCTTTTCATTGTTCCTCATCGCCTGGAGGATTTGTTCGGCCTGATCCTTCGGCATCTGGTTCTTCTGCTGTTGGCCCTGTTGTTGTTTCACCTGATCCTGTTTTGCTTCCTGCTGTTTCTGTTGTTCTTGGTTCTGCTGTTGTTCTTGATTCTTCTGTTGATCGTCCTTCTGTTGCTGCCGTTTCTTCTCCTGGTCATCCTCTTTCTGCTCTTTGTCCTGCCGGTTCTTCTTCTGCTGCTTCTGTTCTTGCTGCTGCTTTAACCGGTCTCTGGCGAGCTGATAGTTGTAACGCGTTTCATCGTCGGTCGGATTGAGACGGAGAGCCTGTTTATATGATTCTAGACTTTCTTGGATTTTGCCGGCTCGAAAAAGGGAATTCCCAAGATTATGATACGCGGAGGCCCGATCAGCCGCCGTCGAGCCCGTCGTTGCGGTTGAACCGAACGCACGCTGAGCTTCGTCGAACCGATCCTGCTTATAGTGAGAATCGCCGAGGTTAAAGCGGGCTTCGTGCGACTTCGGATCTTTCTCGATCGCCTTCCGGTACTCGACCTCCGCATCGGCAAACCGATTCTTTTCAAAATGATGATTCCCCGCGCTCACGTGAGATCGGACGGTCTGAGCCCGGCCCGTGGAGAAGAGGAACAGGAGTGCGATGGGAAGTAGACGCGTGGGAGGGAGGAGCTTCAGGAGTTTTGTCATGAGCCTTCCTTTGCGCTCGGAAAGGACGTGTTCAAGCATGAGGAGCAAGAGTGCGAGGGCAAGCGGATACTCGAATTGATCTTGATAGCCGGTCACTTGGAGAGATCCGATTTCGGTTTTTTCGAGCGACGCAAGCTCTTTGAAAACATCATCAATCTCGTTTCCTCCGCTCGTCGCTTGACGATACGAGCCGCCCGTGGAAAGTGCGATCCGCTGAAGGATCGACTCGTCCAGCTTCGTCAAAACGATACTGCCCGCCCGATCCCGCTTGTAGTCAATCCGCTCACCGGTTGCATTGTACATCGGAATAGGGCCCCCATCCGGAGTTCCCATCCCGACCGTGTAGACTCGAACACCGGCCTCCTTCGCTTTCTCAACCGCCCCGTCGACGTCCCCCTCGGTATTCTCCCCATCGCTGACGACGATAATCGCCTTCTGTGTCGGGAGGTCTTTTCGGAATGATTCAAGTCCCATCTCGATCGCTCTGCCGATCATGGTGCCCGGCGTGGGCACGGCGTCAACATCGACCGCGCTGATGAAGAGATCGGCGGCGGAATAATCGGCCGTCAGCGGAAACTGAACGAACGCATCGCCTGCAAAAACGATCAGACCGACCCGGTCTCCCTCAAGCTTACTCAGAAGGCTTGAGACATCCCGCTTTGCCTTCTCAAGACGGCTGGGTCTGATATCCTCGGCCTTCATGCTGAGGGAAACGTCGACGGCGACAAACAGATCGATTCCTTCGCGCTTGATTTCCTCGAGCCGCGTCCCGACCTGCGGGTTTGCGGCAGCAACGATCAGCAGGACAAGGGCAAGCAGCAAAAGAGTTTGTTTCACGATCGCCCTCGCTGAGCTGAGGTCCGGCACAAGCTGGGAGAAGAGCGACGCCGCTATGAACCGCGCGAGCAATCGCCGTTTCCACCGATGCGAGAGGAAAAAGGCAAGCGCGAGCACGGGGATTGCCCAAAGGGCCCAGAGATACTCAGGATGTGCGAATCGTAGCATAGGAAAAGCGGCAGTCGGCTTTCAGCGATCACGCCGCAGCATTACTTTGTGTGTAACTGCTCGGCTATTTGACCACGGATGGCACACCGATTGACACTGATAAAGAACAGAGATCAGATGTCGGAAATCAGATATCAGTAATTCTTGGCTCGCTGACTTCTGGCGCTTGCATTCACTCAATCTCAGTCCTGAGCGGAGCAGTGGGCTGATTTCCGACTTCTGTTGTTCTGACTTTCCCCTGTTCATTGGCGTTTATCCGTGTGCCATCGGTGGTTAGAAATCTTTTGATTCTTTCTTTCGCTGGGCAGTTACGTTTGTGTTAAGGGATTTTTCTCAAGACCGTTGACGCAAGACCGACCTCTACCAGAAGAACGAGCAGCGCTCCCATCAACCAACTAGAGAATAACTCCGTGTAGCGTTTGTACGCGGTTACCTCGATCTTCGTTCGTTCGAGCTGATCAATCTCCTTGTAGATCGCCTTCAGTTTTCGATTGTCTGTTGCCCTGTAGTATTTGCCCCCGGTCATGTCGGCGACGGCCGTGAGAGTTTTTTCGTCGAGGTCCACGGGAACCAATCGCCGCTGAATGCCGAACGGCGTCTCGACCGGATACGGCGCCTGTCCTTGCGCGCCAACACCCACGGTGTATACCCGGATCCCGAATGTTGCGGCAATCTTGGCGGCCGTGATGGGATCAATCTCGCCCCGATTGTTCACGCCGTCGGTCAACAGAATCATCACCTTGCTTTTTGCCTTGCTGTCCTTCAACCGGTTTACGCCATTGGCCAGCGCCAACCCGATGGCGGTTCCATCCTCGATCATTCCTTTCTTGACTTCTTTCAAAAGAGACTTCAGAACGGGATAATCTGTTGTGAGGGGACATTGTGTGAAACTCTCGGCGGAGAAGATCACAAGCCCGATCCTATCATTCGTTCTCCCATCGACAAATTCCTCGGCAACATCTTTTGCCGCGACAAGGCGATTCGGCTCGAAGTCCTCGGCAAGCATACTGCCGGAGATATCGAGAACAAGAACAATGTCGATTCCTTCTGTCGAGATGTTTTCCTTGCTTGAGACGGCTTGCGGCCGGGCCAGTGCGATGATCAAAAACGAAAGAACGAGCAGGCGTAATGCTACCGGTGCATGCCGTAACCGTTCGCGTAGCGACTTCGGAGCGTTGTGAAGCGGTTGCAGCGAGGAGAATGTCATCTCCGCAACCATCGAGCGACGACGCCTCCAGGAGAGAACTCCAAGAAGCGGAACCAGCAGGAGAAACCAGAGCACCCAGGGGTGCGCAAACACATCACCGAACATCTGCCGTCTCCTCTTCTTGGTTCACGTCCTGAGGCGCAATGCGAGGCATCATGGTGCGCACAAATTCGTAGGCCCACCGAAGCTCGTTCTCGTGTTCGCCAAGAGAAGGCTCGTACTTCGCGAACTTCACGAGGTCGGCCGTTGTGAAGAACGCAACGAACTGCTTCATTACCGATTGCGCTTCCGGTATCGGCTTCAGTTGGCGCAGGATCTCGTCGGAGGTCGACTCCAGCGCGAGGATGCCGAACTGACGATCGAGGAACCTGCGGATGATTTCTGTCGCCTCAGAATAAAACTCTTTGACCTTGCCTTGCTGCCAGAGCTTCTTGTCTTCCAGCAACCGCAACGCAGTCAACGCCTCTAAGGCCGGAGGGATTACCGGTCGTTCCGGAACGAACGCCTGTTCTTTTCGGCGTTTCATTCTACGATAGTAGAAGTACACGATGGCGATGAGAGCGATTACCGCGAGAGCAATCAGGTATGGCAGAAAATCCTCGAACCTCCACGGCGCATCCATCGGTGGCTTGATGTCTTTGATGTCGCTCTTCGGGTCGACCTCGACACCCGTGATGGTCAAGAATACCGAATTGGTCATCGCCGTGCGAGGAATCGTATCGTTGGTCGTTGTATAGGAGAATGGGAGCGGGGGGATGAATACCTTTCCGGAATCGAACGTGGTCAGGCGGAACGTCCAGAGTTGTTCGCGCTGTCCATCCCGGCCGGTCGGATCCGAAGTCTCGAGGTTCAGGATCTCAAATGGTCCAATGCTGTCACGCACAGCCGGTGCAATCGACTGAATGGCTGACGGAACTACGGCCCGAACGCGCAGGAGGACCCACTCCCCAATCTTATACTGGGCAGAGTCCGTTTCCGCAGTCAGTTGCGGCTCCTGGGCAGAGGAGACTGTCGAAAGACAAACGATTAATATGAGAATCGATTTTCGCAAAGGGGTGCCGGCTAAGATTTAACGGAGACTCCTCGCTGAACGGATGATGTCTACCATCGTCTCTCTCGTAATCTGAAAAAGTCGATCAGCGGCTTCATGTACGGTCTATCGAGGCGAACTTCGATGCTGTCCAGCTTTGCTTTGATGAACATCGAACGCCGCGCCGCTTCGATTGACCGGTGATGGGAGCGAAACGCATTCCGTATCTTCGTGTCGGACGTATCCACCCATCGCTGTTCCCCCGTTTCGGCGTCGCGGAATGTTATGAGCCCGACTTTTGGAAACTCGTCTTCCCTTGGATCGAGAAGGGTAATGCCGATCAGATCATGGCGCTTGCCCGCAATCCGCAGTGCCGTTTCGTAGTCGCTGTCCATGAAATCAGAGATGACGAAGACAATGCTTCGTTTCTTCAGCATGTGGTTCAGATACTCCAGCGCCCGGTTCAGGCTGGTGTTGGAGTGCCGGGGCTGAAACGAAATGAGCTCGCGAACAATTCGAAGGGCGTGAGAACGGCCCTTTCGAGGCGGAACAAACAGTTCGACCTGATCGGAAAAGAGCATTGCGCCGACCTTGTCGTTATTCTTCATTGCAGAGAAGGCAAGGATGGCGCTCAGCTCGACGGCGATATCGCGCTTCAGTTGGCCCTGCGATCCGAAAAACTGCGAGCCGCTCATATCTACAAGCAACATGACCGTCAGCTCACGCTCTTCTTCGAACACTTTGACGAAGGGATGGTCGAGTCGGGCGGTGACGTTCCAGTCGATGGTGCGCACATCGTCTCCAATCTGATACTCGCGTACCTCCGAAAAGGCCATACCGCGTCCTTTGAACACGGAATGGTATTCACCGGAAAACACTTGGTTGACCAAGCCGCGCGTGCGGATTTCAAGCTGTCGGACTTTCTTGAGGAGTTCTTTAGTTTCCATAGAACGCTAATCTCCAACACGCAACCGAACAGGGAGGCCTCAATCCCAACAGAGCAAAACGGTTTTCCCCAATCGGGTGAACGGTGTATCGTTTTTCTTTGCGGTTCAACCGATCATGGCACTTCGACATGATTCAGAATCTCCTGCACGATTGTCTCCGACGTTACTTCTTCCGCTTCAGCCTCGTACGTGACGGCGACGCGATGCCGCATCACATCAAGACTGATGGCGCGAACATCCTCCGGTATGACGTACCCGCGCCGCTTGATGAATGCATGAGCCTTCGACGCCAGCGCGAGGTTGATGGTTGCACGCGGGGAAGCACCGTAGCTGATCATGGGCGCTATCTTCTCGAGCTTAAACTGATCCGGTTGACGCGTTGCAAAGACGATGTCGAGAATGTACCGTTCGATCTTCTCGTCCATATAGACTTGCCTCACCACCTCACGGGCGGAGAGGATTTCCTTCGGCGTCACGACCGCTTTGATTTCCTTGTTGTCCCCCAAGACATTCTGGCGCATGATGGCAAGCTCTTCTTCGCGTGAAGGATATCCGATCTTCACCTTAAGCATGAAGCGGTCTACCTGCGCTTCCGGTAAGGGATACGTCCCCTCCTGCTCAATCGGATTCTGCGTGGCGAGCACCAGAAACGGTTCCTGCAGGGCGTATGTCTCTTCGCCGATGGTGATCTGACGCTCTTGCATTGCTTCGAGAAGAGCGCTTTGTACTTTTGCCGGAGCGCGATTGATTTCATCCGCGAGGATGAAGTTTGCGAAAATCGGGCCTTTGCGGGTAAAGAACTTCCCGTCTTTCTGGTTGTAGATCATCGTTCCAATAAGATCGGCGGGAAGCAAGTCTGGGGTGAACTGAATGCGCTGAAACTTTGCGCTGATGGCAGCGGCGAGCGTCTTGATCGTCAGCGTCTTTGCCAATCCCGGCACGCCTTCCAACAAGATGTGCCCATTGCACAGAAGCCCGATGAGCAACCGATCCACCATCTGCTTCTGACCGACGATGATCTTTCCGATCTCTGCTGTAAGCGAGTCGACGAACGCGCTCTCGCGCTGAATCATTTCATTGATGGTCTTGATATCCAACAAATTCCTCCTCCCGAAGATGCATCTTCGGCATAAATGATTATGTTATAGAGACTTCCGCACCATATTGACGAAGAAGACCGGGAACGGTTCCTTGATTCTTCTCCAAAAAACAGTTCGAGCCACTCACAAATTCTCCGCCAAAGCCACAGTTGTCCTGTGGGAACAACGTGAGACCTGCCTGTGGCCGAAGGTGAACCTGGGGGCGGCTCCTGATGAAACCGAAGAAACTCGGGCGTAAAGATACATAACGATGCCCGTGCATGCAATACTCGGTTCCATAAGTTTACCTACCCAAAAATAGTCCGTCTGAGCGCAGCAAGCGCTCCTGCGCGAGCGAAGTCGAAAACAGCATTGAGGTAGCCCAGGACACGTTTTGACTTCGCCGCGCTCGTTTTTCGGACTCGCTCCACGTCGCGCGGTGCGACTGAGTTTTTCTCCTATTCCCCGCGGAAGGGTATACTTGCGTTGGTTCCTCGAACTTTCCCGCGAGTTTTTGCATATTGGAGCCGATGAAGCTCGCGTCCCTCTCCCCACTTCCAATCGATGAAGCGCTCCCGCGCCTGCACGCGGCGCTCGAAGGAATACGTACAGTGGTGCTCTCCGCACCCCCGGGCGCGGGAAAAACAACACGCGTTCCTCTGGCACTGCTCTCTTCCTCCTGGCTCACGGAGAAGAAGATTCTTCTGCTCGAGCCACGCCGCCTGGCAGCCCGTCGTGCGGCAGAATACATCGCTGGACAAATTGGGGAGCCGGTCGGTACAACGATCGGCTTCCGCACCCGTGGAGAGACGCGCGTCAGCCCACACAGCCGCATCGAAGTCGTGACCGAAGGTATTCTTACGCGCATGTTCCAATCGGAACCCGATCTTCCGGGAACCGGCATCGTAGTCTTTGATGAGTTCCATGAGCGAAGCATCCAGGCGGATCTTGGACTCGCTCTCGCGCTCGATGTACAAGCGCATCTTCGCAACGACCTGAGGATCCTCGTGATGTCGGCGACGCTCGACGGGATTTCACTTGCTCGCATTCTTGATCAAGCGCCTGTCGTTGAAAGCGTCGGTCGCTCGTATCCTGTCACCACCCATTACCAAAACTTTTCATCCGACAAACCCACGGAAACGCGCG
>Ga0209212_1008857_pt1 | contig 10683 bp, 8 predicted proteins | sample RifGroC2_FD_183996 | JGI IMG/M metagenome (GOLD analysis project Ga0209212, IMG submission 183996) | Groundwater microbial communities from Rifle, Colorado, USA - Groundwater C2 (SPAdes) (version 2) | ecosystem: Environmental > Aquatic > Deep subsurface > Groundwater | place: Rifle, Colorado... | reverse complement strand
AGCGCCGGCGCGATTTGACCAGGTGCTCGAACTGTCGGTGCGCGTCAGTCATGTCGAATCGACGTCGTTCGCCGTCAGCACCGAGATGCGCAACGTGGACGAGGGTAGGCTCTGCGCCCTGGCGGAAACGGTATTCACCATGGTCGAGGAAGCCGCCTTGCGCACCGTTCCCCTTACCGAGAGGCAGCGCGCTCTGCTGCTTGGGAGCGCCGGCGCGCAGGTCGTCGACCATGCCGGCTACCTGCCGAGTCACGGCTGTACGGTCTGCGCCTACGAGCTGCCGATGTGCATGTGAAAGGCCAGTAGACCATTTTTATCGGCACATCACTTTAACAACGGAGTTTTTTATGGATTACACCCGCGAAATCTACTGGAACATCGGCCACGGCGTGGTGCTTCCCATGTATCTCCTGAGCTTTGCCGCCATGGCCATGCTGGCCTGGGGGTTCTGGAAGCGGCTGCCGATCTACCGCCAGGGTAAAGCGCTGGACCGTTTCGACCGCTTTGACGAGCGCGTGAAACGGACGGTGGCCGAGATCTTCGGCCAGGTGAAAGTGGCGCGGGTGCGGGGCGGCGGCCTGCCGCACAGCATGTTCTTCTGGGGCTTTCTGACCCTCTTTGCCGGCACGCTGCTGGTCATGATCCAGGCCGATTTCTTCACCCCGGTGCTGCGGGTAAATCTGCTGGCCGGACGGTTCTACCTCGCCTTCTCCCTGGTCCTCGACCTGGCCGGCCTGCTGGCCCTGGTCATGCTGGCGGCGCTCTTCAGCCGCCGTTTCATCACGAAGCCGGCCGGGCTCGAGAGCACCGACCAGGACTACATCGTGCACCAGCTCCTCTTCGCCATCCTCGTCTCGGGCTTTCTCATCGAAGGCGCCCGGATGGCGGCCAGCGAGCTGACCCAGAATCCCGGCCTGGCCCGCTTCTCACCGGTCGGCTACCTCGTCGCCCGGCTCTTCACCAGCTTCGACCCCGATTCGATCCGGACCACGCACAAGGTCCTCTGGTGGCTCCATTTCGCACTGGTGCTCGGCTTCTTTGCCGCCATCCCGTACTGCAAGCTGCGCCACATCGTCACCACCACCCTGAACGCCTTCTTCGCCCCGCTGGAGCCGAAGGGGACCCTGGCGACCATCAACCTGGAAGACGAGAGCGTCGAGCAGTTCGGCGCCGCCACCATAGCCGACCTCACCTGGAAAGACCTCTTCGACGCCGACGCCTGCACGAGCTGCAGCCGTTGCCAGGACCGCTGCCCGGCGGCAGCGACGGACAAGCCGCTCTCGCCGATGAAACTGATCCAGCAGATCGGCGCGGTAGCCGAGAGCGCCCCGGGGGCGAGCCTCACCGAGGCGATCGGAGAGGAGGCGGTCTGGGCCTGCACCACCTGCCGGGCCTGCCAGGAGATCTGCCCGGCCAACAACGAGCACGTGAACAAGATCCTGGAACTAAGGCGCAACCTCACCCTGATGGAAGGGGCCTTCCCGGGCGACGAAGTCCGCAGCGCCGTCAGCAACATCGAAGTGAACGCGAACCCCTTCGGCCTCGCCTTCGCCGGTCGCGGCGACTGGGCCGAGGGGCTTCCGGTCACCGTCATGGCGGACGGGGCGGAGGTCGACATCCTCTACTTCGTCGGCTGCTACGCCTCCTTCGACAAGAGAAACCGGGAGATCGCCAGGAGCTTCATCAAGATCTGCGCCGCCGCCGGGGTCCGGGTCGGTATCCTCGGCAAGGAAGAGAAGTGCTGCGGCGAGCCGGTGCGAAAACTCGGCAACGAGTACCTCTACCAGCAGCTGGCCGGCGAGAACATCGAACTGATCGAGGGGTACGGCGTCAAGCGGATCGTCACCACCTGTCCCCACTGTTTCAATGCCCTCGGGCGCGACTACCGGGACCTCGGCCTGGACCTGCCGGTGGAGCACTACAGCAGCTACCTGCACCGGCTCATCGAAACGGGAGAGTTGCAGCTCAGCGCTCAGGCGGAGCCGTTCCACTTCACCTACCACGACTCCTGCTACATCGGGCGCTACATGGACATCATCGAGGAGCCCCGCGCCGTCCTGGCCCGGGCCGGGGGGAGAGTCAGGGAGATGGAGCAGAGCCGCTACGACAGCTTCTGCTGCAGCGCCGGCGGCGGGCGGATTCTCGCCGAGGAGAAAACCGGCACCAAGATCAGCGAGGCCAGGGTGAAGATGGCCCTTGAGACCGGCTCGCCGCTCATCGTCTCCAACTGCCCCTTCTGTCTCACCATGTTCGAGGATGGCATCAAGACCGGCGGCGCGGAAGGCGAGCTTTCGGTGCGGGACCTGGCGGAGATCGTGGCGGAGCGTCTGGCATGAATTGCCGGTTTAGCGCAATAGATATGGCTCAAAGATAAAGAAGCAGCAACGCCAAGGGAGGAAACATGAAACTGTTGATCTGTATCAAGCAGGTGCCGGACATGGAATCGAGGTTCAAGGTCGGTGCGGGAGGGTCCTGGTATGACGAAACCGACCTCGCCTGGCGCATGAACGAATACGACGAATACGCCGTGGAGCAGGCGGTTCAGCTCAAGGAGCAGTTGGCCGATGCTCCGGAGCTGACGGTCCTTTCCATCGGCCCGGACCGGGTACTGGAACCGGTCAAGAAGGCGCTCGCCATGGGATGCGACCGGGGAGTACACGTGCAGGATGCGGCGGCGGCGCACAAGGACCCGTGGCAGATCGCCTCGATCATCGCCGCCTATGCACGGGACAAGGGGTTCGACCTGATCCTCACCGGCATGCAGTCCCAGGACCGGGGCTCGGCCCAGGTAGGCGTGCTGGTTGCGGAACAGCTCGGGATCCCCTGCAGCACCACCATGGTCGGTTTCGCCTACGATAACGGCACCATCACCGCAAAACGGGAACTCGAGGGGGGCTTGAAGGGAGTGGTGAAATTGACGACCCCGGCCCTGCTCACCTGTCAGCTCGGGCTCAACGTGCCCCGCTACCCGACCCTGCCCAACATCATGAAGGCGAAGAAAAAGGAGGTGGCCGCCATTGCCGTTGCCGACCTGCTCAAGGAACTGGAACTGACCGGGACGGCGAGCGTCTACCAGCCGCCCAAAAGGGGGGGCGGCATCGTCCTCGAAGGCGATTTCGCAGCGATGGCGGACCGGCTGCTCGGCATCCTCAAAGAAAAAACAGCGGTAGTGAGATAGGAGAGAGATATGAAAGCACTGCTTATATGCGAGTACCGGGAAAAGACGCTCCTTGCCACCAGCTATGAACTGGCAGCCTTTGCCGAGAAGCTCGGGGCCGAGGTCGCCATGATCCTCATCGGAGACGACGGCGCCCTCCCACGGATCGACGGCAAGCTTTACCTGGCGCAGGCCGCGCAGTACGGCGAATACAACCCCGAGCTGCATAAAAGGATCGTCCTGCAGGCGGTGGAGCGGGAAAACCCGGACTACCTGGTCTTTGCCCACTCCTCCTATGGCTGGGACCTGGCGCCGCGGGTGGCAGCCGCCCTTAAAGTCGGACAGATCTCCGAGATCGTCGGCATCGCCGACGGCGCCTTCGAGGTTGGCATCTGCAACGCCAAGCTGCGCCGCACGGTCTCCCCCCGCGGCAGCAGGGCGGTTCTCACCATCCAGGTCGGGGCCTTCACCCCTGCCGGCGAGGCGACGGGGTCGCCGCTGGTGGAAAAGATCGATCTGCCGGAGACGGCGTCGGCGCTGCAATTTGTCGGCTACGAGCAGGCGGAAAAGAAGGCAGTGGATCTCACCAAGGCCGAGATCATCGTCAGCGCCGGCAGAGGCGTCGGTAAGAAGGACAACGTCCAGGTCATTGCCGCTCTGGCGAAGGCGCTGGGCGGGGAGCTGGGGGCGAGCCGTCCGGTAGTCGACGCCGGCTGGGTGGAACACAGCCACCAGGTCGGCACCACCGGACAGACCGTGTCACCGAAGCTCTACGTCGCTTGCGGCATCAGCGGCGCGATCCAGCACTTGGCCGGCATGAAGAAGTCCGATTTCGTGGTCGCGATCAACAAGGACAAGGATGCGCCGATCGGCGAGGTCTCCGATGTCCTGGTCGTCGCCGATGTCCTGCAGTTCGTCCCGGTCCTTACGGCCAGATTGCAGTGAAGCCGAATCATCTCCAGTTACTGGAATCCAGACAGGCCAATCGGCAGCCGGCCGGGGAGCTAAGGATGGGCAGATTCACAGAGAGACCGCGTCACTACGTAGTGTCCTTGAGGGTGACCGATGAGGAGTGGGAACTCCTGCAGCAGATCAAGCGCGCCTCGCTGAAAAGCATTTCCGACATCATGCGGGATTCGATGCGGCTCGCCGCACCCCAGTTGCAATGCCTTTGCGAGTCAGCCGCCTCTTTGCACGGTGACGCGGCTCAATCGGCGCGGCGCGCCTAACCCTTACCCTGGCCCTGGCCCTGGCGCCGGCAGCAAAACCGGCGCCAGGAAGATTAGAGAGGCGATTCGAAAAACGGGGTGGCAAGGGCATTCAGTGGGAAAGATCGGCCATAAATAGGTAATTGAGTACCGAATAATATAGCGGGAGCCGGTGCGGAAACCAAGCTCAGGCAACCATCGATTCCAGGCCTTTACCAAAGAAGTTCACAAAAAAATGGAGGGAACAGACCATGTTGAAGAAAGCCTACATCCCCTACAAGGGGTACTACAGCACCCCGTTCGTCCGCTGGCAGGGAAGCCTCGCCAACGAAAACGCCATCGCCCTCGGCGCAGCCACCTCGAAGCGGTTCTTCGAGGCGAAGGGGTGGGACCCGGAAAGCCTCGACTACCTCCACGTCGGCAGCACCGTTTACCAGCAGAACTGGTTCTACAGCGGGCCGTGGGCCGCGGCGCTCATGGGTGCCGAGAAGGTGCCGGGTGCGCTGATCTCCCAGGCCTGCTCCACGGCGGCCTTGAGCCTCTACCAGGCGGCCATGGGTGTCGAGACCGGCATGTTCAACAAGAACTGGTGCCTGCTGGCGGACCGCTGCTCCAACGGTCCCCACGCCGTGTGGCCCAACCCGAACGGTCCGGGGGGCAAACCGACCGTCGAGGACTGGTTCATGGACAACGTCAGCAAGGACCCCTGGGCCGGCGAGGCGATGATCAAGACCGCCGAGAACGTCAGCAAGGAGTTCGGGATCAGCCGCGAAGAGTGCGACGCCCTGACCCACAGGCGCTTCGTGCAGTACCAGGATGCCCTGGCAAACGACCGCGAGTTCCAGAAAAAGTACATGTTCGGCATCGAAGTGCAGCTCTCGAAAAAGAAGAGCCTCACCGTCGAGGCGGACGACGGCGTCACCCAGACCACCCCGGAAGGGCTGGCCGGCCTCAGGCCGGTGCTTCCCGACGGCGTACACACCTTCGGTGCCCAGACCTATCCGGCCGACGGCAACTGCGGCATCATGGTGACCACCCGCGAGCAGGCGCAGGAGCTGAGCGGGAACCAGGGGATCGAGGTGCAGGTCGTCTCCTACGGCTACGCCAGGGCGAAGAAGGCCTTCATGGCGGCTGCGGTGGCCCCTTCGGCCCGGATGGCCCTGGACAACGCCGGCATCACGGTCGGCGATCTCGGCGCGGTCAAGACCCATAACCCGTTCGCCGCCAACGACATCGCCATGGCCAAGGAACTCGGCCTCGATCTGAACACCATGAACAACTACGGCTGTTCGCTCATCTACGGTCATCCCCAGGCGCCCACCGGTGGCCGGCTCATGATCGAGGGAATCGAGGAGCTGGCGCAGAAGGGTGGCGGATACCTGCTCTTCTCCGGCTGCGCCGCCGGCGACACTGCCGCCTCGGTGGTAATCAAGGTCGGCTAGCAAGCCAAATTACAAAGGGGGTTCATATGGAATACCAATTCATCTCAATGCAGAAACAGGACCGGGTCCTGACTATCAGCCTCAACCGTCCGCCGACCAACCCCCTGAACGGGGATTTCGGCCGGGAAATGTTCAGCGCCTTCAGCGAGGCGGAGCAGATGGACGACGTCACCGTCGTCATCATCGCCAGCGCCCAGGAAAAGGCGTTCGTAGCCGGTGCCGACATCAAGGAGATGGCGTCGCAGGACGCCGCCGCCGCCGAGAACTTCTCCAAGCTGCTGCAGGGGGCGAACAACATCCTGAACCGGATGAAGAAGATCGTCATCGCGGCGATCAACGGCCATGCCCTGGGGGGGGGGTGCGAACTGGCCATGGCCTGCGACTACCGGATCATGGCTGCCGGCAGGGCGCTGATCGGCCTTCCCGAAGCCGGCCTCGGCATCCTGCCCGGCGCCGGGGGGACGCAGCGGCTCCCCCGCCTGGTCGGGCTCTCCAAGGCCCTGGACATCATGCTGCGGGGCAGGACCATGGGGCCCGAGGAGGCGCTGGCGATCGGCCTGGTCGATCGGGTAATCGAGGCGGAGAACTTCAGGGAAGAGGTGCTGAAGTTCGCCCAGGAGCTCGCGGCGGGCGCCGGCAAGGCAATGGGTAACATCAAGGCTGCCGTGTACCGGGGCATCGATCTCCCCATGGAGCAGGCCCTGGCAGTGGAGCGTGAATTCAACGCGGAAAACGGCAGGACCCGCGATGCCAAGGAAGGGCTGAACGCCTTCATCGAAAAGCGCAAACCGGTTTTTTTAAGCCACTAGCAGATAACCGTCAATCAAAAGGAGAACAGACCATGAAACTCGAAGAGATCAAGACAATCGGCGTCGTCGGCTGCGGCAGCATGGGGTCCGGCATCATCCAGGTGGCGGCACAGGCAGGCTACCAGGTCCGGGTGGTCGATACCACCGAAGCGGCCTGGACACGGGCCGACAAGACGATCCGCACCAGTCTGGAACGGATGCTCAAGAAGGAAAAAATCACCGAAGAGGAGCGCAACGACGCCCTGGCGCGCATCAGTTTCTCCACCGACGTGAACACCCTTTCCGGCGCCCAGTTCATCATCGAAGCGGTCTTCGAGAACATCGACGTCAAGAAGGAACTCTACGCCAGGCTGGAGCCGGTCTGCGGCGCCGACACCATCCTCGCCACCAACACCTCGTCCCTCTCGATCACGGAAATGGGCGCCCTGGTGAAAAACCCGGCCAACTTCGTCGGGATGCACTTCTTCAACCCGGTACCGATGATGAAGCTCGTCGAGATCATCCCGGCGATCCAGACCAGCCCGGAAACGACCGCGGTCGCCCTTGAACTGGGCAAGTCCTTCGGCAAGTCGCCGATCACCTGCAAGGACACCCCGGGATTCGTGCTGAACCGCCTGCTGGTCCCGTACATGATGGACGCGATCCGCCTCCTCGAGGACGGCGTCGCCTCGGCCGAGGACATCGACACCGCCATGAAGCTCGGCGCCGGGATGCCGATGGGCCCCCTGGAGCTCCAGGACTTTGCCGGCGTCGATATCGGCTACTATGTCGGCGACATTTTCTTCAACTACACCAAGGACGCGCGTTTCGCGCCGCCGACCCTGCTGCGCAACATGGTCAAGGCCGGCTATGTCGGTCGCAAGGCGGGTAGGGGCTTCTACGACTACTCCGAGGCGAAATAGCAGTCGCACCCGGTGTCATCCGGGCCCGGTCAGCTGCCGCAAGTCGGCGCTGGCGGGCCCGGGTGGGACCTCTCGCGGGGCTATATTTTTTTACCCCGGCAAATCGGTAGAACAATATTTTATCGGGATGCCGTCAACCGTTGGTTGCCGATTATTGGCGTGCTAATTCGAGCTGTTACGCCGTAGAACAGTATGTCGTGACGCTTTTTGACTCCGCCGGTATAGACCGACGACGAGATATGGAGATCTGCTATGAACCTTAACCTACCAAACGGAATGGAGTTTCTGCTGCACGGCCCCGCCGGCGGCGCGATTTTTTCTCCCGAGGACTTTAACTCCGAGCAGCGCCAGATCGGCGAGACCACCGAAGAGTTCATGAAAAACGAGATCCTGCCCAACATCGAGCGGATCGAGAACAAGGATTTCGACTTCATCGTGGAAAAGATGCAGCAGTGCGCGGAGCTCGGGCTGTTTCTCGCCGAGGTGCCCGAGGCGCATGGCGGACTTGAGCTGGAGAAGACCACCAACATGCTCATGATCGAGAAGGTCGCCCCGGTCGCCTCCTTCTGCATGGCCTTCGGCGGCCATACCGGCATCGGCATCCTGCCGCTCGTCTACTACGGCACGGTGGACCAGAAGGAGCGGTACCTGGAGAAACTCTCCTCGGGGGAATGGTTCGGCGCCTACGCCCTGACCGAGCCCGACTGCGGCAGCGATCCCCTGAGTTCCAGGAGCACGGCCGTCCTGAGCGCCGACGGCACGCACTACATCCTGAACGGCACCAAGCAGTTCATCACCAACTCCGCCTTTGCCGACCTCTTCACCGTCTTTGCCAAGATCGACGGCAAGCAGTTCTCCGCATTCCTGGTGGAAAAGAGCTTCCCGGGGTTCTCGGTCGGCGCTGAAGAAAAGAAGATGGGGCTCAAAGGCTCCTCCACCACGTCGCTGGTGCTGCAGGACGTCAAGGTGCCGGTCGCCAATCTTCTCGGCGAGCCCGGCAAGGGGCACAAGATCGCCTTCAACGTGCTGAACGTCGGCCGGCTGAAGGTGGCGACCCAGACCCTCGGCATGGCCAAGGGCGCCTTTGGCGAGGCGGCCTCGTATGCGGCGGAACGGAAGCAGTTCGGCAAGGCGATCGGCGAGTTCGGCGCGATCAAGGTGAAGCTCGCCGACATGGCGGCGGCGATCTTCGCTTCCGAGTCGGTGGTCTACCGGGTGGCGGGGCTTTTGGACGGGCGGATCGCGACGCTGGATCACAGCGGCGCCGACTACTACGAGCGCTACCAGAAGGCGATCGAGGAATTCGCGGCCGAGTGCGCCATCGCCAAGGTGTTCTGCAGCGAGCAGCTGGACATGGTGGTGGACGAGGCGGTCCAGATCCACGGCGGCTACGGCTACATCAGCGAGTACGCGGTGGAGCGCTACTACCGGGACTCGCGCATCCAGCGGATCTTCGAGGGGACCAACGAGATCAACCGGATCCTGATCCCGACGATGCTCTTTCGCAGGGCCGACGGCGGCAGCCTCGATTTCAAAGGCGGCATCGAGGCGGCAAGGGCGGAAACGGCGCCGGGGAGCGAGGCGGCACCGGGAGCGGGAAGCTTCGCCGCGGAACTCGCCCTCATCGCCGATCAGAAGAAGCTATTTCTCCTGATGCTCGGTCACGCCGAGCGCTGCAAGGAGTCCCAGGAGTTTCTCGTCGCCTTCGCCGACATGGCGATCGGCATCTTCGCACTGGAGAGCGCCGTCCTCAGGGCGAAGAAGGTCGCTGCCGAGGCGAGCGAACAGAAAAGCGCACTGCTGCAGGCGGTGGTTAAGGTGATCGCCTTCGAGCGGGGAGCCCAGTTCCAGCTGGCCGCCTGCCGCTGCAGCGCTTATGCGCTGGAAGGGAGAGCGCTACTTGCCATGCGCGACACGGTTTCACGCCTTGCCGCCTATCCGGGCGAGGGGCTGCTCTTGGCCAAGCAGCGGCTGGCGGACACGGTGCGGGATGCCGGCAGGTACATCTTATAGCGGTGGGTGCCGGAAGGGAGCGAATCAGCCGGGAAAGCGCCTTCGGATAATATGCGGATCGGTCACGCAAGTGGCAGCCATGTGAAAAGGGACCTGATAAGGGAGAAGACCATGTCAAAAAAGTTAATGCTTCAAATCGCAGCAATGACGCTGTTGGCGACGCCGGTACTGGCACAGGAAGTGCCGCAAAACGCCCCCACCTATAACTGCGACTTCGAGCCCGCCTGCGAAGTCGCTCCCGGGATCTACGGGAAGATCAGCGCCCCTGCCGCCAGCAAGTTCAACCTCTCCTTCGGCGGCTTCGTGAAGCTCGATTACATCTACAACTCCGTGAACCTGGGACCGACCTCCGGTGCCGCGGCGCTCGGCACCCTGCAGCCGGGCGGCATTCCGAAAAAGAGCTCGGCTGCCGGTCAGCAGGACCAGTCGCTGATGACCGCACGGCAGTCGAGGTTCTGGCTGAAGGTGGCCGGACCCGGTTTTCTCGGCGCCAAAACCGGCGCCGTCATCGAGTCGGACTTCTTCGGTGCCGGCTCCGGCAACGAGGGGGCCAACCTGCGCATGCGCCATGCCTACGGGACCCTGGACTGGCAGGATACCCAGCTCCTTTTCGGCCAGTCCTGGGACAGCTTCGGGCCGGCGGCGGCGTCCACCATCGACTTCGGCCAGGGTGCCACCATGGGTAACCCCGGCAGTCCGCGCGTAGCCCAGGTCAGGGTGACCCGGAAGGTGACCCTCAGCGACCAGAACTCCCTGAAGCTGATCGCCGGCTTGCAGAACCCGCCCCAGGACAGCAATACCGCCAACAACACCGCCAACGAGAGCTGGGGGAGCATGGTGAATCTGGCCGGCCAGGCGATGCTGGTCAGCAAGGCCCTCGGCGTCGCCCCCGGCTTCTGGGGGCTGCCGATGAACTCGCTTACCGCCGGCTTCTTCGGCCTCTACGGGAACCAGAATGTCGCCGGCACCGGCAACGTCGATTCCTGGGGTTACGGCTTCTACAGCTTCGTGCCGCTGTTGAAATCGAGGGACGGCAAGAACCGTGCGATGACCGCCTCCTTCGAAGGGCAGGCGTACATGGCGGCCAACATGGCGTTCAGCCATGCCACCGCCGCCGCCCTGCTCGGGCCGACGGGCGACAAGTCGCCGGCC
>Ga0209212_1008854_pt1 | contig 10684 bp, 14 predicted proteins | sample RifGroC2_FD_183996 | JGI IMG/M metagenome (GOLD analysis project Ga0209212, IMG submission 183996) | Groundwater microbial communities from Rifle, Colorado, USA - Groundwater C2 (SPAdes) (version 2) | ecosystem: Environmental > Aquatic > Deep subsurface > Groundwater | place: Rifle, Colorado... | reverse complement strand
TGGTTGTAGCCGCGCCCTTGGTGTATAAGCTGCACCTGTCTAAATTCATCAGCCGTTATGAGCGGGGCGTGTTTGCCCTGCACTTCCTTACCAGTCCAGGGGTTGATAAGAATACCGGCATAGTATTGATTCTGGAGCATGCGATCCACGAATTGAGCATTAGTCTTGGTCTTACGGTAACGCCCCAGCCCCCAATCATCCAGCATTTTAGCGATAGCCTTTTGGGTATAGAGGCCGGTCAAGTATTCTTTAAAAGCCCTGCGAATTAACGGGCCGGTATCAGGGTCAATGGTGTCCGGCGTATTCTTACGTTCACCTCGCCGTTTTGAGCCCGAGCTTACATATCCCACCGCTGGCTTCCACGGCCAAAAACCTTGGTCAACTTTCCTAATCAGGCCATCGGTACAGCGCAACTTTCGAATATCGTTATCAAACTGGGCAGCGCCAGCTAGCACAACCTCGATAAACTTCTCAGCTGGGTTAGATCCTATGGGCTCCGTGACGGAATGCAGAGTTACGCCGTAGTCGGTAAGGATTTTGCGTACACTGAAGTGATCTTCGGTGTTGCGCGCGAACCTATCAAGCCTAAGCACGACAAAGGCCCCTACCTTGCCCTTGTTCTTGCGTAGGAACTCTAAAGCGCGTAGGAACTCGGTCCGGTTGGTGGTTTTAGCAGACTCACCTTCATCCCGAAACACAGCCGCCACTTCAAGGCCTTTCTTTTGGCAATAGGTACGGCAATGCTCCTCCTGGGATTCCAGCGAGGTGCCCTTAACCTGCTCATCACTTGATACCCTGATGTAGATTATGCCGCGCATATAAAAACCTAAAGGGACGACCTGGTTGTTCCAACTCTACTAGTCCAAGGAGGATTAGCTTCGCTGGCAGGCCGCCCCTTCTGGGCAGTGAAGCAAATAAAAAGCTCCTTGGTGTCATTTAGAGAGTGGAACAACACAGTAAGCATAGCAAAATAAGGTCAAAATGCAAGGGTTATTCGGTATTCAAATAAGCCGCCACGAGTATCTCAGCCAATGCCACAAGCTCCTCCTCAAGCTGCTCGTCAGGAGTCTCCGGGCTCGGTATCTGAGTTATTGTTATACCTCTAATCATGTGGCGGATTATATTTCTAGTTAAAATTGTTTGAATTTCTTACCTGTATAGGGCTAATCCTGCGTTTCTTTGCCTGGGAATAAGTAGTTTAGGCTAGCGCTCGAAGGTGCTGCTCATGACCGTGGCAGTGTGTTTAAGCCATTTAAGCTGACGTCGGGGATAGCGTGTGGTGATTACTCGAGCCGTGCTAGGAGCGTATCCGGCCTTTAGCGCACTCCTATAGGCGTTGCCAAAGGTTTCTGAGTCAAGGTCGCAATAGTATTTGACGTAGTAGTAGCTTCTCGTGGTCATAATCGTTTTTCTATAGTAAGTCATAGCGTTGGTGGTTATGGCCCTAGGCCACGGCATCGTTCCCGAAAACCGACAGCTATAGATTCCCCCTCTCCCCTTCTTGTTAGGTTTTCGGGAAAGTAAATTAATAAAGTAGTGCTGTTAGTTTTTCGGGAAAGGTTAAATAAATACATTATCGTTAGGATAGTACTTAGTCCAAAACTCCAAATACTCTGGCTTCAAAACCCAAGTATCAGCTTTCCCCACTTTCTTACGGGTAATAAAACCAAGGGCATTAAGGTCCTGTAAAATTCTTGTAGTGGTGGTAGTTGGCAAATCCAAGGCCATCGCCATATTTTTGTTTGTCCATTCGGATCTCTCCTCAAAAGAATCTTCCTCTTCGCTATCAGGCAATTTTTCATCAATAGCCGCCTCCGCTAATTGAACAGAAAGTGGCGACTTGGTTAATAATCCAAATACACGAATCCTATTTTTAGGTAGAGAGCTGATAGCTATTTTTCTAAGAATAGCTCTATCGCCGTCGCTTTCACCCATGACCATAAACGCCTGGGCCAAGGTTGTAAGCTGTTTTGCAAACCTGATTGGCATTTCTGGCGCAAATACGTGTGTAATATCACGTTGCCTCGAATCACGCTTAACTCCGCTACGAGCGCGTGTAGCAAATTCGCTGAGTTCAATTATTTCTTCAAACCAGTCTTGAGGAATTGAGACGGCTTCTTTAGGAAGGGCTATAACATCATCTAGATACACCCTGAAGAGTTGAATCAGCTCACTCCTGATGGCTTCTATTTTTGATGCATTATCCATGCCTCTTCTGGTGGCAGCCTTGCGGTCGGGCTGTTTCATGCGGTATTGAACAAAGCGTTCTCCCAAGATGGCGTACATGCCTTGGTAAAGATCAACCGCTTCTGTTACCCCCGCGATGAAGCCAATTTTACCTGTCCATTTAATTTCCTCCCCATTACCAAAAGTTTTTGCGTAGTGACCATCGTAAACTTCACGAAGTTGCGATAGTATCTCTTGCCTCGCGGAATCATAAAGCTCAAGCACTGAGGTGAAGTCTTTAAAAGAAATAATCCCGCTTTTAATTTTCAACAACAAAGACGTTTCGTTGGCTGAACGCTTTTGGCCCGAAGCAAGTGTATGTGTTGTTAGCGATGAAAGGGGGTAAACGCCGTAAACTTCACTTAAGGCTCTAATGAGCTCGCTTTTAAGCCCACTAGGAGGGGCGATTAGGAAGAGCCAGACAGGATCGCCCGGCAGACGATTGGCTATCACGGTAGCGCAAACAAGGCGAATAATTCCCGGATCATCAACGAGAAACCACTCATTTATTTTGTGCTCAAGTGTCTGATAGTTTACTAACGCAGTTTTGTTCTCTGTAGGATTTTCCATATTATTTTGTAAGTGGAACATAATCTATATACGTGTTGTAGAATGGTGAACAGAACGAGAAGTCGTCGGAGAAGTAGGGTAAAATTTTCAGCATGCGTGCTCTGAAGTCCCTGCAGTCTTGTGGATAAATTCCATTGCTTTTTAATAAGTAGGCAAGTCTAGTGATTTTGCTGTAGCGGTAATAATCATCAGGAAACAATCCCGGTATCCGAAAGGGTACCCCTGGGGTAAGAGGTGATGTGATCGAAACTGATTTGTCGCTGAAGCAGCGCTGCCAGAGTATGGGGAGGATAGGGTTAGACATAAACTTTACTTGATAAGAATTAGACTGATTAATGGGCCAAAAAATCCGTGTAGATCAGTAGCTCTGCTGGCGGCGGTGCTACCAAACCTTCACGGATTTAGCTGGCCAGCAGAATTAACCTATTTAAGGAACGCAAAGAGCGACCCATGAATAATCACACTTAGGCCCAAGCCCATGTGTTGATTATCCCTAGATCGCTCAATAACAGATTTTACTCCTAGCCAGCGGAGACGTAACCTAGCTACCAGCACTACTCTTTTTTACTAGGTCATGCCTAGAAGGCGCTGGTAGACATATTGGGTTTGTTAATGTACTCTGATTAAATTCTATCGTGCGAAGACATCGCTGTCAATAGATTTATTTAGCCATTTGTACACAATTTTTCCATATATATCGTAGATATCCAGAGATATCTAAACGCCATCAATTTGTCTACTTTTGGGCTACATTTGATATACTGTAATTACAACCAACGCAGCCTAAACCAGGCCTTTTATGGCCTGGCACGGCTCAAAACCCACGCAGATACTGAACCCGTCGTTCAGGCTCCACTGCGTGGTCTACGCCCGAAAGGGTGTGGGAGATGAAAGTCTCGGCCTAGCGGCGGGCTTTGTGCATTACTTAACAGTAACCTAACTGGTTTATGAAGTTCCACGAAAAACATTCTTTCTTATGGGAATTGTTGTCCTCACCAGGAGAACTGCTTTCAGCAATTATTAAAATTATATTTATTCTTGCGATTATTGGTTTTGTCATCGCTGGGATAGTAGGGCTGCTGGTATTTGGGCTTAGGCAGTTGTTTTAGTTATTTTTTGGCCGCAAGGCCTAGCTGGACCGGGGTTTTGTGGATTATCCTTAATTGATGTATGAAAAATATTCAAGCTGAACATACAAAGTTAAATATAACGGCAGATGTGGATTCATATCCAGATAAAGAATTAGAATTTAGAGCTGTCGCTACTTTAAGGTTATTAAAACTCGACACCGTGAAACTTATATTATCTGTCCTTAAGGAGAAAAAGTTTAAGTTTGATGAATCCAAAGCCATTATTGAAATATTAGGATTTGCAATTTTCCATTGTTGGCACAGCATTCTGAGTGTTTTTAAAAATCAAAAAAAAGCAGACCTATTTAATGTTGCCCTATCAGAATTATTTAAATGGGAGTATAAAGTGAGTAATCAGATGTTTACAAAGTATTATGAACCAATACCGCCAAAGGGTAATTTTAATGAAATAACTTGGCCTGTTTGGCTTTTTGGAAAAAATATCGCACAAACTAAAAAGAAAAAAGATCCCAATATAGTTTTGGCAGTAGTAAAAATTATGCCGCATATTTGGAGTTCAATTTACAGAACCTTAAACATTACTCTAAACTTAGAAAATCACAAGTTACTAGAATTTATGGCATTAGTTGATGGGGACATAAAGACCAACGATACCATAAATGCTACACTTAAATAGATATGAATTGGCTTAAGCAAAAATGGTTTAATGTACTTATTATTGCATTTCTATTAGGAGAGTTTATTTTTTCTAAAGACTGGTTTTTCATAGAGATATTATTTTACGTACTTATAATTAAAATGTTTCTTGAAGCCGATTTATCAAAAAATCTCTGGGTTTATTTGTCGATAGCTATTTGGGGAACATTCTTTTCAGTCTTTGGATTAGCCATTTATGGTAATTATTTCCTTGTGTACGGGGACCACGCTCCTGGTTGGTTAGTATTTTTAAGGAGTTCCAGTGGTGTCGCAATATGCCTAGGTTTACTTTTCGCTGGTATAATAATTACTTCATCTAAAAAAGCATGAATATATGAACAACAAAAAAGTTAATAGTTGGTTAGTACAATAATCATTAACATTTAAGCAATTATGCGCCGTACACTTGATGGTTCTTATGTCCTAGGTGGACGTAATTATTTCAACATCATTTTTGGTGTTATAGTTCCTAGTGTAATTATTTATTTTGCTTCAAGTAGGTCATTACTTGCAGTATTGGTTTACTTGGTATTTCTGGTGATTATTATATTAATGATTCTTGAGGACATCATTCCCGTCGTCTTAAGTAATGTAGGTTTTATTAAGAAAAGGCCAAGTGGCACTGATGAAGACAATAGTGGTAAGCTTTAAAAAGGTCTATTTAGTCCATCATCTATATGAAAACTAAATCCAAACTCATCTATCAAGCCCTACTGCTGGTAGGTGCTCCCATAGTAACTTACGTAGTCAGTAGGGTTAGCTTTGCCAGTAGGGATGTACCAAGCGACCTGTGGGTAATAATCTATAGCCTAATCGCTATGGTTTATTTTGCTATAGTGTTGGCCATAGATTACTACAGACAACAAAAAGGTAAGCCAAATTTTGTTCACCATTGGCTTAGGGGAGGTATCTATGCCTCCATTATCGTTTTCATTTTGATGATCGCACAGAACATATATAACGCCTCACAACTGGGCTTTGGGGTGTCTCAGGGCACTGCCGGCACAGGGTATCTATTACGTAGTTACCCAGCAGACTTTCTCTCAGAAAATTATCTCTTGCTGATTCTGATAGTCTTGATGGCTGTAGCCTTGCGGCTAAACAATACTGTCAGGCCAACTCTCGTAACTGGTAATCAGACATAAATCATGGGTATATGGAAACTGGACTTAAATTTATAGCTGATAATTGGTTTAAATTTATTATAGCTTTTGTCGCCGTTTTAATAGGCGTATCCGTATTTTATTTCTTGACGATTTTGCCAACTAAGGAAAGGCAACGTACTCTTAGCCAAGGCCAGGTCTGTACAGAGCTCGGAGTGGCTTTTCAAGAGAAATTCGAGAGTAAGGTAAGAGGCGAAGGGTTTTACAGCCCTGGTTTAACCTTTATAACTCCAGTTATCAAATATAGTAATAATACTGGTACATGTATATCAAAAAATGGTTACGAGTACGATGACCACGGTGGAAGAAGCCGTGATTTGTTTATTTATGATCTCAATACTAATAGTGCAATATTGAGAGGGTCTGATGGGGTTAGATACCTTAATGAGGCGGGTTCGTATTACGTTAACCCTAAAAATGAAGACATTCTAAGTATTGATGAATTTAACAATAGAGCTGAGATATTGTTGAGGCCAGAATAGGATATTATAATTTAAGCAAACACATAAACACTCTCCCATGTTTCGTGATAGTACTAAAATTTTAGAACGCACACTATCCACCCTATTATTAGTGGCGGTTGTTTTTTCTCTAGCTGGCGCTGGCTGCACTGCCACTGACACCTCATCGTACCTAAATAGCAATACAACGGACACAAGGAGTACTGCACCCGTCGTTGTTCCTCCATCAGACGAACAAGTTAGTCCTCCAGTATTTAACCCAGTCACCGTACTGGTACCCGCCCCTGAAGGCACTTACGAGAATGTCGATGGTAATATAATACCAAGCCCCTACTACGCCCCATCAGCCCCAGCTGGCGCTACTGCCCAATGCCGAGATGGAACCTATAGCTTCAGCCAGAATCGTCGCGGCACCTGCTCACACCACGGAGGAGTAGCAGAGTGGTTATAGCGTATATGTAATTCTGCGCGTCCTATGGTATTGAAGAAATGTCGGCTAGTCATCAATAGAAATAAGCATTTAGGTGACTTACTGCTATTAAAACTATTTCGTGGCGATCACTGCTTGAAAATGTCATTTAAAAATAAGGTAGGCCCGACGCTTAAGAAATACGGTCCGCATTTTAAAACTCTAAGGGAGTTAGATTTTACTAAGCCAACAGTCACTAAACAGATTCCAGCTGGCCAGACTCTTGAAGTAGATTATTTTTTTGAAAAGAGTAAGCTTGAAGTCAAACAAGAAATTAAGGATGGTGAAGTTGCAAGGAGTTTCTATAACGTTGCCACCCCGATTGAGTGTTATTTATTTACAATTATCATTCGCAATATCAATAACCTAAATGACATTAATGAGGCCCCGGAAAATCTACTCCTAAATCATGTAGATTTAGGCGAACAGATTGCGCTGATTTTTTCTTTTGAGGGCATTGATGGAAAGCCAATTATGAATCCACTTATTAAACCCCAAAGGGGTAATCATATAGTTTTGGATTTGCCCGACATGAGGTTTGATAAGTTACATATTGCTGTCACTAACGATGATAACCCAATGGCTGGGAATAGTGATTTTTTGCTAACAGTCCCATATAGGCCAACCAAAGTGACTTAGGTTAATCAATCAAGTAGTTTGGAAAATTTTCAAACCAATCACAAAACTCCGGCTCGGTATCCCACGAGCCCTAGTTGCCAAGAGGAATCGTTTTCATTCTTATAATTATTATCCATGTAATCATGACCGAATATAACTATCTAGTAATAGGCATCTTGATTAATTTATTTATATGAACAAATCTTTTTATCTAATATTTGGGATTGTAGCCTTAATTATCTTTGCTGTAGGTTGGTATGCGTACAAGTACCGCTCATGCTTGAAACAAATCAACTACATACCTCCAAGAGAAGCAAGGGATCTTGGTGATGGTTTCTATGGAGCCTTACATTCAGTGGACACAGGTGACTACTACGTTTTCTTTTCTCAAAAGTTTAAGACATCGGATGATGCCCTACGCGCATGTATATGGAAGTAAGTGGTACTTTACTCTCTTCCATTTGTAGCAAACGTATTCATTCTAAGTCACCACCTCATCACTTCCCAGTGTTGCCCATAAAGTGATACATTATTCATATGGATACAAACCAAATATTTGAAAAACTATTTTCAACCTTAGGCCCCTATGTTATAGGCTTTGCTATTTTAATGTTTTTACTTGAGTTAGGTCCCTTATTTATTAAGCGTTGGAAAAATAACAAGAGTTTTACAGAAGGGTCTAAGTGGCGCTCAGACCAGGAGCTCTTGAAGTGGCTACGCAATATGAAACCCTCAGAGTTTGAAAATTATGTTGCTCATTTGTTTGCCAAGTTAGGTTATAATGCACAGACAGTTGGGCGGTCACACGATGGTGGTGTGGATGTTGAAATCCAGAAAGATGGGGTAACAAGCTATATCCAATGTAAGAAGTTTATTACTAGAGAAGTTAAGCTTGGCGATGTTAGGGATTTTTATGGTGCTTTAGCTAGTAAACTTGCTGGCGGTAAGGGTTATTTTATTACCACTAATAAGTTCACGCTAGATGCTGAAAAATTTGTTGAAGATAAACCAATTGAACTTGTTGATGGTTTTCAATTAATTAGATATATAAAGATGGCTGGTGGTGAGGTGGCTAGCAAAACCGGACAGCAAACTAAAGTTTGCCCTGTCTGTGGAGGTAATCTAGTAGAAAGGAGCGGTAAATTTGACCCCTTTTACGGATGTTCTAATTATCCAAAATGTAAATACTCCGTAAATATTAAATAGTATACTTCGTCAATTAAAGCCATGAATTTTTCAAAACAATTAGTAGTTAGATATCAAGATTATATGCTCTCGCACTATAATCATGTAATTTCTGACGCCGAAGCAGAGCTACATTTAAATAGCCTTGCACAATTATACTTAATTATCGGAGGTAAACAGGGAAATGTCCTTCTGTCTAAATTGGTATAAAAACTACTACTTATTTAAAGTCAATATATGGAATCTACCTTGAGGCCCCTAGGGGATCTCACCCTATGTTTTTTAGTATTTGTCCCCTCTATATAGTTGGTTCTATTGACTTATTTCGCTCAATTCACTAAACTATCAATATGGCTAAGTTAGTGAACTGGGTTGATTTTCATAGGAAATTGAGTAAAGTACCTATTTTTGGTGCTATTAACGTTCAGAGGGTATTTGGTGTTACCAAACAAACAGCCGCGCTGGCTTTGCAAAGGTATACGAAGCGGGGTTTAGTTGATCGGCTTCGCAAGGGTATGTATTGCCTCTCCGGTGTTTCTCTGCCAAGCACATATATTGCTAATAGACTTTATGAGCCATCGTACGTTTCTCTAGAATTTGCACTTTCCTATCATGGAGTAATTCCAGAAACTGTTTATACTATTACATCAGTTACTCCAAAAGCGAACCGTAAGTTTAAGGCTCAGGGTAAAATCTTTTCTTATCGACGTTTGAAGTCAAGCGTTTTTACTGGCTACAAAATTGTTAAGCAGGGAGGTCTGAGTTTTTATATAGCTGACGCAGAGAAAGCTTTTGTTGATCTCACTTATCTGCGTATGCGAGCAGGAGCTAAGCCCATTAGTAGGTTTAATAAAGAAAAATTAAATCCAGATAAAGCATTGCGGTATGCCCGCTTGTTTACTAGTAACAAACTTTTTGCAATAATTAAGACTACATTACGTTAACCTATGCTTTTACAAGAGTCATTACGAACCCTTGCTACTCAGTACCATACTAGTGAGTACCCTAATACCGTACGAGAGTACTTTCAGCATTTGTTTCTCACTGAATTTTACAAGCGGGAGGCATCGTCAAATTTTTTGTTCAAAGGAGGAACTGCTTTACGAATTGTCTATGGTAGTCCACGATTTTCAGAGGACCTTGATTTTTCATTGTTTAATGTGGCTGCTCACGAACAAATGAGTGTAATAGAGAATTTGTTTCAGGATGTATTGGTAGAGTTTGAGCAAATGGGTGTAAAAGTTTCTCTTGGTGACAAGTTTGGCCAAACAAAGGAGGGGTATGTAGGTAAGGCTAATGTTCAAATTTATGATTACCCGCCTATTACTATAGAGATTAATATTTCCAATAGGAACGGTCGGAAAATTCAAGGGGAGATAGCCACTATTGCTAATGATTTTGTACCTACTTATAATGTTTTTCACTTGCCACAGAAAGACATAGTAGAAGAGAAGATATTTAGTGCGCTTCTAGAGCGTCATAAGGTACGTGATTATTATGATCTCTACTTTATTATGCGTAAGGGTTTATTAATAGGTGAGTTTAAAATTCGGTTGCAGACTGAAAAAGAAAAGATTATTGAACTAGCTGATAAGATACGTTTTGATGAAGAGCTAGGTGCGTTATTGCCGACTGATCAGCAGCTAATCATAAGAGATTTTAAGCGTACACTTTCGACTGAGCTTGAACGTCAGCTCGCGAGTTCATAGTGTATGTTGGAGTTATTAAGTAACAGAATCATAAATTTCCATCTGTCACTTCCCAGTGCTAATTCCTGATTTGCTGGGAAATTACCCATATATAAATATATATAGATACACCCGGTGGGGTGGCACTACCCCCTTATCACTTCCCAGTGGCCAGTGTTGACCGCCTGTTGCCCATAAAGTGATAAAAGGTGACTTAAACTGATAACAGCTGATAACAATTGAGAATCGGTTTCTCGGCTACACTTAGCATCTTATACCGTATTTATTGGTGTTTACGATTTTGACTAATTATGGTTCAAATCCCACCCTCTCCGCCATTGCAATAATCCTCACCCCAAAAGTGGGGATTTTTGCATTGTTGGATTTTGGGAGCGAGTGAACTGCTTCACTCGCGTTGGGATTTGAAGGGCGCGAGTAGAACGCGAGCGAGCGCAGCGTTCTGTGTGTAGCGCCCCGGCTGCGAATCGGAGTGAGCAGAAATCCTTGTCAGCCTCGG